>Ga0194116_10007025_pt1 | contig 11756 bp, 11 predicted proteins | sample TA2MahsurfametaG_4_FD_148617 | JGI IMG/M metagenome (GOLD analysis project Ga0194116, IMG submission 148617) | Freshwater microbial communities from Lake Tanganyika, Tanzania - TA2015008 Mahale S9 surface | ecosystem: Environmental > Aquatic > Freshwater > Lake | place: Tanzania: Lake... | reverse complement strand
CCAAATTGACTTGCGCAATTTAAAAAGACATTTTCTTCATTTTAAAGAGATTAATTTATTTTAATTTTTTAAGAAAAGACAATTTTTTATTTAAATTTTAAATTTTTTATTTTTAAAATTATTCTTAAAAATTTAACTTTATTTAATTCTTTAAAATATGAATAACTTATTTGAAGATTACGAGGATAAAATTGAGGATTATTTAAGATATGTTGTATAATAATTTATCTAAATAATAAACTTTTTATATTTAATTCAGGATAAAAAAACTGTTTGGAAAGATAATATTAGAAAAGATGAAAATAGCATGGCTAACGGAGGATTTATTACTCCGATACATACAATTTCTTCCTATCATTATTGGATTAGAAGAAATTTAATAGTGATGAGCAATGGTAAAATTAATTGAAAAATTATGAAATTAATATAGATAAAATAGCAATAAATTTTTATTAATTCTATTGTCAAAGAATTAAATTTTCATCTTGTAAAAATAAACTTTAATTTAGAGGAGTTTTTCTATATATCTGGCACAAATATTATAATTAGTACTTTCAAAGATTATTTGATAAAAATGATCCCGATTAAAAATGATGCGTATGTAACTTCATTATATTATACAACTTCAAGCACAAATGAAAGATTAATTGTTATAGGTCAGAAAATTCATCCTCCTTTCTGTGATGATAAAAGAAACAAAATTGCTCCTCGAGTAGAAATAATTAATTTAGACAATAAAATTATGGAAGAGAGAAGAATTTTAGAACATAAGTATTTTGTTAATAGTGAATGTTATGTACATGATGCAGTTATTCCTCAAAATTCAGATATATGTGTTTCAATTATTAAAAGCATTGATCTCAATGAACCTGATACAAAAATATATGTTTGGGAATATATAACATTAAATTTAAAAACAGTTTATACTCCAGAAATAGATATTGAAGGAATAGTTTGCAACCCAAACAATACTTATCAATTTATATTTTATGGAAGTTATCATTTCGGAATTTTTGAATACAGTCATTCAAAAAAGAAAATACTTTTAAAAAAAATTATTGAAACGAATGAACAAGAAATCGCTGATATTACATATTTAAAGAATGATACATTCTTCTCTTTATCTAATAATATTCAAGGTATTGTAGTTTCATATAGAAACAACTCAATCGAGATTTATGATGAAGATCTGAATTTAAAACGTTTTTATGATATAAAAAATATGTATAAAGATTTAATCAAACAATTTGAAGTTGAGTCTGACGATGATAATGAAGTTAAAGATCCAAATAAATTAAAAATTTTATCTCAATATAAAACTTTATTTTTATTAGAGCCTCGGCACATAAATCATTACATAATTTCTCGTGGAAATCTTTTATTTAATTTTCTTGTTGAAACTGCATTTTATTTTATTTTAGAGATAAATTTTGATAACTTTGATATAAAAATTTTCTCGATTGAAAAGCTTAAAAAAGAACTAACATTTAAGTCATCAATTATGATTTCTCTGGATGGAAAGAAAATTTATTCAATTATAGGTCAGGATAACAACGCAAAAGGGCTAAATAGAACTTCTAAAAATCCAAAAAATAAACCAAATAATTTTAAGAAAGCAATGATTAAAAAAGTAAAAGAATTCGGTACTTTTACGAAGAAAAACAAAGATGAAAATTGTTATCATGATTTAGAAAAAAAAAAAATTATATATTCATGCTATAGGGTTGATATTACAAATAATCTATTAGATGACCCTAATTATATTTTGGATACACAAAAAAGCCTATATACTACTCCTCTTGGAGTTTATGCTAAATATGACTTTGAATTTTTAGTTAATTCTGCACATGGATTAGATTTAAAAAATTTAATAATTAGTGAAAATGCAAGATTGCTTATCACAACTTTTAATTCGTCAAACCAAATTATGTTCAACCAACAATTTAATTTAAATACTACAGAACTAAAAAGCGAGTCTGAATTCGATGCTGAGGGTAATTTTAGTAAAGGTTTTTCAGATTCGAATGATTTAACACAACAAAATTTCAATGTAAACTTAAACTTTAAATTTCTAATGCAAGCTGAGTTGGAATATGAACCTCTGTCTATTTCAATTAATCCACTTGGATCATATTTTTTAGTAACTTATGAAGAAAGTGCATTTATTTATGCAATTTTAGATGATGGAATAAGAGAAATTTGTAAAATACCGAATTGCTGTAAAGGAGCATGCTTTTCACCTACAGGAAAGTATTTTGCTTTTTCTACTATAGAATTCAGTAAAGAGGATTATCATATTGTCATAATAAATTCAAGAACTTTAGAAGTGGAATATTTAATTACAAATCTCTCTGGACATGCAACCAAAATTATTTGGATGGATTCAGATAGAATTATTACAGCATTAATTGATGAAAAAGATGTGTATGGTTGGAAACTTAATGATAAAAGAATCATCGCTAGAAATAAAGAAAAAGTTGAATCACATAAAAATAAAGGTTCAGGTGAAAATTTGAATCCTAATCCGAATATCATTTTAAGGCTAGTAGAATGTGGAGATAAAATTATTGATTTTTGTTATGATTATGCTATTGATTTCTTACTAATATTAACTGATGAATTTAAAATAAGAATTTTTAGACCAAATATAGATGATGAGTCATGGGATTTTGAATTAGATTGTAAATATATGAGTGTTTTACTAATAAGGAAATTAGATTTAATTATTTTTGGAACAAGTGAAGGGAGTATTCGTATTTGTGTCTGGCCGATTTCAAATTTCTCTAAAAAAGGTCAATTTGATCACCCACACTATATGGAAAAATTTTTACATTGTGGAAAAGTAACTCAGCTTAATGCTTCTTCTGATAATAAATTTTTATATTCAAGTGGATCTGATGGCTCGATTTATATTAGTTCTCTTACGAGTTTTTGTAATGATAATGAAGTAAAATTGAGTACTTTTATGTATTTTAATCCTAAAAATATTTTAAACAAAAGAATATTTTTGAAATATTCAGATTTTACTCATTTAACTGAGAATATGTATAAAGGAAAAATGGATTTAATAAAAAAAAAGCAACTTGATATTCAAGGAATAAATCATGAATTTGCATCAGAAATAGACAAGATAAATGGAGAAAACTCTAAAGCGATTGAAGAGAAAAGATTTATGGTTAATAGTATAATTGAAAAAGAAAGGAGAAAAGTAAAAAATTTGGAAGATGATAAAGAATTATTATCAAAAAATCTTAAGGAAAAAAGAGAAAATCAAATAAAATCTTTCAAACTTGAGATTAAAAATATGAAAAAAAAATATAAAGATGAAAAATCAAATTTACAAAATCAAACTAAAAATTTATCTAATTTAATAAAGGATGTTAAAGTAAATTATAATAATACACTCAATCTTATTGATAATAAGAGAGAAGCCTCTACAACGAAATTGAAAAATTTATTAGAAAATGTTTTAAAAAATTTAAACCAAAAGTTAATATCAATAAAAAAATTAATTGAAAGTAAAAAATTATTGTTTGAAAAAAAAATTAATGAGCTTGAAGAAGAAAAGGAAAATATAATTAAAGAAGAACAGACCAATAAAAAAAGACAAAAAGAAATTAATAATAGCAAGATATCTGAATTAACAACAGAAATTGATAAAATAAATAAAGATAATTTGAATTATGCAGACAGAATAAAAGAATGGGACAAAAATCTCAAGGAATTAAGAGAAAATAATGCAGAATTAATGGAAAGCTTCTTATTCAATAGCTTAAAATTAAAACAAATGAATAAATCATTATTAGACAATGAAAATAAAATATCTGATAGGGAATCTGTTGTAAAGGAAAAGAGATTAATTAATGATCGACTTGAAAAATTGAGATTTGTATTGGAATATCAAATTAAAAATTTAATAAAAGAAAGACAACCTATAGAAGAACAAATTAAAAATTTCGAAGAATTGCATAATGATTTCTATAAGAGATTTAACCTGCTTTACGCAGAACAATTAAATATCGAAGATTTTATAGGAAATAATTTAAATTTAATTGAAAATTTTAAGGAAGAATTATCTAAAAGAAAAAAAACTTTATATTACCTAAAAAATGTTTTCAGAGCTCTTGATCTTGAAATTCATTTTATTTTTAGAGCCAAAATAGATGATAAAAATGTCATTTTGAACAAGCTTATAGATATATATGACAAATATTTGAAGGATCACATCAATGAGGAACATTTAAATTCTTTTGCCATGGAATCTATAAAAAATAGTCAAATGATGGAGAAAGAAATCAAAAGACAAAAAAATAAAGTTCTAAAAGAATTAAAGATTAAAAGAAATGAGGTTCGAAACTTACAAAATGAGAAAGAGAAATTAATGCAGAGAATTCAATGGGAGAATACTCAATTAATAGAAGAATGTAGTAGTGTTAGATTAAATTTGGAAGATATTCTAAAATATATAAATGATATTGAAAAAAAATTTATAGAATTGACTAATACTCATGTTTCTATAAATAATTCTATTGCTACTCAAAATATTAAAAACGGAATAAAAAAAGCAAAGGAGAAAATTTTTGAAGTTGATATTGATAAAGGTAAAGCTGCGAGGGATTCTGAAAGAATGGGTAATCATTTATATTAATGTTTAATTCAAATATTTAAAAATAGGAAATGCCAAATCAAAATTACTCCCGAAGGCTAAAAATAATAATCAATCATTTCATTCAATCAATAGTAAAGGTGATATCAAAACAAATTTATTAATGCAACTTGAAGAGAATAAAGAACATTTATACATCCAAGATCATCAAATAAATAAAATGAATGAAAAAATTAAAGAAGTTATAGGTATTAAATTGGAAGAAGATGAATCAATTAATTTCCAAAAAATTGAAAATGAAAATCTTAGTATATTTTTTTTTATAAATATAAATTAATTTTTATTATTTTTAATATAAACCTTTATTAATTCATTCATCTCAATATTAGGATATGATGCTGAAAATATTCAAGAAATTTAGATTAAATTTTTAATAAAATTAAATTAAAAATAAAATTTACTAAGATTTTATATAAATCAATAAAACAATATAAACGTGCTTTTTTTTTTTACATTATAATTTTTTTAGTTTTTATTTAGGAAATATTTCTACAAAATACAAAATAGTTTTATTTTTATTAAGTTCTCATATTGATATAAAAATAATTCAAATATTTATTAATATTTAATTAAATTCTAAATTGAAATTATTTTTTTTATTGAATATTTAAAAAAAATTTAGATAGTATTAATTAAATAAATAATACAAATTTTTATTTTGAATTAAAAAAATTAAAATTTTAAAAAATAATGGTTGATAGCAATTTTTTAGAAGAAGTTTTAAAAATTAAAAATCTAAATGTAAAAAAGATTACTAAAAATAATTTAAGGCAGATGAAGAAGTGGCAAAATATTACATAGGAGAAGAAACGGATGAAAAAGAAAAAGTTAATTTTATTATTAAAAGTGGATATTCTATTCAAAAATCAGCTGTAAAAAATATTTTAAATGATAGTTAATTAAAAATTTACCACGAAATTTATACCACAAAGAGATAATGGAATATATTATAAAATCATTGTTGGAATATATTGAAATTTGGGATGAAAGTTTGCAAATTGAATTTTCAAATTCAATTTATAAAATTTTCTATTTTGATTCAATTAATGAAGTTTATAATCATGATTTCTATTTCAATAAATCCAATCAAAATTTAGCATTCATTAACATCAAAGAAATTGAACAAAAGGAAATTTTAAGAATATATTATGGAATGAAAGATATTGTAAATCCTGTTCTTAAATTTTTAATGAAAATTATATCTACAGATGAAAAAAATGTAAAAACAAAATTATTCAATTTTTATTTCGGATAATAAATAATCTTTATTATAAATTCAATATTTTTAAAATGCTTTCTAAAAGGTTTCTATTGAATATTTGAAGACATTTAATATTATCATTAAATTCTTCACTTATTATAAAAAAATAAAACTCGAAAATGATGTAGTAGACTATGCTTGTAACCTCGGAACTTTTGGAAAAAATATAGTATCAAGAAGATATTGTGTTTTTTTTTGTAGTAGCTTAATTCAAGTATTATTTAATTAATATAAGAGATTAGCGAAAGTTATAACACAGAGTTATTCAATAGATTTATGATTCTAAGCTCGGATTCAGATAAAATAATAAGAATGGAAGCAGCATATAATATGAGATTTATTTGCAAAGAATTAGATGAAAATTTCATCAAAAGAAATTTATTAAAAACTATTGAAGGTTATGTAAATGACGAAGATCAAAAAATAAAATCAGAGGTTTTTATTTCAATATTATGGAATTTTAATAAATTTAATGATGAATCCATTATTAATTTTATGAATAATTTCATACAAAAATTAAATATGTTTTTCGATAATACATATGAATTTTCACTTCTGCTAAAAATCTTTAATTGTATTATAAATGAATATTTTGATAAATTGTATGCATACAATCTTACAAATAAAAATTTTTACAATCTTGTGAAAACATTTTTAAAAGTATTTAATTTTTTTTATTTCACTAAATAAATCATAAAATAATAATTATTAATGATATAGAAATTTGTTATTAATAATGATTCAAATTCCCCAAAATTAATTGATTTTATTGTAAAAGCGTATGGAGCTGTTTGTATAATAATAGAACATCATAAAGAGACACATTTATTATATGAAATCTTAAACTACATCATAACCAAGACTGAGGAAAATGATGAGAACAATTTATTGTTTTTTAGTTATTTTGATAAAGTAAAATAAAAATTTTTGAAGTTTATATAAAATCTAGATTTTTAAATGCACTCCTCTTGAAATTGTCACAAAATTAGTTCTTCCTAAATTTTATAATACCATTGATGATAGTATAATGATAACCTATCCAATTTTTATTGAACAAATCGATTCATTAATTGATTTATTTAATTCAAGTGAAGAATTTCAAAATTTTTTTGTCAACAAATTAGAAAGAATTGGGGAATTTATTCAAATGCAAATGAATTGGAGATTAGCAATTAAATTTTTCGAAAAATTAGTTAAGGTCGAAATTTTATTTTATAGATTTGAATTTACAAGTAAGATATATGGAATAGTTATGAAATTTCTTAATGATGAAAACTCCAATGTTCCTTTGAAATGTTCAGTTATGAAGTTTTTACCTAATTTATTAAAGTTTGGAAAGAAAGTTGAAAAAGAAGAAATAATAAAATTTGTTGAAAGGGAAATTTTGGAAAGCAAAAATTTTTATAAAAGAAAATTATTTTTCAATTTTTTTGAAGAATCAATAAGAATTTTTTCTATATCTACTTTATTGAATTATCAAATTATTGATCATGTAATAAAATTCTTCAATGATAATAGGTTAATGCAGTCTAAATTGATTACAATTTTAAAACATTTTTATCCTTTAATTTTTTCAGAGTCCAGAATTAAATTCATAATTAATAATAAGCTTGATAATTTAAAAAAAATGGGGAATTTTGATTATGAAATCAGCAAAGTATTATTTTTTAAATTTAAAAAAATTTAAATCATGAGACAATTTATCTTATTAGAATATAGAGGAATTTGATATATGGTATGATAATTTTATCTCTAATCATGAAAATCCTGAATTTTTAAATATACTTTCAAAAGATAAAATCAAAGCTGAACTTGAAAGAAAGATTAATATAAGAGAACAATTAATAATGAATGATAAAAAAGGTAAATTATTCGAATATAAATTATGAATTTTTTAATTAATATAAAAAAATTTTTAGATGATTTAAAAAAAATAAAAAAAATTCCAAGAAAAAATAATGTTATTCCGATTAAAATGAATGAGATAAATCCTAATAAAACAAAATTTAACATGAATAAAAAAGGAATAGGAAACAACAACTTTAATACTACAATTAAAAATAAAGAAATTTTAAAAGTTAAAGATAATAAAATTAATGAGGATTCTAATCATAGAAGGGTCAATCAAACATTAGACTCGAAAGATAACTCAAATTTAATTCATAAAAATAACCAAAAAGAGATTATAAATGATCTTAAAGAAAATTCTCAAATATTTATTAATAAAGAGTTCCGAGGAAGGGTTTTGAATACCATATCTCTAGAAAAACACAATAATTCTAACAATATAATGTCAACTCCAAAAGAATCAAATAAAAATAAATCATACAACAATAGTTTATCCACTGAAAAGAGTAACAATAATTATTCAAATAACTCCTTGGGCAAAATTTCTTTCGAAAGGACTAATTCTTTTGATAATGAAAGAAGAAATAATGTTAACAATAAAATCAATTTGAAAATTCCGATCAATATGAATAACATTCATAGCTTTAATATTAATGTAATTACTCAAACAGTTTCTAACCAAGTAAACAATTTTATTTCAACTTTAAATCCAGCTATGAATAATGTAAATACAAAAGAAAATTGTGCGATTAATAATTTAATCTTAAAAGAAGATGGATCTTCTAATAGCTTGATAAATTTAAATGTAAACAACAATTTAAGTTTTTTAAATAGTAATCTTATTCTAGGGAAAAAAAAAAAATAATGCTTTTCAGATTTGATATATACTTTAATTACTTATTTTGTAAAATATATATTTAAAGATTTTTTTCATTGATTTGCATATAATTACAATATTTAATTATTATTAAAATTAACCAATCACAAAAAATCCGAAATTCTTAGATATATAAATTAATAAAAATCAATTATTAAATAAAATCCTTCAATTAAATTCTATTCATTTTATATTTTACCTGGACGATTGAATTATCAATTAAATAATTTGATTCTATAAAATCAACTAAATTATTTATCAAATTATTTATTTTATACTAATAATCTTTAATTGTAAGATTGTTAATAATTAATTTTACTGATATATAAATAAAAATTGAAAAATGTTAATGAATCAAACCATATATAATTAATTTGATGTCTTTTTTGCAGTTCCTAATCTTTTCGGCTTAGAAGAGGAATTGCTCTCCTTAGATATTGATTGAGTTTGATTTAAGGTGTTAGTTGTACTATTCATTTTTGACATATTGGTTGAGTTAAGATCTGAATTTTTTTTTGCAGAGCTGCATATTCTTAAAAAGGATTCAGAGAGATTATTATCAAAAAGATTCAATTCCCTAAAATAAAATATTATAATATAAATTACTTATCATAATATAATAAATCAGAGTCATCATCTCTTAAAATATGTTCAATTTCTTTAACCATTTGATCATTTTGTCCAAGTTTAAATTTCATAACAAGTTTTTCAGGTAGTTCAAGTCTTAGGTTTATAATTTGTTCTTCTTGTAAATTATTATCGTACTTGAAAAAAGTATTAGGATTATTCATTGCATCAATTTTATTTTTTTTCATCTTTTTAAGAATATCTCTATTGGTTTTGCTAAAAATATAAAGTTTAAATAAAACTAATTAAAAATAAAAAAAAAAAAATATTAAAATATTTTTTCTCAAATTCACTCACTAATTATTTTTAATAGCATCAATTTTATTAATGAAAAATGTATTTTCTTTTTCATTGAATTCTAAGCATTTAGCTACTTTTTCCTTTTCTTCAGGAGGAATAAAGTTTTGTAAAATAAAATCTTTCTTCATATTTGCAATATGAATATTTTTTATTTCATCTTGTAGATTTGTAAGCTCAAATCCTAATCTTTCTTGATTTTCTTTATTTTCTCCTTTTATTTCTTCAATTCTTTGCCTTAGTAAATTTATTTTTTCATTAAGATCGTCAATGTTAGCTTGATATGACTCATATTTCATCTTCAATTCTGTATTTCTTTTTGCTTGCTCTTTTAATTCTTCTTGTAATTTAATTTCTTCTTTTTTTTTAATTTCCAATTCTTCTTTGTGTCTTATAATTTCATTTTCTTGTTCTTTTACTTTTTTTTCAGCATCAGATCCATTAAGAACCTTTTTTTTCATATCTCTATATTTCATCAACATCTGCTTCGATTCATCCTTCAGTTTTTTATTTTCTTCAATTTCTTTGTTTATTTTATGAATGAGTTTGTTTTTTTCTTCTTCAGCCATATCTTTCAATTGCTTTATTTTTTGTATTTCTTTTTCCTGTTGTGTTTTAAAATCTTCTTTTTCTTTTTCTATTTTTTCCATAATATTTTTCATATTGTTTTCATCTTCAACTCCTCCCATTCCATCTTGCATTTTAAATTTTCCACCTCCAATTCCACCTTCTAATTGTCTTTTTAAAAATTCAATCTCTTCTTGAATTTTCCTCAATTGAGCATCCTTTGGATCTTCATTTATTATCGGTTTGTTCTTAATTTTCTTAGCACTTTCAGCATATCTTAAAGTATTAATTGTCTCTTCAACATTAATATCGGCTGGTCCAACATTAGCAATCATAACAGTTTTTGTATTTCCTCCTAATGAATCGCAAAGCAATTTGGTTAACATTGATTCTCTATACGGAATATGAATATTTTTACCAGAAACTAATTTAGATATAACATTTCCTAAAATAGTTAGAGACAAATTGATTTTTATTCCTTCAATTAAATGTTTTCCAGTTGTTTCTGTTTTTGAATGTTTTTCAGAACCGGCTAAATCAACTAAATTTAGTTTTCCCATTCGATAATGAGTTTCACCATTTTCGTCAACTGAAGAATTTTCTATAATGATTTGAAAAATTGAATGAGAACGAGAAGAATCCTTATTCATTTTTGTACTTCCTACAGATCTATTTTGTCTCCCTGCATTCATTATAGCCATCATTTGGCTTGCACTTTCGACTTTTAAAATTTTACAATCTTCTACATAGAAAGCACCATCTTTTTCATGAACAGAAAGTCTTCAATAAATTAAAAAATTAAAATTTATAATTTCAAATTTTTTTAAAACAACTGAAAATAATATTAACTTGTTTTTAATATTTTTATTTAGCAAATCGATGACTTCCTCATTATAAATTTCTACAAATGATGCCCTAACTAAAAAGTTTTGATCTGGATATGATTTAATTGAATTGAAAATCCAATCTATGGCTCTTGGAATTATCCCTTTTAATTCTGGCGTATCCACACCTTCCATAGTAAAAGTTTTTCCAGTTCCTGTCTGTCCATATGCAAATATTGTACCATTATATCCTTGCATCACACTTTCCAAAATAGGTTTGGCAGTTTGAGTAAAAATTAATTCTTGAGAAGATCTAAATTAGATAATTTATTAAAAATTACTTATAATCATAAGTAAAATCAAAAGTTGCAGTTTTTGGTTCTTTTGGGTTTTTTGGATTGATCACTGTTATAGATGCATTGGCTGAGTTTACAGTTACAACGCTAATTTATTATTTTATTAAAGAGAATATTATAATTCTTTAAATTAAATACCATTGCCTATCTGCTTTCATTTCATCTTCACTCAAAGGACGACATCTTACGCTTACTTTAATACACTCTGATTTTTCTTTATTCATTTTTATAAATTAAAATTAATAAAAATAAATTTTTGATCTAATTTTAAAACTTTTCGTTTTTATTTAACACTATTCCATAAAATAATATTTATTATGATAGAGACTATTTCCTTTTAATGGTTATTTTCTAGGTTGAATATAATGTTTAAATTTTTTTTTATGATTTAAAGCTTAATTCAAATGAGTTTTTAATTTTAATATATGGGGAT
>Ga0194116_10007023_pt1 | contig 11757 bp, 9 predicted proteins | sample TA2MahsurfametaG_4_FD_148617 | JGI IMG/M metagenome (GOLD analysis project Ga0194116, IMG submission 148617) | Freshwater microbial communities from Lake Tanganyika, Tanzania - TA2015008 Mahale S9 surface | ecosystem: Environmental > Aquatic > Freshwater > Lake | place: Tanzania: Lake Tanganyika... | reverse complement strand
TATTTATTTTATTATAAATTAAATTATTTAATTCATTAAAAATTAAAATTTAATTGAAAATATGAATAAATATTTTACTATAAAATTTCATTATCTTCAAAAAATTTAAAACTTAAATTAAAAATAAATATTGATTTGCTAAAAAAATTTTTTCATAATTAAAAAATTATATTTTAAGATGACTTCAATTTGAAGACAAAAAATGCACTATATTTTAATAAAACCATTTAAAAAAACTTTATAAATATATAGATAGCATTATTAATGTTTATTAAAGAGATTCGCATATTAAAATTTTAATGAATTTTTCAAAAATTAAACTATCCTAATTAGGAAGACAAAGGTTTAGATTCCTGATTAAATAATCATCCATATTTATTTCAAAAAAAATTATTAAGTGGTTATTAATAAATTTTTTAAATTATTTATTTTTATCTTACTTCAAGTATGGAAAATAAAAGAATTTTAGGGAAAAAACGGAGAAGATTACATTTTATAAAAAAAAGTAAAATAAAACTTAAAAAATTAAATTATGTGATTTTATGAAAATATTTATTTTACTTCTTCTAAATTTTTACCATTCACAGAAAAATCAAAAATAAATTTTGAGGAAGATTCTTCATCAATAAACTCTGTTTGTGAATCTAATTCTTTAACTGATGATAATTTGGAAACGAAAATCAAAATATCCAAAAAAGCTGAATATATTGAAATTTATTCGAATCAAACAAGTAGAGAAAAATTTTATCTCTTATTTGATAATTTGAATTTTACTTTTTTGGGTTCAGGGAATCTTCATGTAATTTTCGGAGAAACTGATATAATGGGTTACAAGATAAACTCAGAAAAAAATAAAGACGACTTTGATTTTGATTTAAATAAAAACTTTTTCTTATTTAAAAACTTTAATACTGGAATTTATTTTGATAAAAATAATTTTAATATAGTTAAAGAAGAATACGAAAAAATATTTAATGCTAATAAAAATTTAAAAAATAGTATGATAAAACATTCTCTTTTGAATCTTGAACAATACTTTAACAGAAATATAACATTTTTATATTTCAAAAATCTTTCCGAAGATTTCAAATTTATAGGTCTGAATTCATCACAACAAGCTATTTGCAACAAAAAAATGCAATCTAAAGTAAAATGTGAAAGTAATTTCTCATATACAAAAGAGAAAAAAATTAATATAGAAGAAGAAAGGAAATTTATAGAAAACTTAGAAATTATTGATACAAAAAAATTTGCAGAAAATATTGATTTAAATCTAAATATTTTAAAATCTAATAAGAAGTTCAACATCTTTGGAAAGAAAAATTCAGGAAAATCCACATTTTTAATATTTTTTATAAACTCATTTTTATCTAATTTACATCAAAATTTTAATGAAAATTGCAACTTGTTTTTATTAGAATGTGATTCGGGTCAACCTTTAATTTCCTGCCCTTATTGTGTATCGCTTTTTGAAATTAAGAGGCCAATTTTTATGAACTTCTTTAGGCATAATATTTATTCAAAGTTAGACCTAACTAAAAAGATTCAAGTTACATTAAAAGATACTAATTTTAATTTTTCTACAAGCTCATTTGAAAAATTCCCAATAGAAAATAAGCTAAACAATAAAATTGATGAAAGCTCTGATCTAGAAAAATCCTTTTCCTCAGAAGAAGAAAATCAAATTAAGGAATTTAATTTAACAGAATATATAAATTCTCAACATTCCCACAAATCGATTGAATTGATAAGAAGTATTTTTGTCGATGATAATTCCCCAGCTAATAATTTCGAAGTTTATTTAAGCGCAGTAAAAAATTTATGTAATTTATTCAACACCATAAACAATTTTTCAGTTGAAAGACTTTCAAAAGAAATGAAAAATCAAACAAGTAACAACAGACGTGATGGTTTTAATATTAAAAATATCAATTATATTCGAGAAAATCTAAAAAATTATCTGATTGTGAATTCAAACGGATATACTTCTGGAATTGGCCATGCAATTAATTCTTCAATAAATGAACTTTTAGAACCAGACTACATTTATTTTATCAAGAATCTAAAATCTGGAAGAGTCGAAAAAGGAGAGGAATTTGAAAATTTAATTTTAAATAATGAGATCAATTTTGATAATAACATTATTACAAGAAAATATAAATTATACGAAGATGATCCAAAAGGAATTTTATATAATTATAAAAGACTCGAAAAAAGCACAATTTTGATTGAAAACAATTTTAAATTAAAAGAAAATGAAAATTTATACAAAAAAAATTTTAATCGAATTTATCACATAATAGCCAATTTAATTGGAGATTACAATTTTGATTCTGCAAATGAATGCAAAAACAAACAATTTAAAAATAATGAGAATGAATTTCCCTTAATAAGCTTTGAAGAAATTAAAATTGATATTAATTTTTATGATCTATTGTTCAAAAAAGGCTTTTGTGAAAATTACCTAACAGAAATATCATTCGATGATTTGCTTATAAGTTTTGATTTTAGTTTATTCGAACCTCTTAATGAGTTGGACGTCTTGATGGCATTAAATGGGAAAATGTGCTCAATATTATTGAACGAAAATAATATTTTTTGTACAAATCTTCAAGAAAGAAATTCTGTAAATAAGAGAAATTTGGAGGAAAATTACAATTTTAATAATGAATTTGTGAACATAAAAAATTTTAACAATTTCTCTGTAGTTGATTCTAAAAATTTAAAAGACAAGTTGTTCAAATGTTTTTCCTTTGTGTACAATATCGATATAATAAATAAAAAATTTGTACTTTTTTCCAAGCAATTAAAATCTGAAAAGAAAATATTCCATTTTATAAGCAAAAATAAAATATCAGATAAAAATAATTCTTATAATGAACAAAATGAAAGTCAAATGAAAAAAATTGAAATTATTTTATTTAGAAATCCAAATTTAGATAAAGTTTTATTTGATCCTTTAATATTGAAAGAAAATAAAAAGAATATAAATGAGAAACCCTATAATTTTCATTATGAAAATTTATTGATAAATAGTAAATTCGATTTCTCAAACATCAAAGAGAATAACCTAAATGAAGATAACGATTATGAAAATAATAACAGAGACCCCAATAATGAAAATTTTTATATGACAAGAAATAAATATAATATAATTTAAAAATAATTGAAATTTTGTTGTAGGTTAAATTCAAATTAAAAAAATTTAAATTTAATCATTATATTCATCTGAACAAAATTTTTAATGTAAAATTAATTCTGAATAAATATATATATATGTTTTACTTAAAATCAATTTCGAAACTAAGGAAATTAACATAAAATTTATATTTTTTTTTTCTTATAAGATTGATTTTTATCCATTTTCGAGATTGAATTTAAATAGCTCTTAGATATAAAGCTATCTTCTTCTAAATGTAATGCTTGTTTAAATTCTTTTTTAGCAAGATCAATTTCATTCTATATATTAATAAATTTAGATTATTTAGGATTAATAAAACAAATATTTATGGAAAAATTCTATTTATTTAATCTAATTTACTTTAAAATAAAAACAAAGTCCTTTTTTTTCAAATATTTCATGATTTAATTCATCTAATTTTTGAGCTTCCCTTAAATATTCAATCGCTTTATCATAATTATGCAAGTCCATCATTATCTGAGCTTTTTTAAGATATTCATCTGACCACTCATAATTTTGAACTTTACGCAATCTATATTTTAATGTATAATATTTTCTATTACTTTTCATAAGAAAATCCAGATATGCTATTGATTTTAAAATTCAAAAATTTATCATATTGTTTTAGTTCGTCAATTTTGTAGTAATCTTCGAAGAAGCCAGGATTATTTAAGTCATTATTGAGAACAATATTTTCAGTGGAAAATAAATCAAGATTTGGAGTGGAAAATTTTATTCCTTGAAAATTAATTTAAAAATGAATACTAAATAAATAAAATTAAATATATTCATTTATTGAAAATAAATTCTATAAATATTATTAAATCATTAATAAAAAATGATTCAAATATTTAATATGATTCATAGATACCTAAAATAATTTTGGAAAGGAATGTTAATTGATTGAAATTTGAACACTCCATATTCTCCTTAATAAATTTTTTCTGGTATAAACCTTTAATTAAACTATTTTTTAAAGATAAATCCAAAAAATTATTTGAATAATAATCTTCTTGTTCACCAAAGTTATCTTCAGTTGAAAGCTTATTATTGATGATTAAACTATACACTTCAGCTCCTTCAATTAAGTTCTTTTCAATTTCATCATTAAGATAAGGTAACTTATTATCAAAAATCTATTAAAATTTTATGAGAATAATTTAATAAAAATAAATCAAAAATATATTTAAATTAATTAAATTAAGTTTTAAATTTCTAATCGTATCATTTACATCATATTTATGAATTATTCCAATTATATTATAATCAATCAAATCTAAATTTTCGTCATGATAATCTTCTTTATTGAATCTTTCGCAAGAGTTACCAAAAGGTTTATAATTTTCAGGTTCAAGCAAATTTTTATTGCAATTCTTTTGATAGATGTGCTTGTCTTTCATCATTTCATTATAATCAAAAGCTTTTTATATTTATAATCAATATATAATTAAATTTTACTATTAAGAACTTTGGCTTCAATTCTCTTTAATAATACTTCAACGAAAATTGGTATTCCTCCTTCTCTTTGAATTTTTGTTACTTTTCCAGAAACAATCAGATTTTTTTCTATTTTCTTGGGTTATTAATAATACCTTAAAAAGCTTTTTTTCATTTTTTGATATTTTTCGAGAAAATAAATTTCTTTTAAAATCTTGATTTTTATTAAATAGATCTATATCTTGTCTATTTGGTTTTCTAAAATCTGACTCAAAAAATTCAAAAAATTGATTATATATCATAAGTTTGTTTTGTTCTAGAATATCCTCTAAAATTTTTAAGATACTAGGATAATTAAAAATAATAATAGTTTATCGAATTCATAAATGAGAAATTACCTAAATTTGAATTCAAATTTAAATTTAAGTTGTTATTTAATTCGTTTATTTTGCTTTGTTTATATTCTTTTTGTTGTGATTCCATTAAATCTTATAAAATAATTTAACTATCGAATTATGATTTTAATAAAATTAATATTTTTTCTTAAAGATAATCATCAAATATTAAGAAGAAATAGTAAACCAATTAAAATAAATAATTTGGGAAATATGTCCATAAATTCAAAGAAATATAAAATTATTATTTAATGTAATAGCCCTAAAGGATCATTTATTAAATATGGAGCCTAACTGGAAAAGTTATTTAATCTTATATTTTACATTGAATATAATTAAATATTTCCTAAAAAGGTTAATATTTCAATTAAGTTTGTACTATATAATTATTGTATTTATTTTTATATTTTATAAATTTTGAAATATTTTATTTATAAAATTATTTTTTCTTCACTAATTCAATTTTATGTTTTTTTTCTTAAACCATTTTTGAGAGAAAGATTAATTATTATTTACTTTTTAACTTTTCCTTTAACTATATATGAACTTACTTTTACTCTATCTTTATTGAATATGATATTCACAGGGCTTTTAATCCCAAAGTCATTTTTAAAAGTGGCTTCTTTACGATTTTTAGTTGATGCTAATTTAATTAATAATTTAAAAATTTCTCGATAAAGAAAGATTAAAATAACTTTTTTAGAAATAGATTTTAAATATATATATTTTATTACATAATTGAGGATTGATAATTTCTTCCGATTTTATCAATTTTGACTTTTCTTGCATATTATGATAAAAAAAACCATTTGAATTTTCTTCTTCCAAATTAGGATTAAACTCAATTTCATTATCACAATGATTTTCAGAAATAAAAGAATTTTTGGTGAGTGTATTATTAATAAAGGTTTTATTATGTTTTTTGGTATCTTCCTTGCTTAAAAAATTAATTGATTCATCATTTAATGGAATTTTTTTACAATCAATTCTATTATTTTTAAAGTTATTTAAATCTGAATATTCCTGATTTTTAGGTAAATCTTTCTTTATTGGAGTTTTATAATTATATTCATTGTTTATATTTTTATGATTTTGATTTATTTTTATTGAATTATTGTTAAAATCTATTGATTTATTTTGAATGTTTATTTCAAATTTAGGTTTATCCAAAATACAGTTGTTGCCATCATTTAAATCAATATAAATATCATCTTCAAAGAAATGTATTGATTTTAACTGTTGATTATCTTTTTTTTTCTGAAAATAATCAGAATTTTCTCCACAGTCTAAAAGGGTTTGATTTTTTTTTATACAAGAAAATTTTTGATGATTTTCATTATTATAATTGCAATCATTTATTTTTTTTACAATATTCTTTCTTTCTAATTCTGTAAAAAATTTGATTTTTTCATTAAATATTTTCTCATTCAAATTTCCTAAATTTTTCATTTTATCTAAATTTCCAATATCTTCAATAAGTATTTTATCAGAAACCTTAAGAAAAATATCTTTCATGTAATTAATATTATTAGCAAAATTTTTATTATAAAGAGGATTTTCTTTTGAATAATTTTTCATATTCAAATTTTTTAAATTTTGAATATTTTCTTTTATATAGCTAAAAACTCCTAATTTTTTATATTGTGAGCTGTTTTCGATTAAAAGCATAAGCCTTATGTAATGATTTATATAAAGAATTATATTTTTAATACTCCTAATATAATGAATTCTAAACATTCTTCTCAATTTTTTAAGTGAATTATCAATCATGAATAAATTTTCTTTCAAATTCCTTAATACTCTTTTCTGATTAAAAATCTGTAAAATTCTCTTGAATTCTTTTAATTTATTAAAAGCTTTGAATTTGATGCAATAGTCAAATAACAATTTGTAAGCGTTTTTTGCAATAGAAGTTGACTTCTTTTCATAAATTTTCATTATTTTAAGCAAAAAGAATTTTACTCCCAAATTTCGTTTATTATAAAATAAATTTTTGAAAAACCTTTGTAGAAAGATGAGTCTTTGGGAAAATATTTTCATGAAAATATTATTACAAAATGTAATTACATAACTGACTTTCAAAGCTTTTCTTTTAGAATCAAATTTTTTTATTAATTCAAATAATAAATTATTTCTAAACATTCTCGTATTTTTACATTCTATAGCTTTTTTGAAATATTCAAATTTTTTTTTAATTTGAATTTTCTCTAATTTTTTTGAAAAATTCAAATATTTAAGAAATATCTTTTTCTCATAAAGTTTATTATTTATTTGTAAGAGCAAATATTTTTTAATGAATTTTTCGAAAGAAATTAGATTAACATAATTAATTTTCTCTTTCCATATTTTTACATAATAAATTAAATAAGATAAATTATTATTTTTATTAATAAGTATAAAAACCTGTTTGAGTTTCTTCATTGAATAATTTTTCGAATTTGTTCTCTTTAATATTTTAATTCTTAAAAATAAAATTTTTTCAAAATAAAGCTTAGACTTAGGGTAATTTCTCCATTTATTTATAAAGAACTTTTTATTTTCATTTTGCCTTGATGCAAGATTATGTAAAATAGAAAATAAATTCAAACTAATATTATCATTTCTTTTATTGAATATTGTAAAAATATATTGAAAAATCTTTTTTCGGAAAATTCTAAATATAGGCTCAATATAATTTATCATCTTAAACATCTTTAACTCCAGTATATTTTGGTAATTTGTAAATTTTCTCCATTTTTCAAATGGGAAGTATAAGAAATATTTTTTTGCAAATGTTTCTTTTTTTTTTATCAAATTTGAGAAAGTTTTATTTATTTTATTAACAAATTTTAAATTTTTTATCAATATTTGAAAATGGAATCTTTTATAAAAATCATTCAAATTTAATATTAATCTTTGATCCATTTTATTTTTATTCTTTGTTTCTTCTTTCCATTTAACATAGGCTCTCCGTAAAATTTTTAAATTAAAGTTCTCTAAAATTGTTATCGATTTATTTAAGCTCAAATTATGAAGATTTTTATTATTAATCAATTCCAGGACTTTTATTTTCCATTTATATATGGTAAATACAATTCCTTGTCTGTTTGATATACTTGATTTTTTTAATATTTCTGTCAATAAATTATCTCTTTTCTTATAATAAAAAGCATATTCTATCAAAGGAAGACAATAGATTGAAAGAATTTTATTTTTTAAGATATTTGAACTATTTTTTATATTTTCAAATCTATCTTGAGAAAATAATTTCCATTTAGTAAAGTGATCATTCAATTGATTGAAATTAAGATTATGTTTTGATTTGATATAAGCATTTACAATTCTTTTTATTTTTTCCAAATTTTTATTAATCTTCTTTTTATTTCGAATCCACAACTTCAGATATTTCTTTAAATTTTTTTGGTTTATTTTCGATTGTATTTTAGATAAGTTTATTAATTTTTGTGCTTTATTTTTTTCCTGATAATTTAATAAAATCTTAATAAAGCAATAAAGCTTATTATTTAACGAAGAGGAGTAGAAATTATCAAATTCCTTATTTTCATTACAATTATCAACTTCAAAGTTTCGATTATATTTATTTAATATTTGATTTCCAATAAATATTTGCCTATAATTTTCTAAACATGGGATAAATACCAAGCTAAAACAATCAAAATCATATTTATTTAATACATTATTCATTAAAATAAACTTATCAATTTTTTCATCATATAAATAAAAATTTTCATTTAGATTTTCTTTATAAAAAGTATTAAGATTCAAATTTTGCTCTGTCACTTCATTTAAATGTAATTCTCTTTTCATTTGGAAATCTTCTTCCTTATTTAAATATCCTCTCATATTATAAATTAATTTATTTATCCAGCAATCTCTTTTAACAAAAACAATGAAATCATCATTTATTACTTCTTCATTAAAATTATGCTTTTTCCAATCTTTAATTTTTATTATACACTTTAAAAAATCTCCTCCAACAGATAAAATATTAAATTTATTCAACTTTGTAAAATCATTTTTTAAAATATTGATTTTAGAATATTTAAATTTTTTATTGAATCCGTAATTAAATAGATATTCTAATTTAAAGAAAGCTTGGGTTAGATTATTAATTTTCTGATTTCTCATTAAAACATTCCATTTGTAAAAGTAATCATGTTTTTTCAGCAAAATCTTTGACTCATTTATTTTTTCCAACAACTTGATTAAATATTTTGATTTTAAATCAAAGAGTTTTAAGTCTTTAATATTAGAGTAGTATTGGAATAATTTTTTTTTTAATAAAACAACATTTTTATTATGATCAATTTTATTCAATATTTTTTGTAGCTTACAAATTGCTAATTTTTTTTCTTCTGAATTTACATAGTTTCGTAAAGTTTCAAAAAAATAATGAGAATTGATCTCTAAATTTTTCTTTTTACAAAAATTTTCAAGAGTTTTTGAGAAAAATAAATTTCTTTCATATAATTTTCTGAAATAGTTGATATATTTCCAGTGAAAAAAAACTTTATTAGAAATAAATTTTTTTTGTAAATAAAAGTTTCTATTTATTATTTTATGAATTTTTCTTTGTCTCATTTCAATTTTAGATTTTAATTTGTTTGCTTGTTCTTTAAAAAATTGAAAATAATAACGCAAATTTATTTTTGATCTGCTAATCTCAAATCTTTGACATGCTATTTTTTGCCTTTTAAGAATCGAATGAATTATTGCATTAAGATTATTAATAGCTTCCCTTAAATATTTTCTATTAAAATAATCTTGTATTAATTTATATAATTTTATATTTTTTTCTGAAAATTTTTTCAAATGTCTTAATAACATCCTTCCATATTTCTTATTCGCTAATTTAACAAAAATTTTTTGAAGTTTTCCACAACCCTCATTGAATCGAATGATTTTCTCTATTATATATCTGTATTTTGTAAAATACTTTTTCTGAAATAACAATTGATTTTTAAAATCAATTTTGTGCAAGAATTTTTTTAATATTTCTTGAATTTTTAGATCTTTTGAATTGTGTTTTAGCTTAAGATATTTATTTCTAATTTGCTTCTTTGCAAAAATATTAAATATTTTTTCTAGAAATAATATTAATCGCTTTTTATTCAAATACCAACGAATTTTCCTTTGTAAAAATGTCAATTTATCTAAAGATTTACAATATTCCAAATAAGCTCTCAATTTTTTGTAAAAAATATTCCATGCTATTTTACTTAAAGCAAATTGTAATCTCGAAAAATTATACGAATAAGATTTTAACTTATTATAACATTCTTTGAAATTTTTCCTATAAAAATAACCTCTAACTGCATTTTGTATATATGTTATTTTATAAATAACAAATAATTTTCTCAACCACCATCTTTGAATCCTAATTACTTTTGAAATATCGTAATTTTTCTTTTCTTTCTCATTATCCTCGGAATTTTTTTTTTCTTTATCATCATCCTCTTCAATAACAATAACTTTCTTCTGCTTTTTGGTCATACCCATAGAATATTCCATACGTCTCATTAAAACTGCAGCTCTTTCGGCGTTTTCATATTCAAGACGATTTTTTTGATCCTTTTTGTTTTTCATATCTGGAAGCTGAGTTTTTACCTTTGTTGCTGTACTTACATTAATAATTTTTAGTTTTTTATTTCCTTCTAATTTTATTTCTTGAGTTAAAACTTTACTATCTCTTTTTTTTAACAAATTTCCTAAATAATTTTAAATTTTCAATTTTAGAAATTTTTTTAATCATTAATATTTATGAAAATCTTTTAATCTTTATAAATTAATATAAATAGAAAATAAATTTAAAATTATGAACATCTATTTTTATACTTATTTATATTATTATATTCAAACATTATTTTTTCTTTTAAAATAAAAGTAAAAAAAAAAAATTTAATTGACCTTCATTCGCTTTGACGACTTGAATTTCATCTTCTAAATCGTCATTATTATCATTATTTTTTGTATTTTTTACAAACTTATTATAATTCTGTTGCATTTTCTCATATAAGCTTTTTCCCATTTCTCCCATAACGTTAATTTTAACCTTTTCTCCATTTGAATCTGCGGTAAAAACATCTTTTTTATTATTATTTAATTTATTTGAGTTTGTCTTATTATTAAATAAATTTAGGTCTTTATTCACGATATTTTCATTTGTTAAAATATCCATCTTCTGTGAATTTCCTAATCCTTTATTGGAATTTGATGTTTCTAATTTACTCTCCAAATTATGTTGTTCTTTTTTAGAAATTTTTTCATTATTTTTGGTGGAATCAAACATAACCAAATTTTTTAAGTTAGAAATATTAATTGCGTCAGGTAGATTTCCGATTATCTTCAAAGGGTTAATATATATTTATTATTTTTTAAAAATATATCAATAATTTTTTCTTTAAAATTAAAATTTTTATATATCAATTAACTATTTATTGCCAGGCAACAAATTCAATATGAAACAAGATTTTATAAGCTATTTATTATTTGATATTTTTTATAAATTTAAAGAGTTTTTCAACATAAAATTAATAATTTATATCATACATTTTTCTTAGATGAATCTCCTTTAAGTTTTTCTTCTTTATTCATAAATTTTTATAAATTAATTTTATTAATTAAAATTTAATTACATTATATATTTTAATTTAAATTTTAAATCTTTTTATTATTTTATTAATATATTAACAGGAAAGTAATTATATAGTGATTTCATTATTTATTATTGGGGATTGGGGATTG
>Ga0194116_10007022_pt1 | contig 11759 bp, 10 predicted proteins | sample TA2MahsurfametaG_4_FD_148617 | JGI IMG/M metagenome (GOLD analysis project Ga0194116, IMG submission 148617) | Freshwater microbial communities from Lake Tanganyika, Tanzania - TA2015008 Mahale S9 surface | ecosystem: Environmental > Aquatic > Freshwater > Lake | place: Tanzania: Lake... | reverse complement strand
CTTTAGCTCAATAGTATTTTCTGATGAAGGAGATATTTTAAAAGATCAGGTGGATCCAGATATTGCATATAATCAACTTATACGTCCTGGAAAAAGTATGTTGGGAATATTCTACATCAACAACAGGAATGTAATTTTAGATTTCAAGTTAATTTTCTTAACAGCGGTTGCTATAATTTCGAAGGAGAATGCTTTAAGGGGTGTTGTTTCAATATTGAAGAGTTTGAAAGCGGATGCTAATTTGATTGGAATTGCTGCAAGACAAAATGAATTGGTACCTATGCCTCCTCCGGGTGCAACTAATATTGTTACTAATAGAGAAGGCCGAGTGGATTTCTAATTTATAAAATTGACTTTAACTTTGTCATTGTTATAACAAATTTTTATATAAGCTTGATCTTGAAATACTATCATCAAGTACCAAGAGAAAATCATGTTTTCATAAAAAAGTGTAAAAATCAGTTTAATATTGCATGCAATTAGATTTAGCTAATTTAGAAGATTTAAAGGCAATTGGTAGTATTGAAGCTCTTAATCAATATTTGCAGAAATATATCTATATTTACCACAGGATTTATCGATTTTGAAGTTCAGATTGGACTGATAATAAACAAATTACGAGAAAAAAAATAATGTTAGAGAGAATATTATTTTTCATACTTGTAAAATTCTTTACAGTTTAATGCAATGTGAATGTATGTCGAGTGAAGCTTGTAATTACAGCTTCGGTCAAGAAATTCCCCAATTCTGTAACGTCTTTAGACGTTATATAAATTTGGTGGGTCCGCGACCCAACTTGTTTAATCAAGAAGAGCTGATTCAAGAGCGTGATACGCGTAGTGTGTATTCGGTGCGTCCAGGCATTACCGGTTTGGCACAAATCAACAAAATTGACATGTCCACGCCTCAACTCTTGGCAGAAACCGATGCCAAGATGATTCAGGAGTTAAACACCCTTGGTTACTTCAAGTATATCTTCCTTACCGTCTTTGGTAAGGGGTTTGGGGATCGCATCGTTACCCCGTAAATTTCCCATTTCTTTTTGAGTTTCAGGATTGTTTTTGTGGGTGAAGACAGCCACTGCTTTTCTTATTGTATCTTTGCCTTAGCATGAGTGTGTTTCAACTGAAATCGGCATATTACCACCGCTGGGTGGTATTTTTGTTGGATTTGTGCTTGTGCGCAATCTCAGTGGTATTGTCCACCGTGCTGTTTCATTACCACGAATCGTTAGATTTTATCCTGAATCGGATCAACCTGCACGCGGCAGTGATCCTTCCAAGTACGGTTGTTTTTCACTTGCTCATCCGTCCCCACATGGGCATCATTCGCCAAACCGCCCTCTACGATTTGGTGAAACTGCTGGTGGTTCGCTTTTTGGTCCTACTGCTGTCTGTGATTTGGGTGTACGAACTGCATAATCAGGGAAAAACAGACTACCTCTATTCCATCTTGGTGATGGATTTCCTGCTCAGTGCCCTGCTGTTGATTTCCTTGCGCTTGGTCGTGAAATGGCTGTTCGCCATTTTTAACCAAAATGCCACACCCCAATCGTCTGTCTTGATTTATGGTGTCGGAGCCTCCGGCAACCTCACCTACAATGCCCTGCAAGCCAAATACAAAGTCTTGGCCTTTGTCGATGATGACCGCAGCAAACAAGGCAAGCGCTTTCAGGGCAAACGCATCCTCAGTTTGGAACAGGCCAAAAAGGAATTCATCGAGCCTGGCAAAGCCTCCCTCATGGTTTGGCCATCAATGGATTGGGCGTAGCCCGCAAAAAGGAAATTGCCCAGCTCTGCATGTCCCACGAGGTCAAACTGCAGCTGGTGCCCAAACTGGAAGATATGTTGGCCCAAGGGGTTACCAGCAATGATTTGCGCACCCTGGATGTAGAGGAGTTGTTGGGCAGAGATCCCATTGTACTAGACCAAAAGAATGTGAGTTCGGTGTTGTTTGGGAAAACCATTTTGATTACCGGGGCTGCCGGAAGCATCGGGTCTGAAATCGGAAAACAAGTACTTTCTTACTGGCCGGCCAAAGTGATTTACCTCGACCAGGCGGAAACCCCCTTGTTTCATTTGGAACGGTCACTCACCTCTCTTGAAAGTTTCAAAGGCATTGCCAAGCAATTCGTGGTGGCCGATATCTGCCAGAAATCCGTGCTGGATCACTTGTTTGCCACCCACAAATTTGATGTGGTTTTCCATGCGGCCGCCTACAAACACGTGCCGCTCATGGAAGAAAACCCCCTGCAAGCCCTACACGTCAATACCTGGGGTTCGGCCCAATTGGCCGAATTGTCCATTACCCATGGGGTGTCGCGGTTTGTGCAAATAAGTACCGACAAAGCCGTGAATCCCACCAACGTGATGGGTGCCAGCAAGCGGGCAGCCGAACGGTACATTCAATCCTTGAGCACCTTGGGAAAAACCCAGTTCATTACCACCCGTTTTGGGAATGTCTTGGGGAGCAACGGTTCGGTAATTCCCTTGTTCCAAGAACAATTGAATCAGGGGGGGCCATTGACCGTCACCCACCCCGAGATTACCCGTTACTTTATGACCATTCCTGAGTCCTGTTCTCTGGTGTTGGAGGCAGGGGCCATGGGCAAAGGGGGCGAGATCTATGTGTTTGACATGGGTTCCCCCGTGAAGATTCGCGATTTGGCAGAAAACATGATTCGTTTGGTGGGCTTAAAGCCTTACCTCGATGTAAACATCGTGTATACCGGATTGCGCCCCGGAGAAAAACTCTACGAGGAGTTGCTCAGCAATGCCGAAACCACCTTGCCCACCGTTCACCCCAAAATTATGGTGGCCAAAGTGTCTGAAAACGACCCTTCCTTTTTCCAAGAAGAATGGCGTAGTTTGCTCACCTTAATTCAAGGCGGGGCGGATGCCCAAACCTTGGTAACTTGGTTGAAACACATGGTGCCCGAATACATTTCCGAAAATTCTCCCTTCGAATCCATCGATGAAGAGAATTCTGTGAACCATGTTGCCTTGAATTTAAACCAACAACCTTTGGTATTGTCACCCTATGCCAACAGTCATACCAAACGCTGGTTTGATTTGGCGTTTACTTTGTGTGTGCTTCCAGTTGCTTTGATTTTGTTGTTACCAGTTTGTTTGGTGTATCCGTTGTTTGGTGGATTCAGCCTGATGTTCAGCCATTGCCGTGTGGGCATGGGTGGCCGCAAGTTTAATTTGTATAAAATCCGCAGCCTCAAGAAAAACCACAACAACCCCCGTGCAGGTATGGTGAAAGGCGATGGTACGGTATTGCCCATCATGGGTAAATTCTTGCGCCAAACCCGCTTGGATGAATTGCCCCAGATTTTGAACATCTTGCGGGGCGACATGAGCTGGGTAGGTCCGCGCCCCGAGCAGTCGGACTTCGTGGACCAATGCAAAGAGAAATTCCCGGCTTATGATGCCCGTCACGCCGTGAAACCCGGCATCACCGGCTTGGCCCAGATCAACAACCCCGATGCCACCATCGATGACCACCAAGAGAAATTGGTGCATGATCTGGAGTACATCCAATCCGCCAATTTGTGGTTAGACATCCAAATTCTTTGGAAGAGTTTGGCCGTGGTATTGAAACGTTGATTGAATGGCAGGTGCTCTGAACTGTCTGTGCCAAAATCCAAGCGCCCATTGAATGGATTAAAGTCAGTTGTTTATCGATGCATTATTCACATACTAAATTTTCAAACAAATACCATGTTGAAAATTTAGTATAATTTGTCTGAAGTATTAGGGATAAAGTGTGGCTATATTTTCTATCTCTTGACCATTCAAAGCACGTCCCCAAATGCCTATATCTCTTAAGTAACCATTGAGACTGTGACGCACACCAGGGCGGGTGCCAATGCACAGGGGCAAATTGTTTTCATTGCTCAGTAGACCCGGAGAAGCAATTTCGTCGGTCTTCTTACCATTTACCCAAAGCTGTACTGTATTTTCATCGTGCACATAGACTATGTGGGCGGCTTTTTTAAATGGCAAGTTTAGGGAACTCTCAAATTCATTGTTTGTACCATTAATCGTCCAAGAAACGGATACTTTATAACCATCTGTTGAACGTTTTGATACTTTTAATTCAAATGAACTACCCCAGCCGGTGTAGTCTCGTTTGCTTACTAGATTGTGCAAATTCGCTGGATCTATGAGGTCATCGAGGTACAAATAGGCAGAAATACTCAAAGCCCGGGGGTTCAATTGATTCTTGTGGGGTTTGGTTAGGTAAGCGTTGTTAGAAAAATAGGTCCCTTTTAGGTTGGTATTTGGTAGGAAAGAATGAAATAAGCTGCCAACGGATTGTAGGTGATTTTGGTTCAGAGTATAATCTTCAAAATCGTCGGCAAGTGGCCAAAATGCCAATAAATTGGGGGTGTTGGCAAAGGGAGTATTGTCCAAGAACCCCAGGTTGAGCGGCTCAGAGGTGTCCCGGATGATGTCTCCACCTTGGGTGGTTACCTCGAGGACGCACCTCAATTTGGTGGGCAGGGTAGTATTCAAATCACCCCAAGAGATTTGAAGGGAATCCAATACGCCAAAAGAAGCAGGATTTACTGTGGTTTGATAACAAAGAGTAGTGCCATTGAGCCAACTGAACCGAATGGACTGGGCTTTGAAATTGAGGCGGTAAAGGGTATAAATCTCGGCATCAGCCGGTGAATACCGCATCTGTTCAATGGACGCGCGCAACGCACTGGGAATGGCCGCGGGTTTTTCGCAGCCCATCATTGTGGTTATTACGAACACAAGAGAGATCCAAGCGTATTTTTTCATGCCATCAGTCTCAAACAAAGGTAGTATATTCGTGTATTACTTGAATTCATGAAGTCTTACATTCACTATTTTTTACTCATTGTACTAACACTCTTTGGTTCTCCTCTTCAATCCCAGGGTTGGTTGGGAAAAGATCTGGCCAACATGGGCGATATCAACGTGAAACAGTTGACGGAAGCCCAGCGTCAAGAAGTATTGACCGCGGCCAAAGCCCAAGGCTTGAATGTATCGGATTTGGAATTCATGCTCAAATCCCGCGGATTGAGTGCGCCGGATGTGCTTGAAACAGAGGCATTGGGTGCAAAAAAGAAAGACAGTGTTGAATCCAACCCCAAATTAAAAGAAAACGTGTTGCAAAGCAGGGTGGCCATTTTTGGGCAGGAGTTGTTTGAGGCCACGCGTACCCCATTGGTCAACAATGCCAACGTGGCACCCACAAAGAATTACATTTTGGGCATTGGCGATAACCTCACGGTGAGGGTGTATGGCATTCAAGAACAGAAAACAAGTGCTGTGATCAATCGCGAAGGGAACATTTTTTTGCCTTACGGCGGAAAATGCAAAATTGTGGGTTTGACGGTGGCCCAGGCGGAGGGTGTGATCAAAAACAACTTGATGAAAAATGGGTTTGCTTCTCTGGCTTCAGGCCAAAGCCATGTCAGCATCAGTTTGGATGATTATCACAGCATTCAAGTGGTTGTATGGGGTGCTACTGAACCAGGGTCTTATACCTTGCCTGCCATGAGTACCATCTTTGATGTGTTGTACTTGGCCAAAGGTCCGGGTGTGAATCGCAGTTACCGCAGTGTGCAAGTCATACGGAACCAAAAACGCATTGCAGAATTGGATCTGTATGATTTCATCACCAAAGGCACCTCCAACAACAACATTGCGTTACAAACCGGTGACATTGTGTTTGTTCCATATTACGAGAAACGCGTGCGATTGCGGGGGGAAGTGAAAACTCCGGCCATTTTTGAATTGAAGGGCAAAGAAACGTTGAAAGACGTTTTTGATTTTGCGGGTGGTTATACAGAAATTGCCTACCAGAACACCATTCAAGTGATGCGGTATGGTCAAGAAGGCAAAGAATATTACACATTGAACAAGTCGTTTTTGGATACGTTTGCCATCTTGGGTGGTGAAATTGTGGATGTGCAGAGCATCAACAACATCGATAAGTACAGAATTGAACTGGTGGGCTCAGTGAAACGGCCAGGCTATTATTCCGGCACGGGCAACAATACCCTCCACGACATCATACAACAGGCCGGTGGGTTGGATTTTGGTACCGTGAAAAATACGGTCTTGATTCGCCGGGATGAAAAGAATGGCTTATTCAATTACGTCAGACATTCTTTACAAGCCGTGTTGGATGAAAAACTGTCGGTGTATCTGTTTGATGGCGATGTCATTTACTTTATGGACAGTGGTGATATCAATTTTCGGGAAGAAGTACAAATTTTGGGGCAGGTCCGAAATCCTGGGAATTATAAATTTGGAGAAAATTTGAGTTTGGGTGATTTGTTGTTCATTGCAGGGGGGTTCAAATCCAAGGCTTTGAGTAACAAGGTGATCCTTTCCAGGAAAGTGCAAGATCAGAATATTTTGGCGGAAGTGATGCAGATCGAAACGCAACCGGATTATTGGAACAATGCCGCCTTGTTTGAGATTATCTTAAAACCCGGTGATGTGGTGAGTACTTACGAAAACCCATTGATCAGAGAGCAGGTATATGTGTCGGTTGAAGGGGAGATCAACAATCCGGGGGTATATCCCTTGGATAGACGTTCGCAGAACCTGTTGGATATTTATAAGCGCGCTGGGGGTGTTACCGATTATGGGAATTTGGAGGAAGCAGTGGTTTTGAGACCCATCCTCAAAACCGTCATCTTGGAGCAATCAGCCAAAAACAAATCAAAAGTGTTCAATGAGATCTATAAAAATGATACCACACTCCAGGTGGATACCGTGATGCAAGAAAAACAATTCGATACCATTGCCTTGGCCAATTTGAACACCAAATTTGACATTGTGAAAATCATGGAGTCTATCACCATTGAGGCGGGTGATCGTTTTATTATCCCAAAAGCAATTAATACCGTGCGAATCAGCGGTGAGGTATACAATCCCAATTTGATCTTTTACAACCCCACGGTAAATTTTAAAGAATATGTCACTTTGGGCGGTGGTTTGACCTCCAATGCCGACCTATCCAATGCGTTTGTTTCTTACAGCAATGGAACTTCCAAAAAAACCCGGGTGGTTTTGGGTTTGTTTAAGAAATACCCCAAAATTTTGCCGGGTTGTGAAATCATTGTCCCTTACAAGGTGAATAACCGAGACAAAGACAAATTGAGTTTGACCGAACGATTGGCCATCTATTCATTGATTAGCACGTCTTTGACCACCTTGACATTGATTATCACCCGATTGTAGGATCATTATGGGGTCTGCCCGGATAGTTGGGAATACGATGGCCACGGTATTGTCGATGGCGGTACCGGCTGTCTTGGGATTGTGGTCGCTCAAACCCTTGGTATCCCTCCTGGGTGTTGAATCATTTACGTTATTGAGCTTTTTCTGGGTGTATACCAGCCATGCCGGTTTTTTTGATTTGGGCATTTCCAGGAGCTTGGGGATTGAATTGCCTAAATTGTCCTTCCCAGATCAATCGCTTTGGATACGTCAATGCATACGTAAGGGCCTAGACTATTCTGTTTATGGGATATTGATGGTGGGGATGGCGCTGTTGTTATTGTCCCGATACCATGCCCAATGGGCTGTGTTGGGGGAATGGGATGTATTGGTCATTTTGTTGAGTTGGGTGCCATTGTCGGTATTGCAAATGATCGTCCGAGGTGCGTTGGAAGCTTCGGAGCAATTCATTGGGGCGGCTTTTTTTAGGGCATTCAATCAAAGTGTCTTATTTTTGGTGCCTTGGGTTATGGCCCATTGTGGATACCAGGATTTGGTTCAAATGGTGCTGGTCATGTCGGTGCTGAGGTTAACGGCACTATTGATAGCATGGGGTTGGCTGATGCATACATTTGGTATTCCGGCGAATGAAAATCGAACGCCCACAAAGGAGCTGCGGGTCCATCAAAACAATGGTTGGATCACTTTGAGCAATGTATCGGGCATTGTAAATGGTTCTTTGGATCGTTTCCTTTTACTCAGTGTGATGGGGGCTCAAGTGATGGGCACTTACGTGTTTGCCCAGGATTTTGGGGTGCGATTGTTGGTGCTTTCGTCTTCCTTTGCGCTGGTTTTGTTGCCATTTTTTTCAAAGAACGCGAACAAATCATACAATCACCGTTGGGTGCATTGGGGGTTGGGGCTGACCTTGTTGCTGCATTTGGGGTTTGGATTGCTGTTGTACTTTGGACAAACATGGCTGATTCAACGGTTTGATGATGGCGCATTTGCTGCATCGGCACTGGGGTATTTTTGGATTTTCTTGTTGGGAATTACGGCCAATGGGATGGGACATGTCTTGTTGTCGGCCTTACACAGTCACCGAGAAATTAAAAATCCCGCACTGTGTCATGGAATCAGTGCCCTAGTGTATATACCTGTTTTATATTGGGTGGTGGTTTCTTACGGTTTGTTGGGGGCGGCGCTTCTGTGGTCGTTCAGAAGTGTTGTTGACACTGTAGTTTTGTATTGGTTATGGAGAAAATAGTGGCCCCATTGAAAATGGTGGTAGGCATCGTGACCTATCATCCCAGTCCGCAGACCTGTGAACGGATTCAAGGATTGTTTGATCGGGGGATTGCATTTTTGGTGTATGACAACACCCCAGGGGATAATTTTTGGCCGGCGGCGATCCAGCCGCATGTTTTGAGACGCGGTTTCAATGAGGGTTTGGGTGTTGCATTGAAAAAATTGGGAAATTGCGCCTATGATCAGAAATATTCTCATATGTTATATTTCGACCAAGACGTGATTTTTAATTCCCGGAGTTTGGATTGGATCACCCATTGGTATGAATTTCACATTCCAGACAAATCTGTTGGATTAATCTGGTTTAATTACCAAGATCAAGGTAGTTGCTCACCGGAGGAATCTAAACCGTATAAGATTAAACTCGCCATTTCTGCGGGTAGTTTAATTAATTTAAATGCACTTAAGTCACTGGAGGGACATACGGATCGGTGGTTTTTGGAGGGCATCGATTATGATTTTTGTTTTCGATTGGTTCAACAGGGTTATCATTTGTTGGGTGTGAATCATTGTCCCGATATCGATTATTTATCCAATCAACCAGGAATAATTCACCGGGATAAATTTGGGAAATCACATTTACTCATAATTCAACCCATGATGCGGTTGTGGAATTTTTGGTCGGCATTACTCAATCTATCTAGTCGTGCTTTGTTGCAGGGGCCACGGGAGTATGCATTCATATTCTTTCGCAATATCTTTACTTATGCCTATGACCAAGTCAAGGCCATTGTTTGGACTTTTTGGATCAAGGTATGGAAAAGGTAGAGTGGGGTTGGGTGTTGATGGGCAAGCCCAAGCGGATGGATCGGTGGCTGCGGGATTGGAAATCCCGCTGTACGGGTGTGCATGTGATCAACAACAAAGCCCATGATTCTTTTGGAATTCCTGGGAGCAATGCCTATTTCGAATTCAGCGGGTATTTGGAGGTGTTGAACTGCATGAAAACCGAAGGTCCCTACATCATTGCAAATGATACTTGGTTTAAAACCCACAATGCGTCTTTGTGGAGTGGGCTGCTAAAGAAGTTTAGGGAATCAAACCCAATGGATACGGCCATCTACGGGGACATTCGCCGGGAGGTTTCTCCCTTTGCCGAGAAGCCATCACCCTATTTGTCGAGTTGGATATTTTACATTCCTGATAGAACCCGGTTGGTTCAATTCCAAGCCTGTTTGGAAAAAGCCATCGCTTCGGCTTTGCAGGGTGAATTTTCTAAAGAGTATTTGGCTTATGTCGAAGATTGGTTGCAGCCACAAAATTCCTTGTATGGCTGGCACACGCCATCCAAAGACCCGGGCATATTGGAGCGCAAACGACTTTGTATATACATGGAGCACCAGTTAAATGTAGAATTGTTGAAGACAGGCATCCACTTTGTGAGCTTGGGGGAAAAGCTGAGGGTGCATTATGCCCTGTTGCGTTGGGTAGATCGCTTACAAACCCGATTAAATGCTTGGGGATTCTATCCTTTCGTGTAAATTTGTACAACATGCAAACGGCAAGCAACCTAAAGAATCAAACGAATCGGTATTTTCAAGTATTGATGCAACACCGGCTTTGGTTGTTGATTGCAGTGGTATTGGGTGTTCTGATGGCGGGGGTGTATGGATGGGTGGCAGGGAAACAGAAATACAATGCGGAATTCATCATTGCGGCGGAACAGGAAAAATCCTCGGGTTGGGAGAATTTGTTGGCCCAGTTTGGCATGGATGTGGGTGGCTCCAATCCAGGTGGGGTGTTTGTGGGTGAGAGTTTGGTTAAATTGTTCTCCGTGCGCAGTTCGGTGGAAGAGGCCTTGGTGAGGCCCTATAAACAAGTGGGCCAGAAGACAGTGCTCTTGGCAGAGAAGTTTTATCCGGATCTAAGTAGCAGTACCCGGAAGCAGTTGCACAAGGTTCAATTTCAGTCAGACCTATCCAAAAACAATGCGGCAACAGACAGTGCTTTGTGGTTTTTGTTCGAACATATTAACAATAACGTATTGAGCGCCAGCAAGCCCGATAAAAAACAAACGTTTATTTCGGTGAGTTGCAAGCATAGCAACGATACCTTGGCCCTAAAATTTGCGGAGACCATGATTGATGTGGTTACGGAAAAGTACATACGATCCATTACCCGCAATGTGCGCAAGAGTTTGATGGTCCTACGAAAAGAGGCCGATTCCATTCAAACAGTGATGAACAAGAACATTTCGCGGAACGCCAACAACATGGATTACAACATCAATCCGTTGTTGCAATCGGCCAAAGTGGAGCAGAACAAATCCTTGATCGACATGCAAATCAGCATTTCTTTGTATGGGGAAATCGTGAAAAACTTAAAATTGGCCGAGTTGGCTTTGAAGAAACAAACCCCCCTCATTGAAATTGTGGATGTGCCACATTTTCCTTTGAAAAAATTGGGTTTTTCATTGTGGGTATGGATTGCTGCGGGTGCTCTTGGAGGTTTGGTATTTGCGGTGGGGGTGCTGCATTTTTTGGGCAAATTTGATTGAAGACCATGGCGCTTTTGGATAGGATTCGGAAGCTGTTGGCCTATTTCGTGTTTCTACCGAACATTACCCCGGCACGGGTTTTGTTTAGTTCTGAAATTTTTCCATGGGCTTTTCTCTATTCCTTGAGACGTTCTGTGGTGATTCCGAGGCCTTACCTCTATTTTCTGGGTTATTTGGTGTTGAATGTGCTGCTGCTGGCGGGTGGCAACGGGTTCTTGGTATCGGCCCGTTCGGTGTTTGCCTTGGTCAATTCTTCCTTTATTTTTATTGCCATTCAATCGTTGGACGAAGAGGAACTCGCGCAGTTGGGCAAAGCCCTGTTCTTCGTCTTTGGCTTGAATGTGGTCATTGGGTTAATTCAATACTGGGGTGTATTCCCCGATTTTTTGGCCGATTTTTTGCGAATTTTCATTGAGCGGATCCAAACAGAATCTGATTTGCGGGGTGTGTCTGGGTTGTATTCTGAACCGGCTTACATGAGCTATGCCATCCATTCCTTCTTTTTGTTTTTCATGTTTAAGAAGGGCATTCCACTCACCTCCAGGGAAGGCATTTACGCGTTGATTGCCTTGGCCGTCTTCGATATTTTTGTCATCCGTTCGCTGACCGATATCATCTTGTTGAGCTTGATTGTGTTGGCCATTCAAAAAAGGCAGAATTTGGTCAAAATGATCCCAGTGGTGCTGGCGGGTGGGTTGTTGGTGTATGCGTATTTTGAGGGTCATCCATCTCCGCCGCGG
>Ga0194116_10007021_pt1 | contig 11759 bp, 8 predicted proteins | sample TA2MahsurfametaG_4_FD_148617 | JGI IMG/M metagenome (GOLD analysis project Ga0194116, IMG submission 148617) | Freshwater microbial communities from Lake Tanganyika, Tanzania - TA2015008 Mahale S9 surface | ecosystem: Environmental > Aquatic > Freshwater > Lake | place: Tanzania: Lake Tanganyika... | reverse complement strand
AGGATTGGGCCCAACCCCCAATCCCCAATCCCCAATCCCCAATCCCCAATCCCCAATCCCCATTAAATTAAACAATAAATAAAATTTTACTAAAAAATAGAATTATTTTGAAATATTTATAAAGTTATACATATTTTTAAAATAAATTGATTATTTTTCAATTAACTAATATAAAAAATTATAAAAAATTAAATGAAAGATCAAGAAAAAGCAAATTATGATGAAGAACATCATTATGCACCCAATGATAATACTCCATTGACTTTTCCTAAAAAAGGCTCTATAGGAAAAGAAGATGTGTAAAATATTAAAAAATATTTATCTTTACTTTTAGTGACAAAGAAGAAGGATCCACAATGACTTTATATTTCTATTTCTTTCTAATTGCAATTGTTTTCATTATTTTAACTTTCTTATTCTTTTACATTCATTATGGGAGCTATAGGATTGAAGTTTTAGTTTCGGAAAAAGGTAAAGAAATTTTATTCCAGTTTAAATAATGAAAATCCATATAACTTACTTATTGAATGAATATGGCGAATAAACTTAAAATAAAAAATTGATTATTAAAGTTCAAATTTTCATGAAATATTTAGAAGATTTTATGCTACATAATATATTTTTAATAATTTTTCATATTTAGATATGATAAAACCATTGGTCGATGATAGAAAATACCGTGCCATTCGTTTAACAAATAACTTAGAAGCATTGCTTATTTCTGACTTAAGCACTTCACGTTGCTCCTCAAGTTTATCAGTTGGCGTTGGATCATTTCAAAATGATGACGATATTCCAGGTTTAGCCCACTTTACTGAACACATGATATTTCTCGGTAGTAAATCATATCAGCGACCTGGAGAATTTGAAGAATATTTATCAGATTATTTTGGAATTACAAACGCTTTTACAGAGGATGTAAAAAGATTTGAAATAAATTTTTTTCTTTAAAATAAAAAAAACTAATGTATAAGATTTATTAAATGTTCTAGGAAAAAACGACCTTTTATTATGAAATCGGATGCAGAGGCTTTCAAAAGAGTCTCCTTATGTTTTCCAGAATGTTTGCTGAGCCACTATTTGATATTACATTTATGAACAAGGAAATAGATGCTGTTAATTCTGAAAACGAAAAAAATCTTAATCAAGATAATTGGCGTGAACATCAGATAGTAAAAACATTAGCAAATCCAAAACATCCTTTCCACAGATTCAATACAGGAAACAACAGTACTTTACGTAATGTAGATTTAATGACTTTAAATAAACGACTAAACGCATTTTATAATAGATACTATGTTCCAAATAACATGAAATTAGTTGTTCTTTCAAATCAATCTCTTGATATTTTACAGGCTCAAGTTTCTCAGTTTTTTTCAGATATTAGATTGGACTCTTTGCAAAAAGAAGAATCAGTAAAATATGGTGAATTACGAACAAAAGAAAAAGCTTACAAAAAAGGAGACTTAGGAAAATTTGTTTGGTATAATAAAATTGCAGCATTACCTACACTCGATATTATTTTTAATTTAGATGAGATAGTTTCTTCTTTTAAAACTAAACCTATGGATTATCCAGCTTATCTATTAAAATATTCTGGTGAAGGTTCTCTTATTAATTATCTTAAATTGAAAAAACTCGCAAATAAATTAGATGTAGGCGCCATTACTTCAAATAAAAATTTTAGTCAATTTGCTTTGAGTATTTCACTTACAGATAATGGTCTCAAAAATGTTATGTCTGTAATTGATGCAAGTTTTAAATACATTAATTTAATTAGAAGCCAAAATGTAAATTATGATGTCTACAATGAAATTCAAAATATTACAAGAATTCAGTTCAAGTTTATGGAAAAAAATGAAAAATATGGAGATTATTTAGCTTCATTGGCAAACTCTATGCATGATTATACATATAGGGAAATAATATATGGAGAATTTTTGCATTCACATTACAATGAAACATTAATCAGGACTTTTTTAAATCAATTAACACCTGAAAATTCTTTGATTATATTAGGATCTAATCAAAATTACCCAAATAAAGATTTGATGGAAAAGTTTTTTACCAATTCAAAAATAAAGATAGAAAAATGGTATCAAACTAAATACTTAAATGCGTCTATGAATCAAAATTATATCGAAAATTTGAAAAAACTAGATGTTATTGATAATGCAAATAATAATAGCACTAGCTATGGATTTAAAATAAGGCCTAAAAATGAATATTTGACTAGTTATTCAAAAATCGTTTCATGTTATGATGACAAAGTAAAAATATAAAAAAATAGAATAATATTTCAAATTTCCTATAAAATATTTAAAATTTACTAATTTTTAGAATAAAGACTCTTGTAACTCAGAAATATTTAACACTGAGCCAACACTTTATTTAAATAACACAAACTTTAAGATTTGGTATAAGGTAAATTTTATTATAATCACTTTAAATAAAAGAAATTCAAATGATTTTTAATGTGAATAAAAATTTTAGTTAGATAGATCCTTTTTAGTTCCTAAAGTAAATATATATCTCAATTTAATTTCACCTTTTTTGAGAACTGATCCAAAAGAATATTTGACTTTATATGTTTTTTACAATTATATCAATACAAATATTGAGACAGTTTTCTCAAGTATTACTGATACCGGTGGAGAAATAAAAGTTTCGTTCGATGAAAATGGCTTAATCTTTTTCATTTCAGTATTTTCAGACATATCAAATAAGATTATAGATCAACTCTTTAATATTATATATAAATCAAACATAGATGAATCAGTATTTCAACAATATTTGCAAATGAGCTCTGATATTATTGAAGGAAAAAACGGCGAAATGCCTTATTTAAAAGCTAATGAGCTTTTCATGAAATTGGTCAAATATGGTGTGACTAATTTCCGTGATATGCTGGATATTATAAATAATTCAAACAAAACTTATACTGAAAAATTAGAAAACGCTAAAAACATAACTAATAAATTTAATAAAAAAGGAAACTTTAATTATGAATTCTTTAAAAGCACATTAAATTCTATTTTAGGAAGCCTAAATATAAATTCTTTGGTATTTGGTTATTTAGAAGAAAATGATTTAGAAATTATGAAAAACAATGTTATCAAATTCATTGGAACAAATGAAAGCAAAAAGGAGGGAAATAATCTGAATACTAACTCTTCTTTATCTTTGAATACCTTTAATATGATTGATTATTTACATGCACATAAAATAATTTCTCAACCAGTTACATTTAAAATTAATAATAATTTGAAATCCGAACACAATCACATTGTCGAAAATTATTTTCAAGTTGGTACTCGAGACTATAAAATAAGTCTTGTCATGAATATAATTGAGATGGTTTGGGGAAATATGTTTTATTATTATTTAAGAACAATAAAACAATTAGGATACATAGTTTCCGCAAATAAACAAATTATAGATAATTATATGGTATAAATATATGAACAGTATTATCAATTCGATTTTTTTATTTTCTCAGAATTTTTTAAATACAAATAATTTTCCTTTAAAAATTTTTATTAATCATTATTAGTATTTTACTTTTGTTGTTCAAGGAAATAAAAAGACTCCGCCTGAAATGAATTTAGAAATTGATACAGTTATATCTAGTCTAAGAGATAAAATCTATGGAATTCCAGATGCGAAATTTAAAGAAGTGGTTGCCTCTATCCAAAATGAACTCTATAAAAAAGACACTAACTTAAAGGAAAGATCAAATAAAGTTTGGTCAGAAATTTTCTTGAATACTTTAGATTTCAAAAGAAAAGAAAAATTATTAGATGAAGTTACTAAAATTACAAAAAGTAATATAATTGACGCATTTGATTATATATTTATTGATAAGCCGCAAAAACTAAGTATTCAAATATATGCTGGGAACTTTATTTCTTCAAAGACCGAAATGGAAGAAGTTTATTATTTAAATTCGAATGTAAAAGTAAAGGTTACTTCTGAATTAAACGCAATTGATCAGTTAAATTCTTCACCTGTTGAAGATATTACTTTAAAAAATAATTAAATAAATGTGTATAATGTTCTACTTCGGTTTATTTTTGAATCAATGTAATATTGTTAAAACTGTTTATATTAATTAAATATATTTAGCTTCTATCGAGGAAATCATTTTTTAAACTTACAATCATATATTCAATGATTATATTCAACTTATTGAAATCTTAATATTTTTCATATTCATTAATAATAAAATAAATTTTTTTATTTTAAATTTTATCAATTCGATTCGATTTAAATATTTAATTAATAAGTTTTTATTATATATATTCAATAAAAATGATGATTAATATGCTTTTTATTATGGTATCAAGAATCATATGAATTTATTAATTGATTGAATTTTATTTTAATTATCTTTAATTTATTCGTCTTCTGGATTTTCAAGTATATTGATATCTATCTGTTCTTCTAAGTCGCATCCAACCCAAGAATCGCATATAAGGTAAACACTATAAGTATATTCACCTGGAACTCTAGGTGCTTCTAGTGAAAAATTTATATTGAAATTTCTAACAAAATTAAATCTCCTGATTTTATATAGGATATTCTTTTGAATATCTCCAATTACCAACCACCAGAGTTCTTCTTTTTCCTAATAATTATATAAAATACATTTTAAAATAATCAAGTTTTATATTTATAATATTGCAATAAATATTACAGTTGGAAGATATTGTGAAATAACTGGTGTTACTGAATTTACCCCCTCTTCGAGCTCTCTTGCTAATGATATTTCAAAATCGATATTATCTCCTGTAAAAATTTCGTTATTTTTATTATTTTTCAAATTAACTTTCATTTCAATAAAAGGATATCTATTACAAACTTCAGCAACTTCATTTAATTCTTTAGGACCTAATTGTAAGAGCTTATTCCTTTCCTCATCTTCCATATTCATTAAATCTGGAATATCATTAATTCCATTTTTCTTACATTTTTCAGCTAATTCTAAGTCAAAGTAAGGCAACTGGAATTGAGTGCTGTATCTTATCCACATTCCTTGTACAATCATTTGTGATAATTCCATTGATAAAATAGAAGGCTTCAAAATTCCATTAGTTGATAAAATATCAACAAATGCACAAATTATCTTTAAAGAAATTTCCACGATTTCTTTTTGGTCATTAATCATATCTCCTGGTATTGGTTGTCGGCTAAAATAGCAATTTAAAAGGATATTTGCTTTTGTATGTGGTTCATTAAAAATTTCTTTATCTTTTAAAAATGGAGAATTCATATTACAGCTTTTAGCTAAGGAACGTAAAATTTCTTCCTCTCCGTTTCTAATTGGAATGTCTTCATATTCATAAGCGTTGCAAAGAATGTTTATTAAATCGGAAATATTTTTAATATTTTCATTTAAACTTTGTGAAAATAAATCAATAGTATTGTATTTAACACCATAAAAGAATGCTATTTTTCCATAGTTTATAGGTCTTATTTCTTCTTGAATTGTTATACAATTTGCTTTTTCTAGATCCATTAAGGTCTTTTCAACCAATTCAGATAAATAATCATTCAAATGTTCTTTTGTTTTTCCTTGTAAGTCATAATAATTTGGATTCTGAAGTAATCTCCTATACATGAAAGTCCATGTAAACCAATCTAGGCAATCCTGTTTGGTTTTAATTGCTGTGTTGTTTATTTCTGAATTAATGTTATCATGTAAAAAGTGATTTAAATGCGATTCTAATGGGAAGGAATCGAATAAGAATTTTTTGTAAAATTCTTTTTTACTTGTTGAGCATAACAGCATACATTTTCGAAGAGGGTCTCTTTCTATAGTTAAACTTGCTCTGCCCATTATTTGAAGCATATCGGGTATTGAATAATCAGTCCATCTGTGCTCTAAACCATCGAATTTAATTGGATCCATAATAACAACTAAATGACAAAATAAATTTATTTCCCAGCAAACATTATGAGTCATAATGAGAACCTGAATTGCATTCTTTTTAAAAAGTTCTAAAACAATGCTTTTTTCTAAATTAGTTAATCCATCATGAATATAACCGATACCAAACTTCAATATATGTTTAAGAGTTGGATCTAGGATATCATCTAATAATTCTTCATATTCAGAAGCAGCAACTAATAAAAATCGTTTTGGCTGATCATCCATAGCAGCATTAGTTAGCAAATCCAATGCGCTTACACGAGCTTGTTTCCGATCAGAAACATAAATCATCACTGGTTTTTTAATGGAATTAATTAACTTTCCTGATTTTTTCTCTACAGTATTTTGAACTGCATGAGTTTTAATAGCGTTGTAAAGTGGTTTCGACATAGCAATCAAACGCATTTTTCTTTCTATTTGATCAAATCCTTGAATATATATTTCAAGTTTATTTGGACGGACATTTGGATTAAAATTGAATATATTATTATGCTTTATTCCGAGCCATTCAGCTAATTGAATTGGATTTGCTAGAGAAGTTCCTAGAGCAATAAATCTCATCTGTTTTTCAACTTGATTTTCAATATATTTAAGTCTTGAAAGCACTGTCTCCATAACACTTCCTGATTCTCCAAGTAAATGTATTTCATCCACAATAACCAATCGAATATTTAAAATATTTTGTTTTTTTGTCCATTTGCGAGTAATTATATCAAAATTATCAGGAGTGGTCATAACAATATCCGAACTTTCAAATATTTTGTTATCTTGCATACTTTGTCCTGTTAAGAGACCAATTTTATAGCCTAAATTTTTGAACTTATCGCTCCATTCTTCATATTTGTCCTTTACTAAAGCTTTGATTGATGATACATATATAGCTGGAGAACGTACTTGTTTTTCAGTATTTTTTAAAAAGCGATGAATTGCAAATTCTGCTAAAAGCGTTTTTCCTGAGCCAGTAGGTGCTCCCACGAAAATTGATTCATCTGTTTCATAGACAGCTTTAAATGTTTGAGTTTGAATTGGGAGCATTTGGGAAAATCCTTGTTTTTGATTATATACTCTCTCTAATTCTAAATTTTTAAGAGTTGAAAATAACAAAGGTTGCAAATCCAAAAGTCCTGTGTGAGGTGGAAATTTTTCTGGAAGAATTGTATGTTTGAAACTTATTGGTAGAAGCCTTTCACAGTTAAGCCATCTATCTGAAACTATTCTTATGAAATATTGAGGAGGTTTGGGTTCGATCATTGGGACTATAAAAGAAATTCGATGCTCATTATCATTTTTTGCATTTTTCTGTTTCAAGATAAATGTTTCTTGATGTAAAATAATTTCTGAATCGCTATCTTCAACAAATATGTAAAATACTTCTGAAGTTCCGTGAAATCTTTCATCCCATATAAAACCTGCAGTAATATTTAATTCAACGAGAATACAAGAACGGGTTAAAGGTTGTATTGCAGCTTCTAATTCTAATCTAGGGAATGTTTTAACCAAGCGATGAATAAGTTTTCCCTGTTTAGGTAAGCGGATCAACTCTCCTATTTGTTCTGGGGTCATATCATAGAATCTATCCCATGTTAATTGTTCCTTTCTTTCTATTTTATAGAGAATATCTTCTGGAATTACTCTTTATAATTAAAATTAGGTTAAAATATCAATAGATGTTTTAATAAATGTTTAAAAAATTCAAATAAATATTTTTTATAGAATTTTATTTTTTATTTTGAAAAATTTACTTAAATTGTCTCAAGGGAGTCATAGTACTCCACATTCTTTTTTCAATCATTTTACATACATTTAAAATAATAAGAGATAACTGTGCCCAACCCCTTTTAGAGCAAATTTCAAATAATGCTCTCATTATTCTACCAGCTGATTGGGAAATATAAACCATGTCAGAAGAAATTGCATAACCATCAATTTTAAATTGTGAAATATATGATTGCAGTAAAATATTTATTTTTGACGAAGGCTCTTCAATTGATCCTTTAATAGGAATTGGGACTTTAACCATTAATTTTGCGATTTCTTGTTTTTCTTCTTCTCTAATTGGAATTTGTTTGAATTCAGAAGAAAAAGAGAAGAGTCTAAATAAATCAATCATTCCTATATGAGGCTTTAAGTTTTCATTATAAACGGACATTGATGCATATTTTATATAATAATGTGATGCAACACGTCCTAATTGTGTAACTTGAAATACTCCTGTTTTTTTATCATATTTCATTAAGCCATGTTTATCTAAAATTGAAGCTGCTGTGTGAACCAAATCAGTTCTTCTTTGTAAAAGGTATTGATCATTTTCTGATTCTTCTAAAGGAATTCCGTAAAGAGTAGGATTTTTAAGCATACGCACATAAAGGTAGGAATATGCTAGCCAATTAACAGCATCCTTAATATTGGAAATTGTACCAAGAACAATCTCAGCATTTAAAGTGTCAGGTAAAGCACATATTAATTGAGATTCAATTGGAAGCTAAATAATCAATTGTTTTATAAGATTTAAACAATAATTTTTCAAATTTCTTGCAATAAATGAATTATTTTTTTGTAAAATTTTTTAATTTTAATTTACTTGTTGATTTAATAATGATAAATAATACTGCAGCTCCTGATGAGAGGTTATTATTATTCCTTCTCCTACATTTGAACCATATCCATATCTTCCTGCTCTTCCCATCATTTGAAGAACATCTTGTGGAGATAATTCAGTCCAACAACCTTTTTCAGGATCATAAATCTGAGTTCCTTTAATAATAACAGTATGTGCAGGAAGATTAACACCCCAGGCTAATGTTGCAGTTGAAACAATTAATTGAACATACCCAGAATTAAATAAATCTTCTACTATTTCCCTATCTTTTCTTGCAAGGCCTGCATGATGGATAGCAATTCCTAAAAATAATTAAAATTAGATTTATAAATATTTTTCAAAAATCAAAAAATTCTGATTAATTTTAAACTCACCAAATGGTAAAAGCTCTTTCAATTCATTATCCCTAATATCTTTGAATTCTTCATTTAATATATTTTTATATTCATTCATCTGTGATTCATTCAGAAATTTTCCAAGTTCATCTTTTGAAAGTGCAAGATCTTTAATACTTTTGGCAGTTCTAATTGTTTCTCTTCTAGAATGGACGAAAATAATAATTTGCTTTTTACCTGCTCTTTCCATAACCTTCTCATAAGTTATTTCATTCATTAGAAGCATTCTCTTGATACTTTTTTTTTCACTAACTCCTATATATTTCTGTTCTAAAGGAATCGGTCTAAAAGAAGCATCAAAATAAAACATCCCTTTTTTTGGATCAACTCTTAGAAAAGTTGCAACATCATCATAATTAGGTAATGTTGCTGATAAAGCAACAATTCTAACTCTCTCATTTGTGGCTTCAATTCTTCTTATAGTACGAGAAATAATGCTTTCTATTACTGCTCCTCTTGTGTCATGAAGTAAATGAATTTCATCTATTATTAATAGTTTAACTAATTCTGTAAAAGTTTTTTCACCTGTCTTTCTTGTGATAATATCCCATTTTTCAGGAGTAGAGATTATTATTTGTGTTTCTTCTAATTCTTTTTTCGTTAAATGAACATCCCCAGAAAGTTCTCTAACTTTAATACCAAAAGGCTGAAGTCTTTGGGTGAAATTTCCAACAGTTTCTTTTACTAATGCTTTCATGGGTGCAATATAAACAATTTTAAAATCGTTTAATTTTATATAATTATTCTTATAGTGATTTGAAATAACACGTAAAATAGTAAGCAAAGCAATATTAGTCTTTCCGGATGAAGTAGGCGCACATATAAGCATATTTTCATCTGTATGCAATGCTGAATCAAATACTTTAGATTGAACTTTGTTAAATTTTTCAGTAATAAAGATTGTTTCGCCTTTTTTGTTTTTTGTTTGAAAAGCAGGATGCATCCAATTTGGAAGATTTTCGACAGGAATTTCTTTAATATTTTCTGTATTGGAAGTCATCACAGGTGGAATTACTACCTCATCATAACCTTTCTTGTTTACTCTAAAAGAGCCTGCTGGTAATTTGCAAGTTTTATTAGAGTTAACTCTTGCACCCTGATTGAATTTCAAGTTCTCAAGATCTAAAATATTTCTGATCATTAAATTAAAGACATTATCTGTCATTTTTTCAGGAAGGTTTTCAAGTTCTTTATTCTTCTTAGTCTGAGTGTTTATAGATTTTAAAGTAATATTAGTGAAATCTTTTTCTTTTTCTTTACGTTTTTTTGTCTCTTCAATTTTTTTGTAAATTTTAATTCCAGTTTCATTGGAAATCATTTCATCAATTATATTTGATCTATCTCTCTCATTCTGTGCCTGTCCAAGTCTAGTCATATAAAAAACTTCAAAACGGTTCTCCAATAGGATTTTAATAAAATCGAATCTTTCTTGATTCAAAAGTAACACCAATTTATTTTCGCATTCTCTTTTATCTTGTATTTGCAAAATTAGCATAATATCATGCTCTAATTTCAGTACTTGACTATCATCAAAATACTTTCTTATTTCTCTTTGCAACCAATAACCATCTAATTTTTCAAAAAAAGCGTTCCTATAATTTTTATTTTTTTCTTTTAATTCAGAATTTTTTTTTACATTGTGATCTCCTAATTCATTTTCCTCTTCAAAATCTTCTTCATTTTTATTCTCGTTTATTTCAATCATTTTCCCTTTTAAATCTTCATCTTCATTTTCATTGTCCTCGCTTGGATTTTCCTCACTATAAGATTCTTCAGAGCTTTCTTGTTCTTCATTTTCAAATTCTACTGGCACCTCCATATCATTTTCGTTATGAGGTTTTTCTTCTTCCATATCTGCTCCGTAATCAACTAAACTTTTGCTAAGTTGAAAAATTTTATTATATTCTTCAGCACTTATTTTTCCGATTATTGCCTCTATTTCTTGAATTTTATCGGAATCTTTCATATTTTCAGTTTTCAAAGTTGCCAATACATCATCAAGAGCTCCTTTAAGCATGTTATGAGGTTGGTCAGGAAGATAAACATTGATTATTGTAAGTAATTCTTCATATACAATATTTGTTTCTTTTGTTTTTGGACGGTAAAGTAATTGCTCATTAATTTCTAGATTATCCAGCGTTAGATTTGTATTTGCAAGAAGCTTATGTGACTTTTTAGATACTGCTATATTCTGTTTTTTCAACTTTTGACTATTTTTTAAATTTAGTAATTTTTCTAAAGATATTAATATTTTATATGCTAAGAAAAGGAAGATTAAAAGATTTTTTCTATAAAATATAAATTAACAGAATTTTAGTATTTGAATTGAATCCTATTATAATTCATATAAAGATCTTTTTTTATTAAACTAATAAATAAGTATCTTCAATAAATTAATTTGAAAATGTAATTTTACTTTTTATTATTCCTATCTTCGTTGCTTTTCAATTTTTTTTTTAGATCAGGTTTATCATGAACTGCCTTATCTCCGAATTTATGTTTTATTTTTCCTTTGAATTATAAAACTAAATACCTGCTAATGTATCTGGTTCTCCTGATGGTTCATTATCTCGAGGGCCTATATCATCTTTAATAACTACTAGACTAGCATTCTATATATTTACTAATTTATTTACTGTTGCATAGTCATATTGAATTTCTTTTGCTAATTTGTCAACCATTAAATGATATTTGTTTATAATTTTATTTAAATAAGATTAAAATAAAATTTAAATTTTTAAAATAAAATTCACTAATAGGTATTTTATGAGAGTCAATTTATCTTAACTTATTTTATATTACATTCTAATTGGGGATTGGGGATTGGGGATTG
>Ga0194116_10007018_pt1 | contig 11763 bp, 10 predicted proteins | sample TA2MahsurfametaG_4_FD_148617 | JGI IMG/M metagenome (GOLD analysis project Ga0194116, IMG submission 148617) | Freshwater microbial communities from Lake Tanganyika, Tanzania - TA2015008 Mahale S9 surface | ecosystem: Environmental > Aquatic > Freshwater > Lake | place: Tanzania: Lake... | reverse complement strand
TGCGAAAGAATCTGACTCTTTAAAAATGATGGTTTACGCAGCATCGAGTAGTAGTTACGGTGATAGCCCAAAGCTTCCAAAAATTGAGGGAAACGAAGGAAATCCATTGTCGCCTTACGCTGTTACTAAATTAGTTAACGAGTTATACGCTGATGTGTTTAGTAGAGTTTATAATTTTCACACAATCGGACTAAGATATTTTAATGTTTTTGGTCCTAAGCAAAATCCAAACAATCCATATGCTGCGGTTATTCCAATATTTTGCAAACATTTTATTGATGGCACTACGCCCATGATTTTTGGAGATGGGCAGACTAGTCGTGATTTTACATTTGTAGAGAATGCTGTTCAAGCAAACATAAAATCATTATTTGTTGAGGAGTTGAAGTTACATGAAGTGATGAATGTGGCATGTGGTGATCAGTTCTCTTTAAATGATATAATTTCGATACTCTACGAAATAAGCGGAAAAGACATTTCTGTAAATTATGGACCTGAGCGCAAAGGTGACGTCAGACATTCAAAGGCTGATATTCAAAAAATAATGAATATAGTCAATTTCAACCCAAATGTTAAAATTCTTGAGGGATTGAAAATTACTTATAGTTGGTATCAGCAAGAAATCAAAAACAGAGTTTGATGGTTTTAAGTTGAACTAGGATGAAAGTATCATTTGTAGATACTGGTTATTTAGATCTTGTTAGCGAATAATATTTTGCTGAAAAGGTCAATGATTTGGTTTATTTTGACATTCTTCATACGAAGATAGACATGCTGACTCCCAGATAAATCACTATTTTTAACCTGATTTAGAGTTTTTTTTAAAACGCAGGTTAAAGGAAGGGAGTTTGTCGTTTACTATACAATTGAAAGAGGCGGTGAGGTATGTTCCGATAATCTTTTTCAATGCCTACCCCCTCCGGGTGGGTCAGGGTATCCGATTGAAATACGTTTTGGGTGTAGCCAATCAATTGTATAAAATACTACAGATAACAAGGTCATTGATAGTCTCAGGAATTGGATTTGAAGGTTAACTTGTTTTTGATACAACAAAGCCATGTGGGGTACTATGGAGATTATTTGATATACCAAAGCTGCAATCTATGGGCTAGAAACCTAAGATTTGTTTACAGGCTATCTTGAAAAACACTTTGCAAGAATTTTATAAATTAAGCAGTTGACTTACTCTCTAAAAGTTATAGATATTAGGCGAGAATCACACGACTCTAAAACTTTAGTTTTTAAACAACCAGGGTTGAGAAAAATCAAGTATCGTGCTGGTCAGTTTTTAATAATAATTTTAAGTATTGCCGGAAGAAGGTATAGAAGAGCTTATTCTTTATCTTCATCGCCTACCTTAAATCATAACTTATGTATAACTATTAAAAGAATTCCTGGCGGAGTTATATCAAATTATTTATTTGACAATTGCAAAAAAGGAGATGTCATTGAAGTAATGGGTCCTATGGGCGAGTTTGTTTATGATTTTGAAAATCCTGCTACTGATATTTTTCTTTGGGGTGCAGGAAGTGGCATAACACCTTTGTTTTCTATATTGAATGAGGTGCTTGTTAGAAATCATAATACTCGAATCTATTTGTTTTATGGTAATACTTCGTTTGAGAATTCCATTTTTATTAAGGAATTAATCGAATTACAAAAAAATAATTCAGATAGGCTTATACTTAAATTATTTTTCAGTCAAGAGAAAATGCAAAAAAATAGTGATTTCAATTTTGGTAGAATTACCAAGGAATCTATAGCTGATTTTTTTACAGTAAACCAATTTAAACTTGAATCTGGGATACATTTCATTTGTGGTCCATCGGAGATGAAAGCTATGATTACCGATACCCTTAGTCTTTTGCAAGTTAAAAAGCAAAACATACTCACTGAAGATTTTGGTTTAGTTGTTAGTGAAAAAGAATTAGAAAATATAGTAGATTCTAATGTTACTTTATTAATGAATAATAATTTGACAACAGTTCATGTAAGGAAAGGAAAAAGCATTTTAGATGCATTTCTAGATTTGAACTATTATTTGCCGTACTCATGTCAAACAGGAAGTTGCAATACATGTAAAGCTGTTTTACGTAGCGGAAGAGCTGAAATGATGGGTATCAACGAAAGAGCTGATTTAAAGGTTGGCGAAATACTTTTATGCTGCTCATTTCCATTATCTGATCAAATAGAAATTAAAATCTAAACATGAAAGTAGTAATTTTCGCAGGTGGTTTTGGCACCCGATTAATGGAGGAAACGGAAGCTCGTCCTAAACCAATGGTTGAAATCGGTGGAAAGCCAATTTTATGGCATATCCTTAAAATGTATGAAGCTCACGGTTATAACGAATTTATAATATGTTTAGGGTATAAGGCTACTTATATTAAAGAATATTTTTACAATTACTATTTGCATAATTCTGATGTGACTATTGAATTGGCTAATAATAATATCAAAGTGCATTATTCAGAATCCGAGTCTTTTAAAATCACCTTGATTGATACAGGTTTGCATACTAATACTGCGGGTAGACTTAAGAGGATAAAAAAATATGTAGAAGGTGAGACTTTTATGTTAACCTACGGTGATGGGGTAGCAGATATTGACATGAATGAATTACTGGCTTTCCATAGAGGTAAAGGAAGATTAGTTACATTAACAAGTGTTCAAATTCCTGGAAGATTCGGCAATCTTGATATTAATGAAAATGGAGAGGTAAGTACTTTTATTGAAAAGCCTACTGGAGATGGTATGTGGATAAATGGGGGGTTTTTTGTGTTAGAACCGGGCGTGTTTAAGTACCTTGAATCTGATATGGATGACGTTCAGTGGGAGAAAGGCCCATTAGTTAAAATAGCCGAAGAAAATCAGCTTTCTGCTTATAAACACCATGGATTTTGGAAATGTATGGACGCTCTTAGAGATCGAATTGAGCTTGAGGAATTATGGATATCAGGTAATGCTAAATGGAAAAAATGGTAATATTTAACGAACTGCAAAAAGCTTATAAAGGAAACAAAGTATTTCTTACTGGGCATACAGGGTTTAAAGGATCATGGTTGTTGAAAACTCTGCATTTTCTCGGAGCTCAAGTAAAAGGCTATGCATTAAAACCTCAGACACAAAATGATTTTTATGAAGTTATAGGTGGGGATAGAATATGCGATTCGGTAATTGCAGATATTCGAGATCGGAAAAGGTTAGAAGATGAAATTGTTTCTTTTCAACCTGATTATATTTTTCATTTAGCAGCTCAACCACTTGTAAGAGTTTCTTATGAATTACCAATTGATACTTTTGATGTTAATGCATTAGGTTCTGCGTTTGTATTAGATGCAATACGAAAACTTGAAAAAAAATGTTCAGTAATTATGATAACAACGGATAAAGTTTATCATAATAATGAGTTGCTATACCCTTACAGGGAAAATGACCGCTTAGGTGGCTATGATCCCTATAGCGCTAGTAAGGCATGTGCAGAATTAATCATAGACTCTTATCGGAATTCTTTTTTTAATTTCAACAATATAGATCAACATCAAAAATCTATTGCAGTTGCCAGAGCTGGGAACGTAATTGGAGGTGGAGACTGGTCACAAGATCGACTTATTCCAGATATTGTACGATCAATAATTGCTAAAGAAACTATTAATTTAAGAAATCCTAAGTCAGTTAGGCCTTGGCAACATGTATTGGAGCCAATTATGGGATATTTAATTCTTGGTTCTAAGCTTTCAACGAGACCCTTGCAATTTTCTGAGGCTTTCAACTTTGGTCCGTATAATGAAAACACTCTGACTGTAAAGTCCTTAGCTGATAAAATTATAACTTATTGGGGGGCAGGTGAAATTGTATTAAATGATGATTTCGATAAACTTCATGAATCTTTAATATTGAAATTAGATATTTCAAAAGCTACGTCAATATTAGGTTGGAAACCCATTTTAGATTTAAATCAGACAATAGACTTTACATTGAAATGGTACATGAAATTTATTGAAGAGCGTGATTCAATGAACCAGCTAGTTAATGATCAAATTAAATATTTCTTAAACAATTCGAATTATGAGTATTAAAGTATTAGACTGTACACTGCGTGATGGCGGATATGTAAATGACTTTGCTTTTGGTGAGGTTAATAAAAGACAGATAAGTAGTAAGCTTATCTCCGCTGGTATAGATATTGTAGAATTAGGTTTCTTAAAGAATGGTAATCACAGCAAAGAGCTTTCTATATATAGTAAAACTTCTGAAGCTGAAATTTATGTTAATGAAACTTCAAATAGCCAGCTTTATTGTTTAATGATTAGACCAGATTGGTATGATATTAATTTGTTGGAGAGGGCTACTACTAAAATAAATACTTTACGATTTGCCTTTCATGCCCGCGATATCGAGTTGACTATAAGTCATGCGTCTAAAGCTAGGGATTTAGGATATACAGTATATTTTAATCCAGTAAATGTGACTAGTTATTCTGAAGAGAATTTAGTTTTGCTCTTGGATGCCATAAATGCATTTAAACCTGAAGGTGTGAGTATTGTCGATACCTTTGGTTCATTGTTACCCAAACAATTCAAGAAAATAATGCATCTTTTTGATCAACATTTAGATAATGAAATTACCCTAGGGCTTCACTTACATGAGAATTTATCTTTAGCAATGGGCCTAGCTTCTATTTTTTTATTCGAAATGTCAAATGAGCGAAATTTGATAATAGATTCCTCTCTACTGGGGATGGGAAGAGTTCCTGGGAATTTGTGTACAGAATTAATAGTTGGTTTATTAAACGTAGAATTTGGAGGGGCTTATGATCAAAGAATTATTTATAATCTTTTGAGTTCGAACATCCAACCTTTAAGAGAAAAGTTTGTATGGGGATACCTGCCTGCATATGCAAAGACAGGTTTTGAAAAAATACATAGAGATTATGCTGAGTATATGATGGAGAGAACAAGTTTTTCTATTGAACAAATATATGAGGTTATTGATCAAATCTCTAGAGATAAAATAGGAAATGAATTCAAAGAGAATATAGTACTTAAATATATAAATTCACAATCTTAAAATATGAAAATTAAGATCTCTGATTATGTTGTAGATTTTTTTAAAAAAAAGGGGCTAAGCCAGTGTTTTACAGTGACGGGCGGAGGGGCAATGCACTTGAATGATAGTTTTGGGCATAGTGATAGTTTTGATGTTGTTTATAATCATCATGAACAAGCTTGTTCAATGGCAGCAGAGGGGTATGCTCAAATAACAGGAAAGCCTGCAATAGTTAGTGTGACATCTGGCCCAGGAACTACTAATACTATTACTGGCGTATTAGGAGCTTGGTTGGATTCTATACCGATGATTGTCATTTCAGGTCAAATGAAGCGGGAAACTTTAATAAGCTCAAACTCATTAGGATTAAGGCAGTTAGGTTTTCAAGAATTTAATATTGTTGATTCAATAAAAGTTATGACAAAGTATGCTGCGGTTTTAGATGATCCTAGATACGTTCATTATCATCTAGAAAAAGCATTTTTTGAGGCAACCTCGGGACGAAAAGGCCCAGTTTGGCTTGATATACCAATCGATATTCAAGGTCTAGTCGTTGAAGAAGATGATATTATTATTACTGATTCATTAATAAAAGTTTCATTACATAGAGTTGCTGATATTAATCACCTTTTTGATAAATTAAACACTGCAAAAAAACCGGTAATTCTGGCCGGTTATCAAATACGAATGGATGATTCACATGATGAATTTCTGAAGCTTGTTGATTTTTTGGGCATACCTGTTCTGACTGAGTGGAATAACCATGATTTATTGGAAGACTCTCATCCGCTAAATGCCGGTCGTCCTGGTACAATAGGAGATCGCAATGGAAATATGGTTTTGCAAAATTCTGACCTCGTGATTGCAATAGGTTGCCAATTATCATTACGGCAAATTAGTTATGAATGGAGAAACTTTGCAAGAAATGCATATTTAATTGGAATAAATTATGAAATTGAAGAATTAATAAAGCCTACTCTAAATATTGATTATTTTATTCATGGCAGTGTTAAAGAAATTATAAAAGGCATTTTATATTCTGGTAAGAAATCTATACATTCTGAAAGTTCTGGTTGGAATTTGTGGGCCCAAAAGATGAAGGATAAATACCCTGTTTTCACAAATACGAATAATCAAAAAAAATCGTCATTAAGTGTTTACGAATTTTTTAATGAATTGTCGAAAAGTATTTTAAATGATTCAATTACAGTTTTAGCAAATGGTGCAGCATGCGTGGCTGGTTTGCAAACAATCAAGGTTGGGAAAAATCAAAGACTATTTACTAATGCTGGTGCCTCAAGTATGGGATATTCAATATGTGCTTCGATAGGCGCAGCGAAAGCGATAAATAATCAAAAAAGTATTTTTTGTATTGAAGGTGATGGGTCTATCCAAATGAATATACAGGAGTTACAGACTATTGTCCATAATTCATACAATATAAAAATATTTTGGATTAATAATGATGGGTATCATTCTATTAAACAAACACAGAAGGGTATGTTTAAAGCCAACGAAAGAGGTTATTGCGGAGCTGGAAAGGAAAGCGGCATAAGTTTCCCCCAAGCGGAAAAAATTTCTTTTGCCTACGGTTTACCATATTTCAAAATTAATAGTAGCAGTATTATTGATGATGTTTTAAAAAAAATCATTACGGTTGATGGCCCATTAATTTGCGAGGTTATAACAGATCCAGATGAAGATTTTAGTCCAAAACTTATTTCAAAAATGAATGATGACGGAACATTTACAACTCCTTCTTTAGAAGATATGTATCCATTTTTGTCAGAGATTGAAATGAATAATAATCTCTTAGAGTTAGAAAAACTTATTTCGAAATAATTATTTCATGAAAGAAAAGTTTCTAGTATATGGGTGTGATACCACATTTAATAAACGTGCTTGTGATATTTTGAGACGTGATTATGATGTAATCCAGCTAGAAAGTAATTTAAAATATAATGAAAGTGGATCTCTTTGCTTAGATATTCATTCTATAGATTCATTAGTTTCCTATATATCATTTCATGATATAAACTATTTTCTTTTTTCATCTGAATCCTTATTATTTACAAGTGGAAAAGAAGAATATAAAAAGATTTTTGAGTTAATTAGAAATATTAAGAAAGAGTCCAAGCATGTGATTTTCATTTTCGTTGCATTTGAGGAACCAAGAGTATTGCGAGAGTTTGATGGTATAAGTAGTAATAAATTTTATAAAGCGAATGTTGAAGAATTAAAATTGTATTGCCAAGACTTGAATTGGTTGATTTTTAATTACAAGACATATTATACGCATATAAGTTCCCATTACCAAATTGATCCCCTAGAATTTGAAGATGAATTAACTGAATTAAGAAAAGGGGTTCATGCTGATGATATTATTGTTCAGATAATTCAAAATATAAAATCAAAAGATGCTCCATTATTGGAAATTAAAGAACATGAATTCAGTGTAAGTCGTTATAACGGAATCAGGAGGTTGCTATATAGCGATTTTCAAAATGACAATAATTTGAATGAATATTCAATTGAATCTGTAGTTGCTCATCAAAAGGAGTGTTCTATTGAATTATTATATAGGAAGAACCCCGGGGAGAGAGTTAGTAATCGTCTTGTAGCAGACTTTCGTTTTGAAATGGGTTTGAATTTATTTAGGCAAATACCTAATGAGGTTGTAAAAAAATTGCAATATATTATTCCAGTACCTGAGACTGGTAAATACTATGCTCAGGGCTTTGCATCAGCAGCTAAAGTTCCTTACATAGAGGCGCTTTATAAAAGAAAAGACATTGGCCGAAGCTTTGACATAGCTGATACCCAAAGTAGAAATTTATTTTTAAACAAAAAACTTGGAATTTATCCTGATTTAGTTGCGAATAAGACTGTAGGAATAATTGATGAGGCGATTTTTACTGGCTCTACTTTGAAAGTTGTAATACATTTATTAAAATCAGCTAATGTTAAAGAGATATACATATTTATTCCAAGTCCTGTATGTAAGTCTCAATGCTCATATAATATGCAACCTCAGAGAAGTATGTTATCCAGTTATGTTTCTTTCGAGAATATTGCAGGTTATTTAAATGTAGAAGGTGTTTACTTCCAAAATTATAAAATATTTCAAAACTCTATGATTCAATCTGGCCATGCCTGTATTAAATGCTTTAAATAGTATTACAATGAAAAATATTATTGCAATAATTCCAGCAAGAAAAGCAGATAGTTTCTTTCCTGATAAGAATATCTTGCCTATTGGAGGTACAAACCTTTTAGCAAATAAAATTTTACAACTAAAATCAGTTTCACTAATTGATGAAATAGTTGTTTCTTCAGATTGCGAAGATTATTTACAAATTGCTAAACAGCATGGAGTCTCAATTGATCTACGACCAAGTGCATTGAGTTTAATAGAAACTGATTTTGGCGATTTGATAAAATATTTAGCATCTAAGTTAAATTGTAGTCACTTGATGTGGTCACCTGTAATTACTCCTTTTATTAATGCTATAGATTATTCTAGTTTAATTAAAACTTATTTTAATTCATTAAACGAAGGCTATGATTCCTTGATTACAGTTAATCGTTTGAGAAGAAATGTATTAGATGATAATGGCCCCTTAAATTTTACATTTTCAAAGTCAGATTTTAGAAATTTCCCAGAAATCTATGAGTTTGTAAATGGAGTATCTATTGCTAAAAGATCAGACATGTTAAATTGGAAGTATAACTGGGGTAAAAATCCAATTAAGATAGATCTTGGGAAAATTAAAAGTTTTGATATTTGTAATCTTGAAGATTATAAAATTGCGCAAGCCATATATAATTTAGCTAATGAGTAAATCTATTGTTATTACTGGTGCTACTGGCTGTATTGGTTATTCATTAGTTGAATATTTTTCGAAAAACGGCCACAAAGTTCTTCTTATTTTGAGACCTAATTCTATTCGTAACAAAATATATGAGAGATTAACTAATATCTCCGTTTGCTTTTCAGAGCTTGGTGATTATCAAGAAATAAATATATCAGGGAAATACGATATTTTTTTCCATTTAGCTTGGTCTGGTGGTAAAAACAGAGATGACATTAGTCAGAATATAGATAGTGCTAGGCATTCTACCGAAGCTGTGAAACTTGCACATCGATTGCAATGTAAAGTTTTTGTAGGTGCTGGTTCTCAAGCTGAATGTGGGGTACATGAAATTCCGATATCAGAAAATACAATTTGTCAACCAATAAATGAATTTGGACTGGGGAAATTACTATCATATTACTGGACAAAGTTGTTGTGTTATCGACTCGGATTAAGACATTGTTGGCTCAGAATTCTAAGTGTCTATGGGCCCTTTGATGGTGACCAGACCTTAGTTAATTCAACAATTTTGAAAATATTTAAGGGCGATAAATTAGAATTTACTGATGGTGAGCAGTATTGGGATTTTATCTTTTGTGATGATGCTGCTGAGATAATTGGAAATATTGGCTTGAGTAATAATAGTTCTGGTATCTATGTTATAGGGAGCGGTAAGGTAAAAAAGTTAAAGGAATATATATCTATTATAACTAGTTATTTCAACATTGATTCAACTCCTTACTTGGGGCTTAAGCTCAGAGATCCCAATTCATTAAATTATCTAAAAGCCGATACATCAAGGTTAGAGAATGAGTTTAACTGGACTGCAAAAACATGCTTTAATGACGGGATTAAAATGACAATTGATCACTTAAAGTCATACAATGTTTAAAATCGAATTTCCTTATGATGTAAATAATTTAATTTTTGATCTTGATGGAACGTTAATTGATTCTGTTGACTCAATTTTATTTAGTTTAAAGTTTGCATTAGAGGCTAACAATACCGTACCTTTAGTTGAATTGAATTCTAGTTTAATTGGCCCTCCGCTTAATGAATTAATTACTACCACAACTGGAATAAGAAGTGATTGTCCAAAGTTTAATGCCATAAAGTTTTCTTTTCAGCAACATTACGATAGTGTTGGTTATTTGAATTCGAAGTTATTCCCTGGTGTGTTTGAGAGTTTAAATAATTATTTCTTGAGTGGTAAGAAAATTTGGATAGCTACAAATAAAAGAAAATATCCTACTTATAAAATACTTGAATTTTATAAGCTGTTATCTTTTGTAAATAAAATATATACATTAGATTCTTTTAATCCGCCATTATCAGGCAAGTCAGAATTGCTTCAATCTTTAATTAATAAAGAAAATTTATTACCAGAACAATGTGTTTTCGTAGGAGATCGTAAAAGTGATGAATACGCAGCAGCAAGAATAAAAATGAATTATATAATGGTTCCTTGGGGGTATGAATTATAAAATTTACCGATTAAAATTTATAAAATTATGATCAAAAATTTATCTCAAAATGCAGAATTATTACAAAATCTAAGAAACATTTCTCGGGCTAACATATCAAGCCATATTGTTCCTGGTAAGGATTATATTCCCGTAACTGGTAAACTTTTAGATGAAGATGATATAATATTCGGTGTTGAAGCTGCTTTGGATGGTTGGTTAACTGCAGGTCGTTTTGCTAAAATATTTGAATTTGAATTTGCAAAGTATTTTGGTAAGAGTAAAGCTCTTTTGGTAAATTCAGGTTCATCCGCAAACTTGGTAGCTTTCTATACTTTGACTTCTCCAAAACTTGCTGACAGGGCAATTAAACCAGGTGACGAAGTTATTACAGTTGCGGCAGGTTTCCCTACAACTGTAAATCCAATAATCCAATTTGGTGCTATACCTGTTTTTATTGATATTGATATTCAAACACATAACGTTAAGTCGGAATTGATTGAGGCGGCAGTAAGCCCTAAGACGAAAGCGATTATGATTGCACACTCATTAGGAAATCCATTTGACTTGGATGAGGTTATGCGAGTTGCAAAGAAGTACAATCTATGGGTAATAGAGGATGATTGCGATTCTTTTGGAGCAACTTACAATAACATGAAAACAGGAACATTTGGTGATTTATCCACATTTTCATTTTATCCTGCTCATCACATAACAATGGGTGAGGGTGGTGCAGTTCTGGTCAATAATCCTGAGCTTGAAAAAATTGCTGAAAGTTTCAGAGATTGGGGGCGTGACTGCTATTGCGATCCAGGCAAAGATAATACTTGTGGGTGTAGATTTTCGCAACAGCTTGGATCCCTTCCTTATGGGTATGATCATAAATATACTTATTCTCATATTGGTTTCAATTTAAAGGTGACTGACATGCAAGCTTCAATTGGGGTCTCTCAGCTTAAGAAAATAGATCGTTTTGTTAAAAAACGTAGAGAAAATTTCCATCTATTATATAATCGAATGAAAGAATTTGAGGATATCTTTATTCTGCCAGAAGCAACTCCAAACTCTAATCCCTCTTGGTTTGGATTCCTGCTGACTTTGCGTGATGGAGATGCCGCAGATAGACATATGCTTGTGAAATATTTAGAGGAAAGTAAAATTGGCACACGACTTCTTTTTGGTGGAAACTTACTAAGACAACCTGCCTATTCAAATATAAATCACCGTATTGCTAGTAATTTAACAAATACTGATATAATTATGAATAGATCCTTTTGGTTGGGAGTTTGGCCTGGATTAAATGAAACGCACTATAATTATATTTCTGATAAAATAAGGGAATTTTTAACTTCTTAAAAATTTTATAAATACTGGAAATTTTAACGTGTATAGTAGTT
>Ga0194116_10007017_pt1 | contig 11768 bp, 6 predicted proteins | sample TA2MahsurfametaG_4_FD_148617 | JGI IMG/M metagenome (GOLD analysis project Ga0194116, IMG submission 148617) | Freshwater microbial communities from Lake Tanganyika, Tanzania - TA2015008 Mahale S9 surface | ecosystem: Environmental > Aquatic > Freshwater > Lake | place: Tanzania: Lake Tanganyika... | reverse complement strand
CAATCCCCAATCCCCAATCCCCAATCCCCAATCCCCAAATAAAATGAAATAAATTTTTTCTCCAGTTGTAAATCTCTATTATTGATAAAAAATGGAAAATTAAATCGATATGTAATTATTTCAAGTGTATAAAAAGAATTTTTATTTTAATTATCAATAAAATTCCTTGAAAAAAACTTCTCATATTAAAATTAATAAAAAGAAATTATCAAATTTCAAAATGTCAGAACTATCTAACGAAAACCATATTTTGGAGTTGGAAAAAAAGTTTAATGAAACCTTATCTAAAAGCGGAAATTTAGATACTATTTTTTCAAATGAAATAACTACTATGAGTTTAAATAAAGATGATTATTACTTGAAGGAACTTGAACAAGAAAACAAAAATTTAAGAGATCAGAATATTTCATTTTTGGAGGAAAATCAAAATCTTCAAACAAAATTAGCAGTTCAAGCTCTAACTAGCAAAAAAAATGAAGAAAATATAAATATTCTTTTGCAAGAAAATTATCGTCTAAAAGTAAATATTGAAATTTATGAGCAAAAAATAAACAATAAAAATAATAATCCTTTTGAAAAAAATGATAATCAAATTATATTGGCTATGAATGAAAAGTTTAAAAACCAAGAGAGAGAATATGAAAGGAATCTTTATGAATTTAAGAAAATAATTACACAGCAAAAATTCCAGATTGATGAATTAAAAATAAAGGAAGAAAATCAAAAAATTATTATAGATAATAATAACATTTATAATAATAATCAATATAATTTAAATATAATTCAAAAAGATAATGAAATAAAAGATTTGAAAAATCTTATCTCAAAATATGAAGTTGAAATTAACTCAAAAACCCAAGAAATTCATAAACTTCATACAACCTTAGAGGCTCAAAATGATAACCTTAATTCTTTAATTAAAAAAGATGATGAAATAAAAGATTTGAAAAATCTGCTCTTAACGTATGAAGATGAGAATAACTCAAAAACCCAAGAAATTCAAAAACTTCATACAGCACTAGAGACTCAGAAAGATTACCTTAATTCTTTAATTAAAAAAGATATTGAAATAAAGGATTTGAATAATCTAATCTTCAAGTTTGAACAAGAGAATAACTCAAAAACCCAAGAAATTCAAAAACTTCAAATAACCTTAGAGTCTCAGATAGAAAATATTAATATTTTAACAATTGAAAACACTCAACTTAGAACAAATTTACAAAAGCAGAATAATAATAATAATTTTTTAGATAATACAAAAACAACTAATCACAATGAATGTGTGAAGGCAAGATTATATCAAGAGCTAAAAGCTAAATTTTCAGATTTAATGAAAAAGAACGAAGATCTAAAAGAAGAATTAGAAGAAGAAAAAAAGAAATATGTTTCTTTACTTCAAATGAACCAAGATTTAGGTAAAAAGACAATCGAAAATATAAAAGTAATCACGGAAAATAAATCTGAAATTGCATATCTTAAAAATAAAGTAGCTCAATTACAGAAAGAAAAAGGAGATATCTTCCCAAACGATTTCGATGAATCAAGCAATAATTTTGAACTTAATATATATTTAGAAGATAAGAAAAAAGCAAATGAAATCAAACTTAATTTAGAAAAGCTGAATCAAGAACAAAAAGTTCAAATAGTAGAACTAACTCAGAATATTAAACAATACGAGATGAAAATTCAAAGCCTAACAGATGAATTAAACTTAGAAAAAATGGAAAACGAAAACTTAAAAGAAATCCAAAATAGTGATATTAAAAACATATCCAAAATCCTGACTGAACAAAGTTCACAAAATCAAATGAAAAAAAATGAGGAATACATAAATGAGTTAAAAGTATCTCTTCAAAATACAAATAAAATCAATCAAGAACTAGCAAAGCAGAAAACAAACTTAGAAAAAGAAAATTTGGAGATGAAGAATAGAATAAAAGAACAACAATCAGCATTCTTTTTTTTTAACAATGAAAGAGATAATATTAATAATCCTTCAATATTCAAAGATGATAAATCCCAAGCAGCATTTTCAAAATTTTCAATGGCTTCAAATGTCACACAAAATAAATTTTTTGATAATAAAATTAAAGATCTTGAGGACTCTTTAATCCAAGAAAAAGAAAATGCTGATAATTTACTCAAAATTAAGCAATCCTTTATTGATAAGCTTAAAAAATCAAACGATAATTTGCTTGCAGAAAAAAGTAAATTGAACAAAGAACTAACCGAAATAAAAATGAAAATGAATTCTCTTCAAATGGAAAAAAATATGCTTGTAGAATCAGAGGATTACTTGAAATCTCAAATCCAAGATTTAAATGCTGATTTATGTGATATGAAATTGTATCAAGAAAATTATGAATTATTAGAAGAAAAATTAGAAGAGTTCCAAAAACAATTCACACAATTAGCGAGTAATTATAATAATCCCCAAATTCAAAATGAACATTTCCAAAAACTTGTGAATGAAAATGTGGAATTGAATGCATACAAGCACAAATATTTAAATATAGAAAGCGAGATGCAAGAATTAAATAAAGAGCTTAATTTGTTAAAAGATAAATGTTTTTATTTGGAAAGCGAAAACAATGGTTTGAAAATATCAGAGGCTAATTTATTACAAAATATAAAATCAATTCAGGAAAATTCTAATAATAATAATTTAAATGAAAATAATGAAAATAATAAATTGGAAAATAACAACAATAACATTAGTAATGAAGAAAAAGAAGAATTTGAAAAAAAAATAAAGGCTTTAGAAGAGGAAATTGAAGAACTTAAAAAAACAATTGAGGATAATAAATTAATAGTATATTCTTTGAGAGAAAAATGTAAAGATGTAATTGCAAAAGAAAAAGAAATCTTAAGACTTAATAATGTTATAATTGAATTAAATCAAAGAAAGAAGAAAAGAGTCTCTTTTGGAAGAGAAATTGTTGTTGAGTTTAAAAAATATGAATCAGCTGACCAACCAGGAAATGAAATTGGGAGCGAAGAAAATGAAGTTAAAGAACCCAAACAAGTCTCAACTTATAATCTTGTTGAGATCTTAAAAAACCAACAAGAATTATACAATAATCAGTTTACAAATAACGATTCAGTTGATCAACCAATAACTGAAATTCAAAAAGAAGAAAATGAACCTAGAGAACCAAAAAATTCTTCTAATTATAATTTGGCTGAAATTTTGAAAAATCAACAAGAGTTATATAAAAAATATCAAGAAGATTTAATGAATATTAAACAATATCAACATCAAGGAAATTTTAAAGGATTAGATCCCCTTTCTGATAGAGATAAGATTGAGAATGATAATCATCTAAATAATAATGTTGTTTTTATATGTAGTAGCAATAATGAAAATAATGACAAAAAATATAAACATCAAAACATAAGTAAAATAAATAATGTCAATGATGAGGAATTCTTAAATGAAAACTGTGAAATAACCCAAATCCCAATTCAATTGAAAAAAGGAGCTCAAGAAGATCAAGATCAAATTCATAACAGAACAAATGAAAATAATATTAATATAAATATGACAAATAAGATAAATAACAAAAATCAAAAGCCCACTATGAATGAAAGAAGTTCAGATTATCAAAATATTATTCAAGATATTTTGACTCCTTTGAATAGGAAAAACATAGATATTGGAAACGTTGATACTCTTAAAGTTTTAGGGTCTAATTTAGATAATGAATTTGATAGAATTAAAAATAAGTATAATTTAAACAATTTTTCTGCAACCCCCACTAAAAAGATGTTTCATGATATTGATAATTCAGGTGTGGATAATAATGTAAAAAATGGTGATGAAAGATTTTTAGGCTCAAGCAATCCTAATTTAAATCGAAGCTATGTAAAACCTTTGAGTATATTTGATAGAATTTTACAAGAAAATTCAATAAATTTGGATAATAATACTAATACAACAAAAAATATTGATTCCAACATTTATAATGAAAATAATAATAACGTAAATACTAAAATTGAAGATAAAGAGCCTAATGCAGAAACCAAGGTTAGTAGTTCTGCAAAAGAAAATCTTGGTAAAAATTATTCTATAATAAGTGATAACTCAAGTGAAGTATCTCATACAGAAAAACAAGAAGTTGAAGTAATGGAGGTAATAAATAAAGAAAATGAGGAAAGTGTATAAAATTTTATTTAAATAAATTTTTAAGAAATGAAAAAAAATGAAATTTTTGAATTTAAATAAATCTATTAAAAAATGTTTTATCGTTAAATTATAAGAATAAAAATTAAATTTGGAGCGAAATTATTTTCATAAATAAACTTATCAAAAATTAAATTATTTATTTATAAAAATTAATATTCATAAATATTTTATTTATAAATTAACAATGACTGTAAATTCAGAATTTTTTTAGAATTATTTCTTATCATATCCTGTTTTATATTATATGTATGCCTTTTACTATATTTTTAATTTTGAATTATTTAAATAAAATAAAGAAGTTTTTAATCTTTTATAATTAATGAAAATCTAAAATATATATAATATAATAAATACTATTTAACATTGTCAAGCCTTAACTAAGGTGTTTATCTATTAGAATGCAATAAATTTTCCCTGAATTTAATGCAGATTAATCAATTTAGAAAAATTTAGTCAAATTTTATTATTTATTATTATTTTTTGAATTTATTTTAACTAAACAAAAATGAAGTTAACTATGAATTTCAAAAACATTCTTGCATTGATTACCATTAACATTTTGATATTTTCAATTTTAATTTCAAGTTCTGAAAAAAAATCAAAAAGTTTTAATTACGAAAACAATCAAGAGAACAAAGAAAATTTAGATAAAAACTTAGAGAAAAAAGATACTATCTCTGAACAATCAACAAATAACACTGAAGTTAATAAAAAACAAAGTAAAAAATCTGCTAAAAAAGAAGCTAAATCTTATATACTTTTTGCTAAATTACCTTATTGCATGGAGTTACAAGCTTGTACAACATGTCAAGTAATTAAATCATCTGGTTATGAAACCATAATTTCAGAAAAAACTAAGAGTGGAGAAGCCACAATTAATCTAGTAATAAACAGAAATACCTCAAAAAAAGAAACGATAATTTCCTTCTCAGGTCCAAAATCAGATAATTTACCATTTATTCAAACCATTTACATAAATGGATTCTCTGATGAAGCTTCAAAATATTTAAATACTCCAATTGAAAAAGTATTTTGGGAAGCCTATAGTTCTATAAAAACCAAATTAGTAAAGTCAATCTCAGAAATTTTACTTAAGAACGAAGATGAAAAAATTATTTTTGTTGGACATTCTTTCGGAGGCTCATTAGCTATACTTGCTTCTTATGATTTAAAAAAATCCAATATACTTAGCAAATTAAATAAAATTAAACTTATCACTTTTGCTGCTTTAAAAATTGGTGATGTTAATTTTATTAAATTAGTTCACAGTGTGATTCCTTTTGGAATCATTCGTTTAAGAAGAATTTATGATTATTATTATTATATTCCAAGATGCGTATATATTCCAGAATTGGATGTTTTCCATTGCTATACTAGTTATGTCGGATTAATTGGTGTTTGGCCTGTATTTGCAAGATATCTCTATTACTATTCTCCTGTAATTAGAACAAAAATTTCTATGGTATATCCAGGACTTTTCAAAACTCAAATGGCCAAAGCAAGACCCAACATCCCAAGTAAACTGAAAGCATTACCAAATAAAAATCAAAAAAAAGAACATAATTCAGCTAAAAAAAGACTTAATCAAAATAGAAAAAAACAACAATATAAAAGCGCCAAAAATCATAATCATCCTCACAAAGCACATTTGATTCAAAAGACAAAATCATACCAAAATCATTGGGCTAAAAACTTCCTAAAAAATGGAAAAACTCACAAAAATAATTTATCAATTTCCTCCAATTCAAGAAAAATTAACAATAATTTTAACAATCATAACAATTATAATTTTGGATCATCAACTAATCTTTTCAATAATAACAGAGGATTTATGAATAAAAATAGACAAAATATGAGAAGAATTAAATTAAAAAGAAAATTTAAATTCCTAAAAAAGGTATTCTATTCTGTTTTAATAATGAATATATTAATTAATATTTAATAATGTTCTTTTTTTAATTTTATTTAGAAATCTTTCTTAGAAACTTCCATGACTACAGGATTAAAAAGCTCTGATATCTTCAAAAAATGTGAATTGAAGGGAAAATATTTGTCTTGCAATTATAATGTTGAAGTTCATAAAATATTTTTTGGTATTGATATTGAAAACTGCTGAGTATTAAGAATATTCAACTTTGTTGAAACTTAGATTTTCGGAAATTTATAAAAATTATTTTTATTTTATATGCATAATAAATAATTGAAAAAGATTATATAAAAGATTTTACTTTATCTAGTGATGAAATTAATTTTCAGTATATATTTTGTTTCATTTATTCTATTAATTTAACTAAATTATTTCAATAATAAAATATATAAATTAAAATAATATAGTCTAAAATATTATTTTAGTTTAAAGATTATCTATATTATTTATGAATTCTAAATAATAAGATTTTTTACAAAATTTACAATAAAAAGACATTTTTAAATTTCTACATAAAACTAATAGCTCTAAATTTGTTATTTTAAAGTGTATATTTCTTTAGATTGAATTTAATTTATATAATAAAAGTTATAAGAATAAATTTAATGGATGAATCAATTAATAATATTTATTTTCTCAAAGAAACTATAAGCAAATTTAAAAACGAAATTCAAAAATTTATTACAGATCCTCAATATGCAAATCATAATGCAATAAATATAAGACATTCTCTTGAAGATTTAGAAAAAAATATATTGAATAAAGAAAAAAACATTGCAAGTCAAATTCTAAACAATAATAATCCAACTTTTAATCCGATTGCATCTAGATATTCATCATTAAATGTTTTGAATAACAGCGCTAATAGTGAATTTCTATCAATGAAGAATTCTCTACAAAGAAAAAAACCAAGCCAATTAACAGAATTATATAACAATATTACTAATCTTAACAAGACAGAGATTTTAGGTAACACAAGCCTCTCAAATAGCCCTCAACATTATCAATTAAGTAATAATATTAACGAAATTAATTACAATATCAGCAATATCTATAATAATACAAATAATATTCATATTAATCAATGTTTAAATTTAACATCTTCTATTAATTCACCTCAAACTAAAATATCCACTAATAATTACTATAATGGCTTAAGTAGTCAATATTATTTCAGATCCAAAAATAATCGTGAGGAAATTCCTCCAGAAATTCCAAAAATGTCGGAAAATTATTATGATTTACAGTACATTACTAAAAAGAAAGCAATGCTATTGGGTAATTTGAGTGAAAATACAAATTCAGCAGAACGTTCAGATATTTTCGTACGTAGAATAAATTCCCGATTTACTGAAGAAAATGAAAAAAATTGTTTTAAAAGCACTGTGATTTTAAGAAGGGTAAATGATGAAATTCATGAAAAAATTAATATCATTGAAAATGCATTCAAAGAAAATAAAATAAAACGCGATTTAGAAGAAAAATACGATATTGGGCGGAAAAAACTTGGCCAAATAAAAATCAAAAGATCAATTGGTAATTTTAACTATATGGATAGAAAGAAATTACAAAAATTCGCTTTTAATAAGCGTACATTTTTCAATTCTGTAAATTTAGATAAAAATAAAATACCGATAATTACTCCTGAAGAAATAGAAAGAGGTTTACTATCCATGATTAATAGAGGAGTGATTCCAAAGCAAGCTGATCTCACTCCTGCTTTTAACAGAGATGGACATCCTATAACAATGGCTGCTGGATCAGTTTTAAGAGAAATTTACGCCAAAAATAACATAAGAGATGATGTAGAGTTTGAAAATAATAGAAGTTTAGAAAGAGTAAAATTGAATATGAATAAAAATAAAGAAAGTGGTCTATTCTTGACGGCTGCACAACCAGGAAAATCAAATACCACCAACAATGCTGTTAAATCAATTCCAAAAATTAGTTTGTTTAATAGTATGTCTAAGAAAAATCATAAGATTAAAAATGAAGACATTGCTATTAAGGATAGGATCAAAGAGATAAGTGAGCTTGAGGAATCCCAAAAGTATGAGAATAAATTTAAAGAAGAAATTAATCTTTCCAAAGATTCCATTGAGAAATTTGCAGATGAAAATAAAATCAATGTTAATAAAGAAGAAGAAATTATAGAAATGGGAAGTCATGTTCATTCTTATAATAATAACTCATCAGAAAATTTGGATTTGCAAAATCATTTGATTGATAAATTCCCATTAATGAAGAAAATTAAAACTGGAAATGATAGAGAAGAAAATTTTGAAGATAATAAAAATAAAAATCAAAATAAATATTCTAATTCTTATTATAAAACTAAAGATATTTTACAAAGCAAGATATATTTAACAAAATCTGATTTTCATCCTAAAGAAAAGAAAGAAAATAAAAAAATTTTAGAAATAGATGTATCAAATACAGAAAATGCGCATTTTATTAATAGTGAAAACTTAAGATATAATAATTCAAATGCAGATGATTCTATAAATAAAGAAAAGGAAGAACTAGAAAATTCTGAAAATTTAGATAATTCACATTATATTGATAAAGACTCTGAAGACTTAGAGTCTATAATTGAAAAAAAAAAATTAAATGATGGTTTAATAGTTGAAACTTCTATGAACACTGAAAAATCTAACATCTTCTTGTATTTTAAAAATTATATGGTAATCAAAAATGAAGAGTATAATATGTTTAAATATGAAAATGAAGAAAATTGGGGAAAAATAAATTATATTATTAATCAAATTCAAAAACTCTTTAAAAAACTCAATTTTCGTAATGAGGAGATAGATTCAAAAAAACTTCTTAATTTGGCTAAAGATGAATTGCGTAACATAACAAATAGAGATTTGATTTCGCTTTTATCCGATAGGCATATTAAATTTAGAGGATTAAATAATAAGAAAATAATGCATTTGAATTTAAAAGAAGCTTTTGCTTTACGAATCCAAAATTTTTATAGAATGTATGTAGCAAGGAAGAAATTTATTTTGCATAAAATCTATATTAAAAAATTGAAAAAGATACAGCGGGCTTATAGACTATTCACTCTTAAAAAAATTTATAATATTTTAATTGAACAAAAGAAAAGCGAGAGATATACTGGTTGGAGAAGCATGATGAATAATTTTAAAGCAAATTGGAATAAAATAAAACAAGGGCAACGAATTGAAATTCATATTAATTCTATAGGATTTAATAACTTAAAAAATTCAACTTTTGAAAAATACAATGAAAGGCAAAATAATCAACTTAATAGATTAGTTGGTTTAAAAGATCCTAATATTGAAATTATTTATATTTGTCCATTTGAAGTGGGAAATGAAGTTCTATCTTATTATTTTTCAATTTTGACAACAATGGGAATAGAAAATGTGAAAGAACGCTTTCATTTAGTGATCCCTGTAATTAAGCTATAAGTATTACTTAAAGAAAGTTGAAATACATTTATATTTATTTATAGATTTTATTTATAAAAATTAATAAAATTAAATTTCTAGGAAGAGATTAAAAACTTTTCACCTAGTTTTTCCTTAACTCAAATGCTACTTTTTTCTAGTAGAAGCTTAGAAAATATAAGAAGGAAAATCGCTAATAAGAACGCCTATATTGTACCTGGAATAGTTTCAAGAAATGAATATTTTCTCTCTAATATTTTAAACTGTCCAATTTTATCAGATGAATTCGATTTGATACAAACTTTGTTTACAAAATCAGGAAGCAAGAGAGTATTTGAAATAAACAATATTCCATTCCCTATAAGTGCTTGGGATATTCAAACAGAGTCAGAATTCTATGAAACATTAGCAGATTTAATTAGAAAGTATTTACATGTCAACGTTTGGCTATTTAAAATCGATAATGAAATCAATGGTAGAGGAATTGCTTATCTCCAATTGGATAAAATACAAAGTTATGTTGAATTAAAAAAAGAAAGAACAACTAATTCAATATCAGAAGAGAATTTTTTGGCCGATTTAAAAATACTTTTAGTGAAAGTATTTGAAATTTTATTTAATAATATAAATTTTTAAAACTCCAAATTTTTCTATTTAAATTTGATTGAAAATAAAAATAAAATAAATCAATCAATCTATATTAATTAAAATTTTTATTTTTCAGGCAGTTCCGAAATACATTGAATTAGCTACTCCTAAATTGTATAAAAACTTCAAAGATTTTTTGAAAAATTATTTGAGGTTTCATGGTATTATTGAGTCTTGTCCTACATCTTTACTTTCAGGAATTATTGGTTCTCCTAGTATTTCAATGCTTATAGAGCCTGATGGAACACTTGAATTATTGGCTACTTATGATAAAATAAATATTAATTACTTTAAAAACATCTGTGCAATCAGTCCTCAAAAATCTGCTTTGAATATAGTAAAAATAAATTTAATTTTAAATTTTATTGAAATAAAAATTTATATTAAAAATAAAATTGAGCATTTATAAATTGAATCAAGAACGCAGAAAGCATCGTGGATAAAATAGGAAATTATTTATTCAAAAACGGTATCTTTGGTTATGTAACAATAGAATACATATCATTTAACGAAGGGCAAAGAGTAAATATATTTATATTTGATTTTTATTTAAAAATGATCACTCTATGTTTATAAATTTATTTAAAAAAAGATTAATCGAGTTGTAAAATCATTTGTAAACAAATATAAATCCATTTTAGGTTACTTCATGGGCAATTGATTTAAAGTTTGGTCTTACAGATATAATCTCTTGTACCAAATTCTGCGATTTTCTTGATCGTTACTCTATTTTAAAAATAAACAATTTGAATAAGCCAGAATTTTTAGCAGGTACAGGAAATTTTAGTATAGAATCTATAGATCAGAGCCTTTCTGTAACTAAAACAAACAAAATTTCAGAAAATTCTGCAGAAGATAATTCAAATATTTTGCCTTCTCCGAGGATATATCAAAATAAAAAATCTATAAAGGATAAAAATCCATTTGATAAGAAGATAGATTTATCTCATATAAAAAAGCCTTTTCCTGATATGGAAAACCATTTTAGATTTTACCTCCCAATTATTATAAGCAACGAAATTTCAAAAATGAAAATGCGAGAATTGGTTCATTTATTTAGGTCTGAGTTGATCATATATGATATGGAAAAAAGAAATGGTATAGTCTTTAATTTGGCTGATATTATTCAATGCTCTATGTTTGGAATTTGTGGTCTTGCCAAAACTCAAGAAGAATTAATAAAATTATTAGAATCAACAATAAATTTAATGAAAAATCGAATAATTAAAAAAGATTTTTCTTACAATAAAAATTCTAATTCGATCCCAAATATTGCAAGAGATAATTTTAAGCTCGATAGTATCGATTTTTCTGAATTGCTGAGTAGAATTTTTACTTATGTTAAGAATAACAAAAAATGATGAGTTTTTTAAAAAAGCATGGGTTTATTTTATAAAAATATATTAATTCTAAGTTAATAAAATATATAAATAAGTTTATTTAAAAATAAAAAAATAAATAAATAAACAAATAAATTTTATTTTCAATTCTTTATAAATATATATTTATTTAGAGGGCTTTTCCTGTCTTCAAATTCTAACTTTATTTTAATATTTACATTTTTCTTCAAAATTATAATTTTACTTAA
>Ga0194116_10007016_pt1 | contig 11771 bp, 11 predicted proteins | sample TA2MahsurfametaG_4_FD_148617 | JGI IMG/M metagenome (GOLD analysis project Ga0194116, IMG submission 148617) | Freshwater microbial communities from Lake Tanganyika, Tanzania - TA2015008 Mahale S9 surface | ecosystem: Environmental > Aquatic > Freshwater > Lake | place: Tanzania: Lake... | reverse complement strand
CTTGGGGATTGGGGATTGGGGATTGGGGATTGGGGATTGGGCCCAATCCCCAATCCCCAATCCCCAATCCCCAATCCCCAATCCCCAAAACAATTAAAAATATTTTTGTTGAATGTAATTAATTTAAATGAAGATTAATCCTCAGGTGAAGCTTTTAGTTATTGTAAATTAAAAAGTCAAATATCTGTATAAGCAAATTTATATTATAAATGCTAATTGTAATAATTTTTTTTAATTGTACTAGGTAAACATGAATATTTAAAAATTAAAATTGCTAATAATGAAATAAATTATAAATAATAAAAAGATTTGATTATTATTAAAAACGATAAAATTTAGTAAAATTTTAAAGTTAATTATTCTATTTTAAAAAAACACAATAATAAACAAGCAAATTTATCAAGTTATTAAAAAAGAATTTCAAGAAATAATAAACAAATGCTGGATGAAAGCACGAAAGAATACCTAGTGCAAGTAACAATAATTGAAGCAAGGCATATAGTACCGAAAGATGATAATGGACTCTCAAATCCATTTGTAAAAATTTGCATTGGAAATTCCGCAATACAATCAACTGAAGTAATTCGAGAATGCCTATCCCCTATATGGAACCAAAGCTTTACATTTCCAAATTTAGTTCTTTCAAAACAAGAATTTGAAACAGGAGAGCTGGTAATTGAAATGTTTTCAAAAAATCGCTTTTTTGAAAATAGCTTAATTGGGAATTACTCAATTGGTTTAAGCACTCTCTATAAAAATCCAGGTCATGAATATTATAATGTTTGGCTAACTTTATCAAATCCTGAATTCCCAGAAGAAGCACAAGGATATTTGCTTGTTGATTGTTTTATAATTAGAGAAGGCGATAGACCTCCTGTAAGATCAATAAATGAAAGACAGAATCAAGAATTAAATCAAGAGGATAAAGAAATGAATTTTGATAATATAAAAATGGAAGAGCTAAAAGAGTATCAAGATAAACAGCAAGGTATTGTTTTATTAGGAAAGCCAAATATTTGGCGTAAATCATTTCAATTATCTTGTTTTGTTTTTAGAGCAGAAGGTTTATGCAATTTCCAAGGAATTGTTGGTAAAACAAAGCCTTCTTCTTTTATTAGTGTTAGAACTGTTGGACTTGTTAATACAACAAAAACTATATCAAATAATTCTTCGCCAGTTTTTAATCAAAAAATTTTATTTCCTGCATATTTGCCGTTTTTAAATGATAAAATTGTTATGAGAATATGGAATAGAAATGAAAGGGCTGCTGATGATTTTATTGCAAATATACCGGAATTCTCAGCCCCTAATGATGTTTTTAATATCTCAAAGCTTCTTTCGTTGGGAGGAAGAATGTCAGCATTATGGGTAAATTTGTATTGTATTCCTCCTGAAGAAAGAAATATTGGTTTTTCTGTGAAGAAAAAAATCCATCCTAAGATTGGAACTTATTTCATGGGAAGGGTTTTATTGGCTTTTTTCTTATTATCTAATCCAACGCCTTTCTTTGGAGTTCTACCTTGTAATGCAATGAGTGTATGTAAATATTTTTTAATTTTATTAACATAGTATAATTATTATATTTTAAATTGATGAAAGAATTCCAACATTAATTTCTTATGATTTTATAGGATCCTCCTTCACAATCATATAGACTATTTGTGGATATTTATGAGTTGAAATATCTAAAAAACTATGAAATTCTTGTTTGGTGTGAAGTTGATATTGGAGGTTATATAACTGCTAATAAGAAAATAAAAATAAAAAATGATGGTGCAACATGGAAAAACAACCCAAATAAAAACGAAATTAGTTTACCACAAATTTTACAAAATTTTCCTGTAGATATTCAACAAGTCCCTGACATTATTATAAGTTTATACACGTAAATATATAAATTAATATATTAATAATTTAAAAAAATACTTTTAGATTTTTAATTTTTTTTTATAATTTTTTATGATCTTGAAATAATGATTTTAAAAAAAAAATTTGCAAATTAAATATAAATGACAAAAATAGCTTTTCTCAATAATTTATAGAGCTGCTAATGTAACTGATAAAAAAAGATTAGGGTTTATTCGTTTAAAATCAGAAGATATATTAAAATATGATCACATTCCTAGATGGTTACATTTCAATCCAATAGACCTAAATAATGATTCACCTGGATCTATTCTAATAAATTTACAATTTGTAGTAGAATCATGTAATGTTAAAAGGATATTAAAAGAAAAATCCTTAGATAAAAAATTCCTTTTATTTGCTCATATAATTCAAGGCTTTGATTTTGATCCAACCAATAAAAATAAATCAAAAAACAATTATACAGTTGAAGTCTTCATGGATTCGAATAGTATTACAGGGAAAAACGGAATTTTACAAAATACTAGAAATGTTCCGACTAGAAATGAAAAAATAATCAGCGGAGATTTCCCATTTTACAATGAAGTGGTTATGATAGAAACTGATTTGGATTCAAAATTAGACTTTGCACCTGATGTTGTGGTGAGATTAAGACATAAAAAAGAAGAAATAGGAATTTTCACTGTTCCAATAAGATCTATTCGGAAAAAAAATGAAAATGATTATCCTCATTATTTTAATTTTATAAAAAATAACCAAATTGTGGGAAGATTGCTAGCAATGTTTTACATTACTTATGCTCCATCTAATAAAAATAAAAGTGTTGAATATTCAAATGAAAAGGAAAAAGAAAAAATTTTTAAACTTTACAAAAAACTGTCTAATAAGAAAAAAGCAACCATAAAAGTCTTCATTCATGGTTTTCGCAATATGGATTTAAATTCAAGTTATAAAAATTGTCAATTGGAAATCAAAATTCTCTCTAATTCTTATGATGATTATGATCTTAAGAATTTAAATTATGTTGTAATAGACAATAAGAAAGAAATTAATAATAAAGTTTATTTGAAAGAAAATAAAGAATTCAGCAATTTCCATTTCATTGGGGGAAAGGATTTACAAGATTTGAATGAAGATAAAAAACTTAATTTCATTAATATTTGCCAAGTTTTCGAATTCACCACTTGGGTTTATGGAGACCCAAAAGGATTAGAAACAAATGACGATGATGATGCTTATTTAACTATTTTTCCTATGATTGAAATTAAATTAATCAGCAAAGGTTTTTTCACTAATAATGAAAGGTTTTTAATTATGAACTTAAGTGAGTTTTTCCCGGGTTTTAGCGAAAAGTCTAGGCTAAAATATACAAAGATGTTTGAAGATAATTTAAATATTAAAACGATAGATCAAGAGCAAAAACTTATAAATATTAAAAATAATACAAGACTAAACAGAAATAATGGAACAAAGAACGATTTAATTGAAAATGAATATGTAAAAATTGACTTAGATGATGAAGAAATAAATGAAGAAGAGAAATTATTATACAGAAATGATGAGTTAATAAAATTTAAGGAAAAGAAAAAGGAAGAAAATAATAAAGAAGCAGCACCCATAATTGGGAACAAAACAGCTACACAAAAAGAAGTTAATGATTTTCTATTAAAATATGAAAAATTTGATTTTCATAAATATTTGGATATCTCTACTGAGGATTGTATATGCTTGAAAGATGATAAGGAAAAGGAAAAAGAAGCAAAAAAGAAAATTATAAAAAGTGTTAAAGAAAAATTGGATGAAATAAGGAAAAAAAATAATGTAAATTCTAAAATTTTAGTAAAAGTCGATTTCTATTTAATTTTAATTTGTAAAAATTTTTATAAAATATTTATGTTTAATCAAGTTTTAATATTGATTGGTTAAAAATTTATTTTACAATAATATATAAATTATAGCTGAATCCTCTGGAAGTTGAAGAATTAATTAATTATCAAGACCAAATTAGAGAACTAAAGAAACCAACTATGAGTGAAAATTTATTTTTTGGCTTTGAAGATGTAGCAGAGGATTATGATTACGGAACAGAAGTTTAAAAAGATGATATATATGAAAAGCATCCAAATTTGCAAATTCCTTATAATGAAAAGAATATGCTTTACATTCCATCCGGATTATTTGAAGATAAATGTTTTGATTTAGGAGGTTACATGAAGTTAGGAAAGGAGAGTTCTACAAAAATGAAATTTAATATTCAGGTTATAATTCATGAAAAAGAGGAAGAAGAAGAAATTATAGAGGAAATAAATTTTAATGAAAAATTAAAAACAATTAATAAGTATGAAAATAAAGAAAATATAAATACAGAAAATATAAAAATTAAAATAAATTATGAGTATGATGATATTGATGAAAACAAAGATGAAATTAAATTCAAATCAAGAAAGTTTAAGCCCACAACTTTAAATACTATATCAACAAATTCTCCCTTAATAAAAAAAAATTCAAATAAAGAAACAATAAAATTTTCAAATAAATCAAAAAGATTTTCTATTCAAAAAAACTCTGAAATAAAAATCATAAAAGATGAAAAAGAAACTGAAAACTTTTTGCAAAATCAATTAGAAAAAATAAACGTTTTTAATACTTTTTATGTGGAAAAATTAAAAAAAGCATATTATACTAAAGAGATGAAGAGAATGGAAAATAGAGATAATCAAGTTTTATCAATAACAAATCTATGCGTTCGTATTTATATTTTTCGCTGTTTAAATCTGACTGCTCAGGAAAACAGTAACTCTCTAATTGACAACTTGGCTGGGTATGCCGCTTATTCAAAAGCCAACTCTTATATAGAAATTAAGCTTGGAGACAATTATGAGTCTTCAAGTGAAAAAGAAACAAAATATATAAACGATCCGAGTTCTTTAGTTGAAAACACTTTAAACCCAAATTTTTTCAAATTTTATGAATTAGAAGCAGATTTACCTCAAGACTGGAAATTAGAAATATGTATTAAATCCAAAGGAACTTCATCTGATTCACTTATAGGTTCTACTGTGATTGATTTAGAAAATAGATATTTAGGAGATTTTAGGAGCAGAGAAATTTTAAATTGTAAAACTTTAGAAGAAGAATATTTAAGCTTATTCAATAGGGATATCGATATGCCTGAAGAGAAAAAATCCGAAATTAATAAGAGAATTTCAATGCTCCAATTAAGATTAAGAGACTTAGAGGATGTTAAAATACCAGTTGAATTTCGGCCCCTTTTCAAAGCAAATTCTTCTACAGCTCAAGGAATCATTGAGATGCTGGTTGAAGTTTTACCAATGAAAATTGCAAAAATAAAGAAGCCATTAAAAATAGAACCACCTCCTATCCAAGAATATGAACTGAGATTAGTAATTTGGGAAACTAGAAATGTTATGGCTTTTGGAAATGTAAGCATAATTAATATTTTTTACAATAATTTAATTCTTTATCTTATTAATTAATGATTTTTTCAAAAATGAAAATCATCAAAATTAAATAAAAAATCATTATTTTAAAAAAATTTTTATAACATATAGAGATCACTTGACTTGTATATAAAGGTTTCTTATGATCCTGAAGGTTGGTTAAGTCAGGTAAAATATAAAATCTTCTTTGATATATTTTAGAATTATTTATATGAATATTTTTTAACATCAATCAATATTTATGAAAATTTTAAATTTTTCAAAAATTTCTTTGTTGAATGAATCTCAATTAATTAAGAGTTAAAAAGCTATATATAAACTTTTTGAAACCTAATATGTTTAATAATAAAAATATGAATTTTCAAAAAAATGAAATTTTGAATTAAAATAAAACATGAGATTTTTTTTAACTTGATATATTACAATTATCTTATTTCATATTCAGCCAATAATAAAAGAAACAGATTGTCATCTAAACTGCACAACTGGTCGTGCTGTTTTCAATTGGAGAATGAAATTTCCAGTAAGAATTCCTTGTACCTTTCCAAGACTGAATTTCAAACTATTCGATTTCAATTCCCTTTCATCTGATGAAGCAATTGGCGAAAGTTATATATCACTCAAAAGAATTTTTAAGAAATTACTCCAACAAGGTGAATTAGTACTTGATAAGAAATGGATTCCTTTAAATAAGAAAAATGATTCTGGAGAAGTGGAAGGAGAAATTTTAATTTCTCTTTATTTAATTCCTCAAGATAATGCAAATCAAAATCCAGTAGGAGAAGCCCAAGAAGAACCTAATAAAGACCCATTTTTAGAAAAACCTCAAGAAGGAAGAGGAATATCTGATTTTATAGATGGTACTTTGTTGGATGTGAAAAGTTGGAGCATTGATTTTAATTTATTAGGAAAATTAAAGATTATCGTTATTTCTGCAATTGTAATTATTCTGTTTATAATATTTTTTATTTCTCCTGGAATTTTAGTTAAATAATAACTCGAAATAAATTTCAGAATATCAAAATTTTTGATTATTAATCCGGATAATATTTTAAAATAAGAAACAGAAAACTTCTTTAAATTATGTAGGAATTGGAATATATATTAATTAATAATTATATTTAATAGAAATTTTATATTATTATATTGATAAAGTAAGAAAAATTAATATTGTAAATATTCACATTTTTATTTCGAATAAATTCAATAATATATCAACTAAGGAAATATATGTTAATCATAAATATTTTTGATTATTTATAAATAATTTTATATTGAATTTTTTTATGAAATCTGAATTGCTTATTATTAAAGGAATTCGTTATTCAATTAATCATATTTTATTTCTTCATCTTCCTCTGATTTATAGAAAAATAATATGTAAATAAATGAAAATATAATTAATATGATTATGCCTGTATAAAAAATCCAGGAGTAATTAACTCTTAAATCAAAATTATTATTAATAATTATTTCTCCATGATAAATGCAATCGCTAATATAATCATTTAATTCATCTACAACTTCTATTTCATAGAAAATTCTTCCACCTCTTGATAAAGAATACAAATCATATTCATTTTTAATGTCCAATAATTGTTGATTTAAACGGTTTAGATTTAATTCAAATTCAAAACTAAAAATATTTGAAAAAAGATTTTAAAGTATTTTTTTTAACTACCTTTCAAATCCAGTTAGGAAATTTTTTATCTTTACCTTTTCATGATCTTTTATTTCATTTAACTTTTCCTTCAATTTTTCATCAATTATGGTTGTAAATTTTAAGCCATCCTTTAAATAAAAATTTGAAAGTAAACGTTTTTCTTTATCAATATTTGAATTTCTACTTATATAATTATTTAAATTTTCCGAAAAATTTATATAATAATTCCTTTCTTTATAATTCTTCAAAACTATTTCTTCTGTTGTTTCAGTTTGATTACATTCATAATTTTCACAAATAAAGTTCCTTATAGAATCTGAGTTTAATATAAACATATTATTGTTATATGTATTATTTGTTGCAAATTTTTTGGTAATTTTCTTTTCATTTTTAAAAGAATAATTATTTATTAAAGGATAGTACAAGGTTATAAAAGGTAAAAGAGAATCCATATTAAAAATTTTAAATTTTAAGAATATATCCGAAGGAAAACCAACAGTAAGCCTTTTATCTTCTAAGAAGTAATCAAAACTTGTTAGATTTGATTCCTCATTCAAAAGATCAGTGATATTTATATTAATTTGTTCTTGTTTGATATCACCTAAGGTTAAAGTGTAATTATAATCAAATTGATCTAAATCTGTACAATTAATTGAAATGTTAAAATTAAGAAAATTCTCTTTATTTGTTTTATCAAGAGAATAAATTTTAGGGCTTCTTAAATACTCATAATAAAAAGTATTTTTATTCTTCAATAAATCTATTTTATTTGTTTCTGTGTTATTTTTTGCAAATAAGCTTATTATTTTGCAATTAAATGGTATTTCTAATTCGCAATCTAAGCCTCTGAGGTTTTTAGGACATACGCATAGATCTCTATCAATAAAATTTTTTACGCATTTTTGAAAATCAAATAAAGTTTTATTTTTTTCATTTTCTTTATATTCATCTTTTGAAATAGATTTGTTATTGCAGTAATACTCGGTGTAATTAATTTTTAAAATATTTCCTTTTCCAGAACATTTTGAGATATTCCTTATTTTATTTTTTATTTCTGGAGTCTTGTTTTCACTAAGAATCAGAATTTCATCAGCATCTACATCTAATTCTTCATCTTGCAAATTTCTTTAATTATCTTAACTTAACTTAATTTTTATTTTATTTATTGAAAATGAATTATTTATTTACCTTAATTTAAATAACTTTTCTTTATCTGTAATTTTATTTTGATTATCATCGAGATTTATATGTTCTTTATCTTCATGATTTATTTCTTGGATGTTTATTTCATGCTTTTTATTTCTTTGGAAAAAATTATAAATTTCTTTCATCATAAATGTAAAATCATTTATTTGATCGCTGAGTTTTTCAAAATAACTAGTAAAATAATTATTAAGTCTGAATAAAATTTCACTTGATTTTGTTATTGAGAATTCTTTGATTTCTTCTAAGTTCTCTTCCCTGTTATTATTTTTAGATTTTTTCTTAAACTCTGAATGCTTATAAATTTTTTCTCCTTGATTTGATGATTTACTTTTATAGGCTATTTTGAATAATTTATCATTTAATAAATTTGTGAATTATCAATATATTATTTACTTCTATAGAAAACCAGATTTGCTATTAGTGTTAGAATAAAAATTGTTGCTTTCATTTTCTTAATTTATTTATTTTTGCGCAAACATTTAAGATTAATTATACACAATTATCACATGACTGAGATTAGGTGAATAATTAACTTTCGATATATATAAAAAGATTAGATTTTTAAATCAATAATAAGATAATTGGTCAATGTTATTGGAATTCAAATATTTTTATTTGATTAATTTTCATAAACATTCATGAAAAAGTGGTATTCTTAAAATAAAACTTTTCAAAAATGGTTAAATTTAAACTTCTATAATCAGGTTTCTAAAATTAAAACGGTAATAATATAATTTAATTTAAATTAAATTTATTAATCAACCAAGATTACTTGAATTTATATAAAAAAGAATTTAATAAAATGAATTCTCATATTCAAGATAATAAGCAAACAGGTAATGAAAAAAAAATTCATTTTGATAGATATGATCAAAAATATAATATTTTACCCAAAGAGCTTAATATTAATACAAATCAAAACTCTAATATTTACTTCCCTCCAAATAAAAATGATGATCTATACAAATCAGTCAAAAATAAAGATTTTACAGATTTAAAATTGAATGAATATAATTTTGAACCTTTTAACAATAGTAGTTTATATAACATTAACAACATAAAAACTCTCTCAAACCAAGGATATTTGGCAAATAATAATGCTAATTATAATAATTCTTTTAATGTTCAAAATAATTCTAGTTATCCTCAAAACAAATATAACATGAATACTCAGAATCATGATAATATCAACAACAAAACTTCAAGTATTAATAATAATTCATACAATAAAAATAACTTAAATAATAATCCAGGCAACTCAAATGCTTTCATAAAACCAAATCAAATGAATCTTAATACACAAAATTTAAAAAACACCCTAAAAACTTCTTCTCAAAGCATGGGTAATCTTGATCTGAGAATAATGAATGAAAACAACATAGAAATATTAGCTGATTTAAAAAATGAAAAAATCCGAAATTCAAATGTTTTTATAAATAATTCAAATCAAAATAATATCGAATATGATTCTTTTAATATTTATTCTAATTCTTCCAATAACACCAACAATGCTTTTGTTTCAAATTCTTCTGCGAATAATATGAATTCTACCCATCCAGCAAGCAATCATTCTAATAATAATAATTCAAATTTGATATTGGAAAATTTAACAACCGAAGAACTTAAAACACATCTTGAAAATGCTAAAAGAATTTATGAAAAGAAATTATCTGAAACAGAAAATTTAATTAAGGAAATAAATAGCAAAGATGTTAGAATTTCTGAATTAACCTTGGAATTAAAAGGTTTATTAGAGACTGAATTGGAAATAGAAAATACAGTTGCAAATAATAATATTGCTCCTGATGTTGCTGATTTTAATAATAATTTCAATAAATTAAGCTCATTATCTAATATTGATCATATTAATAATATTAACAATTTGGAAAATATTAATTTGAATAACTTTGAATATTGTACTATAAATAGCAATAATAAAATAAATGATATTTCAGATGCTTATAAAAAATGTGATAGTAAAGAGAAAGAAATTTATGAATTAACTTTAGAAATCTCCAATATCAAGAGAAATCATTCTGATTTAATAAAGCAGATTGAAAAAGAATATGATAAAGAATTAGAATTAAATTTAAATCGATTAAAAGGAAATTACGAAAAAAAAATAAATGAAATATCTGAAGATCAAGATAAAAAAATAAAAGAATTACAACAGGAAATTAATTCTATTAAATTGAAAATAGATAAATATGAAAGTATTTACATGAATAAGAATTTTCCAAATTCTAATCATCAATGTCAATTCAATACTTTGTATAATAGTACAAATAGTTTTAATTATAATAATCAAAATCATCAAGATAACTCTTTAATAATAAATCAACCAAATCAGTATTTACTGAATTTGAAAAAAGTGATTTTTTTTTCTTGCACATAACATTTTTATAAATAGTTTCAATTAAAAATATTATTTTATTAATTTAATATTTATTTTATAAAGGAACACGATGAAGAATTACTAGAATATGAAAAAGAAATAGGAAGATTGGAGTGCATTATAAAAGAAAACTTAAAAATTACGAGCGAAGCTGATAGCTCAAATTTTCTGAACTTCGCAAACATTCCTTATTACAACCAAAACACAATGGAAAATTATGATATTATCAGTATGATTTCTCAATTAGAAACACCGACAAATACTTTGCAAACTAATGAAAAATTCAATTTCAAAAATATAAATTTCAATGATTGCGATTATAGAAATTCAAATGCTTTTAATTTCAATGATAAAAATAATCATAGTCAATGTTTTAACCCTAATCAAAATCAAAACTTAAATACGAATAATTTACAGGATACAGAAATAATAGATTATAGCAAACCTTCAAAAAATAAGATTTTTGATTATAATCAGATTATAGAAAATAATATTTTTTCAAAAAATAAGAATTTTAAAGATTACGAAAAAATCAAATATTCAACTATACAACAGAAAAAAACAAAAGTAAAGCACATTAATAATTTCTCAGCTGATGAGGATATGAATGAAGATTTGGTAAAAAAATTTTCTTTATTCTAATCATAAAACTCTAATTTAATTAAATTTTTTAATTAATTTTAGTGGATTTGCGATGAAGTAGGAATAAATAAAATAAATAATTTGAAAATGGAAAACACAATAAAAGATAGGATTTCACTAGGTTCTCTAAATCCTGATTTTAATTAATATATAAAAGCATAAAATTTTTATTTTTTTCTAAGTTCTTAGAATTATATAGTATATAAAACTTCTCAAAATACATAAATAATAGTGTTGTAAAAATTATGATTTATAAATATTTTGAAAAATAGAGTTTTTTATTAAAATTTATAATCATTTTTTTTATTACAGATTCGAAATTCTGATTAACTTATATTTTTTATCTTATTGTCGTGTGTTAACAGCGAAATTAGCTTATTTTATTTAAATTTTTGCTAATACAAATGTTAAATAAGTTAAATTCTTTAAAGAAAAAAATTATTTTCAAATTATTTTTATTAAAATTAGTAATATAAAAATTATCAGACGTTTTTTTAAAGGATTTAATATCTAATTTTATTTTTGGGGATTGGGGATT
>Ga0194116_10007015_pt1 | contig 11771 bp, 11 predicted proteins | sample TA2MahsurfametaG_4_FD_148617 | JGI IMG/M metagenome (GOLD analysis project Ga0194116, IMG submission 148617) | Freshwater microbial communities from Lake Tanganyika, Tanzania - TA2015008 Mahale S9 surface | ecosystem: Environmental > Aquatic > Freshwater > Lake | place: Tanzania: Lake... | reverse complement strand
TGGATTATATTTATTTGGCATTCTCTCCTCATTATATTGTAACACTCTCGAATTCTTACATAATAACTCTTTACTTATTAATATATAATCTAATGTATTCTTAAAATCTTTTGTATGAATTGTCATTTTAGGTTCTACACCATGAAATGATTTATAACTACTCTCTAATTTTATATACATATTTAATAATAAATTATATATATACGTATCTGGTTTTATATTTAAATCTGCTGTCATTATTATTCCTTCTCCTCTCAATTGATACATTATTTTTTTTATTGTTATTGCATGAATTAATTGATTTTTCTCATTCCCTCTTGGTACTGGTAAATGATAATTTAAAAAGAAAAATTTTCGATTATTTTTCAAAAGATGTAATTTTATTAGAAAATTATTTCCAATTACATCAGGAGATAACTCCTCTTCCTCTAATATTCCACTCTTTTTAATTAAATTTCCTACATTTATATAATCTATCTTTAATATCTTATATTCGTCTGGAACTAATGACATTATACCTAAATAACCATTTCCTCTATATCCATAATTTATACTAAAATTTTTATATCTATTCTTCAATAATATTAGCTCTATATCATCTTTCCATTCCCCTGTTACTTCTTGTAATCCTATTAATGGACGTACAAACGAACTTGTCCATTTGTCTATTAAATAGAAAATAAATCTTTTCCGAAAATCATTATTTATTTCATTATTTTCTTTAAAATATTCCCTTGTTAAAATATTAAATGATATAACTGGTATCATATATATATTTTTAATATAAAAAAATTATTGCTCACATTATACTTAGCCAAAAAAATATTGATATTTGGGAAGAATATAAAACAAATATTATTAGTTGTTTCAATTATTGCAATTTTCACAGAATAATTGAAAATTATTGTTCATATGAAAATCTAAATTTAGTAATAGTAATATATGGAATCTAATAAAAGAATATATAAATAGTGTAATTCAAAAGCAAATGGATAAAAAAACTATAAAATAATTTAAAATAATCATTCTATATAGCTATAATGGATTATATAATTGATTTTTATTCAAGGAATAATAATTCCAATCATAATGTTATGAATACTCAATTTACTTATGATACAAACCGTTTTTGTCCAAAATTATATGTATTTTTAAAAATAAATGGATTTATATTTTATGTTTCATCATTAGTAACATGTAAAAATTATGATTTTTACATATGTATGCTAATTACTATGTTTTTAGCTACTATAAATAGTATTCGTTATGAATATGCCCATTTTAAAAAATATGGAACTATTTTTTCATCAATAAATGATTTTGAAATATGGAGAAATCAACAATATCCAAAATCAAGAATTTTTTTCTCATCAGTAGAAATAATAATAAAAATTATATATTTTAATTTAAATTTTCCACCTCGTTGTGATTTAATTACTTTATGTAATATTGGTGAATGTATTTTAAAAATACATATTATAATTCTTCTTTTAATATATTTAATCGGTGGTATTTTTTCAATATGGTTTTTTTACTTGATTTATTGTATTGATAATTCACATCGTCCAATACATATTCAAGATCGTAATATAAATTTTCCACACCAAATATTAGTTATAAATAATCAAAATGAAGAATGTTGTATTTGCATGGATATTGGTCCAACTGAATGGTCTATGTTACCATGTGGTCATAAATTTCATCAACAATGTATTTCTATTTGGTTTAGAACAAATAGAAGTTGTCCAATATGTAGGCTTTATTTTCAATAATAAAAAAATCTTTATTTAATATATTATGAATATTAAAAGCAATTTTTATCCTGATTTTAAATCTAGAATCGATTTTTTAAAATCATTAAAAAATTCAAGGGATATGAAAGGAAGAAAAATTTGTATTTTTGGATGCGGTGGTATGGGTAAAATTACTGTTTATTGGCTAGATTATTTTTTTAAGAATACTAATATAACTATTTATGATAAAGAGGATGAAAAGCTTGATTTTATTAGAAAATTTTATCCAAATATAAAGGCAATTCACAGAGAAATTGTGAAATCCAATTTTAAAAAATCAGTTGATTTCCTTAAAAAGGGAGATTTAATTATTGATGCTTCATATAATATTGATACAAATTGTTTTTATAAATTTTGTAATGATAATAGTATTTTATACTTTAATTCTGCAATAGAATCTTGGGATTATCAATCTATTACATCACCATTAGAATATACTTTATATTGGAGAAATGGACAGCTAGAAAAATATGCAAAAAAAAATAAAAAGAATACTAATTTTGTTGTTGTAATGGGTTGTAATCCTGGAAATGTAAGTTTATGGGCTAAATATGGTTTATATTTATTAGCTAAGAAAAAAGGAATAAAATTTAATCAAAATTTACCTGAAGAAGATATATTTCCAGAACTATCTAAAAAATTAGGTGTTCAAGTTATTCATATATCTGAACACGATTCTCAACTAATTAATAATCCTCGTAAAAAAGGAGAATATGTTAATACATGGTCTTCTGATCCAGATTCATTTTATCAAGAAGCTCTTGGTCCAATTGAATTATCTTGGGGCACTCATGAAAAAAATTATCCTTATTCAACATTTATAAAAATAAATAATAAAGAAGATAGAATTGTTTTATTAAAAGAAATGGGAATTAATAATTTTATGAGAAGTTATACACCAAAAACTGGAATGTTTTATGGTATGACATTAAGACATGATGAAAATTTAACTATTGGAAAATATTTATCTATTTCATCCGGAAATAAAATTACTTATCAACCATCTACATATTATGTCTATAAACCAACAAGTGCATGTCTTGAAGGTGTTCAAGAAACAAGAGAAAATAATTTTAAATGGGGTAAAAAGAAAAGATTTTTAACAAATGAAATAGTAGAAGGAATTGATGAGCTTGGGCTTTCATTTTTTATGAAAAATGGTGATGTTTGGTGGATAGGTTCTTTATTAGATATTGATGAAGCAAGAAAATTACATCCAAAATGGATGCATGACTATATTAACGCTACAAATACTCAAGTTGTTGGTGGATATCTTACTGGTATTTTTTATATTTTAGATTTATGGGATAAAGGAGAAACAAAAGGATTAATATTTCCAGAAGATATACCACTTGAATATTTAAAAATAAGTTTAGCATTTCAAGGAAATTTTGTTTTAGAAAAAGCTAAATGGAATGATGATAAAATGCCTTTTGAATTTGGAAATAAACCAAAACAAAAAAGTTGGATGTTTGATGAATTCCGAGTAAAATTATGATAATTTTATATTTATAATATTATGAAACCAGATAATATACTTTCTTTTTCAAGCGAAAAATTGTCTATAATACCAGAGCCAAAAGATTTATTTGATCATAGAACAAATAGAAGAGCTCATGGAAAAATTGGTTCTAATATAAGAGGATAATTTAGAATAATAATTTAGAAAATTAAAAAATTTTTTTATATGCTAATATATAAAAATTTGATGTCTCGCATTATGCCATCTTCTCGTCCAAATCTTTCCTTCAAACCTTCTACTCCAAATTATCCACCAGGTGCATTAGTGCCTGGTCAAAGACCAGATAAAGCTCTTAATAGTGCTCAATTTGCTGCTGCTACTGCTGCTAGATCTAGTGGAACTGCACAAGGTCTAACTGGTAGAGCTCTTGAAGTATATGTTGCTCAAGCAGCTATGAATGCTAAGTAAATTATAAAATAACTTTAATATTATTTCTATTTTCTTTAATTATTTTTTTTATATCTATCAATAATTCTTGTGTCTTAGGTAAAAGAGAACTATGGAAATCATCATTTATCTCTTTATTATTTTTCAAATTAAATGTTAATTCTATTTTTTCTTTTAATATCAAATTATTTTCATTTGTTTTCCAATATTTGAATAAATATTCTATATCTAAATAATTATTATTTTTACTATAAGAATAATTACAATTTTCTTCTATAACATATTTATTTATATTTATTTGTAAATTACTAAATATATTTTTGTAACTATCAAATTTATCTGTTAATATATATTTTTTATAAAATAAACATTTTATAGATATATTTTTATCTTCAAATAATAAATTTTTTTTATAAAAATCTTCATTTTTATAATTACAAGTATATTTCGGAATTGTCCATAATTGCTTTGCTAAAATTGGTAATTTACCAAAATTTGTCAAATTTATTCTATTCATAATATTTTTACTATATATTTTTTTCTAAAATTTATATATCACAAATATGAACATAATTGCAAATTAAATTATTTTTATCATAATCGTGATTTTCTATAAAATATTTTTTATTATCAATAAAACACCAAAAATTATTTTTTTCTTTTTCAACATATATTTTATGATTTTTATTATAATTCAAAATAATTTTATCAAAATTTTCACTTGAAAAAGGAACAACCAATTTATATATAATAATATCTTCTATAATTGATTCAGTGAATATATTTGTTGCATCTCCTTCATTCAATACTTCTAGTTTATCTTGCATATTTTTAGATATAATTGCAAAATTTCGTTCAATAACATATTGATTTATATTTTGAATTGTAAATAAATATAAAAAAGGCATTATCATTTATAATACAAAAAATTTTTATATTATATAATTTATGAAAATATGTTATGCGTGTGAAAATAGTTCATTCAAAATTGATAAAATTACTGAAGAAGCAATTATTGGTAAAAAAATAGTTGGATGGAAAGTTCAAAGAGGAGAATATACAGTTGTTCCAAATGATAGTGTGCCTTTTTTAATTGGAATTAGAGAAAAAATACCTAAAAAATATGATACAATATCTGAATTAAAACTTGGAAATAAATATGCCAATCGTTGGATATTTTATTGGGCTGCTAATAAAGAATCTTCTTATAAAATAAAAAAAGCACCTGATGCCTATGGTGTTAATTATACAAATATGGGTATAACAAAAAGTGATAATAATGGTAAAATTATATTCAAATTAGAGTGCCCTCAGCCTTATTCTATAGATGGAAAAACATATTATCCTCATATTCATTTTATGATAAGTAATAAAAAAAATGAACATTGGGAATTAAAAGTTCGAACAATAAATATAGTCTGTAATTTTTCTAAAGAAAAAGTTAAAAATGCTGTTAAAAATAAATCTTATTTAATAATAAATGCACTTCCAAAAGAATATTTTGAAAAACAACATATACCGAATTCAATAAATTTATATTATAAAGATGCAATTGATATGACCGATAAAAAAATAGATAATTTTATTAAAAATAATTTGGATAATTTGAATAATGAATTGAAAAAATTAATAGATAATAAAAAATTATCGATTAAAGATATACCAATTTTAGTTTATTGTTATAATAAAAAATGTGATGCTGGAAAAAAATTGATAAAAAGATTGAATAAAGCAAATTATCATAAAATTGTTGAATATGAAGATGGTGTAACTGGATTTTTCAACTCTCCAAAACGTTAAATGGTTTTAATACACCATATTCAATAAAAAATTTCTTCGGAAATAAATTACTATTATATATACTTGGATCGTGAGATACAATTATACATGTTGAATTTTTAGTTAATTCTTTTATCATTTCCAATACGAAATTTTTGTGATATTGATCCACTGCTGCTGTAGGTTCATCTAATAAAATTATTGGATTTCCCCTAAAATAACATCTTAACATATAAATAATCTGTTTTTGACCGCCACTTAGTTTATCACCATATTTACCAGCCATCGTATTTAATCCATCCGGTAAATTAGTAAATACTTCCATTACTCTCAAACGTTTTAATTTCTCTCTAATTTCATCAAATGAATATTTTGTTCCATATGCTATGTTTTCTAAAACAGTTCTATTAAAAAGTTTTACATTTTGATGAACAATTGATATTTTATTTCTTAAATATTCTTTTTTAATATTATTTACATTTACTCCATCAATTAATATTTCTCCTTTGGATGAATTATAAAATCCTAATAATAATTTAATAATTGTTGTTTTACCGCTAGCATTTTTTCCAATAATTGCAATATTTTCTCTTGGATTAACCGTAAATGAAACATTATCTAATGCTTTTTGACTACTATCTTTATAATTAAATGTAACATTCTTAAATTCTATTTTTCCAATTAAATTTAAATTATCTATATGTCCATCAATGAATATATCACTAATAAGAGAACCTAAAAATTTATTATTTTCTTTAATAGTTCCGTAAAAAACAAACATTTCACAAGCTCTAGGTGTATTAAAACGTATTTGTTTAATCAAAAATATTAAAATTATTATAAATGTAATAGTCAATGAACTAGAAATTGAATTTTGTTTATATAAATAAATAATAAATGCCACTAATAATGAAAAAATAATAATATTCATAAAACTTGCTGCTAATTTAACTTTTGCTGTACTTTTCATTTGACTATCATAAATATTATCAAACTTAGAATGTTTTTGATCTAATCTATTTCTTTCTTTATTGATACTTCCAGTTGTAATTGTACTGAAAGAATTGTGCAATGAATCATCAATTTCATCAATCATTTTATTTTCATCAATTTCTCTTAATCTAGATTTTTTAATATTCTTTTCACAAACTTTAAAGAAAATTAAAATATTTATTGAAAATAAAATTATAGCAAAAATTCCTAATTTCCAATTCATAATTAAAAAGAATAAACAAACGCCAGTAATTGATACAATCATAGGCATAGCTGTTCTATTCAATCTTTCAAAAAAGAATGATAAAATATTTGGGATTTTTAATAACCTTGAAACAAACTCTCCATTATTAATACTTTCATAATTTAATGATAATTTATTATAAATTACATCAATTATTTGAAGACGAATATGATGATCCATTCTAGGATAATAATAACTGTCAAATCGATCTTTTATGTATCCAATTGTTTCTAAAATTATATAAGCTCCAATAATAAATCCTATAAGAATTATAATCGGTCTAATATTTTTTTTTATATCTGCTATTTTAGAAAAAATTTTACCAAATAAATAACCAAAAATTAACATCTCAAGTGGATAATAAATAAAAATAAATAATATACTTGTTAATGGCCAGGCTAAATTTTTTTTTTGGAAATTAAAACATGTATTAAATAAATTCATTATAAAATATATATAAATTATATATATATTTTATATTTATAAAAATGTTCTAATATTTAAAAATATTAGTAAAATAAACCCATAATCCAATTCCAACAAAACATTTTGATATTAAATCTAAATAATTATAAGTTATATTTTTATTTTTTAAGTTCATTTTATATACAACTCCATATAATGACCAAACAATAAAGAAAAAGAAAAATAGTGCATAATTGAAAAAATTATATTTAGGTTTCACATATAGAAAAAATATTATTACATACATTGTAATAAATGCTAAAAATGATCCTATAAAATATAAAATATTATTTTTCACAAATTCTCCTCTATAACCTAAGTATAACATTGTGTAATTTAGCAAAATTATCAAAAAATATATTCGTATGCTAGGACTTTTATTATTATGATGAGCAATTACATTTATTAAAACCATTAACATTAGCGGAGTTGTAATTGCCCAATCTAAATAACGAGTTTTTATTATCTCTTGCCAGTCAATTGGTTTTCCTTTTTCATAAGATTCTTTAATTTTATCCACAAATTTCGAATAAAAATATCCTGCTATTATTGAAATAACTGTCTCTAAATTAAAAATATGTCTTACTAATGGTATATTTGTTCTTAGTGCTTCAATAAAAGTAATTGTTCCGGTTGTTATTAATAAAGTATAAGTTAATGTAAAAGAAAAAATAAGTTTATCTTTAGAAATTAAATCTATAGACATAATTAATTGAATAAAAAATTTATAAAAAATCATTTTTTATAAATTTTTATTACGATATAATAACAATAATACTAATAGGAAAGAATAAATGATACAAAAAAGATTGTATTATCTTAATGCTAATCTAAAAAATTTAATTCTTATAATATGCTGATTATTATTTTCAACATAAATCTTCAATTCTATTGAAAATATTTTCAATTGATTGGCGACAAATTGGACATGTCATTTTATAGGTATTTCTCCATTTTGAAATACATTTCTTACAAAAAGAATGTTTGCATTGTGTCTCTATTTCAGAATTTATAACTGAACATATTGGACATATGTCAATCTCACTTTTTTGAATTATTCCTATAATATTTAATGATTCCATCATTTTTGGTATTATTTTTCCATTTTTTATATAAATTGAATATATATCAGGTTTTAATTCAATCAACCATCTTACTGTTTTTAAGAATCCATTTTCACATGCTTTATGAAATGCAAAATCATTTTTAGCTGATATACCAATATCAGGTTTCATTTGAAGTAACCATTTTGCCATTTCTAAATCTCCACTAGAACATGCAACTCGAAAAGCATAATCATTTTTAGCAGAAATATTAATAGTTGGTTTAATTTGAAATAACCATTGTGCAACTTTTGAATATCTTTTATCATATTGACTACATTTTTTAATTAAATTATAGAATAAATTTTCAGAAACAATATCAATATTTGGTTTAATTTCATATAACCATTTTGCCACTTTCAAATGTCCATTTTCACATGCATAATCAAATGCTTCTTTATTTTTAACATCTTTAACAGATATATCAATATCAGGTTTTATTTGAATTAACCATTTTGCTACTTTCAAATGTCCATTTTTACATGCTTTATGAAATGCAAAATCATTTTTAGCTGATATATCAATATCAGGTTTCATTTGAATTAACCATTTTGCTACTTTCAAATGTCCATTTTTACATGCAACCTGAAAAGCATGATCATTTTTAGCAGAAATATTAATAGTTGGTTTGATTTGAAGTAACCATTTTATAACATCCAAATTACCATCTTCACATGCTTTATGAAATACAAAATCATTTTTAGCTGATATATCAATATCAAGTTTTATTTGAAGTAACCATTTTGCAATATCCAAATTACCATCTTCACATGCATAATCGAATGCTTCCATAATTTCGCAATCTTTATCAGATATATCAATATCAGGTTTTATTTGAAGTAACCATTGAGCTACTTTTAAATGTCCATTACAACATGCAGAAACAAATGCAAAATTATTTTTAGAAGAAATATCAATGGTGGGTTTTATTTGAAGTAACCATTTTGCTACATCAAAATGTCCATTCATGCATGCATGATGAAATGCATATTCCTTTTTTATCGAAATATTAATATCAGGTTTCATTTGAATTAACCATTTTGCTACGTTCAAATGACCACTTTCACATGCATAACGAAATGCATATTCTTTGTTATTAGAAATATCAATATTCGGATTTATTTGAATTAGCCATTTCGCTAAATCCAAATGACCACCTCCACATGCAATCTGAAAAGCATAATCATTTTTAGCAGAAATATCAATAGTTGGGTGGATTTGAAGTAACCATTTTGCCATTTCTAAATGTCCATTTTCACATACATTTTGAAATAGATATTCAAAATAATACAGAAAATTAATAATTGGTTTGATTTTAAGTAACCATTTTGCTACTTCCAAATGTCCATGAGTACATGAATTAAAAAATGTATCTTCAATATTTATAGGTTGTTTTATTTGAAATAACCATTGTGCTACTTCCAAATGTCCATTCAAGCACGCCCAATAAAAAGTAGACTCGTTCAAATCATAAATATCAATATCAGGTTTAATTTGAAATAACCATTGCGCTACTTCCAAATGTCCATGAGAACATGAATAAAAAAATGCATCTTGATTATAAGAAAAAATATCAATATCGGGTTTCATTTGAAACAAGAATCGTGCCTCTTTAATGTAACCATTTTTACACATAAATATGAATGTATCATTATTTATGTTAAAATGAATTGAATTTTTAGAATTTAATTTTTGCCGTATTATATTCATTTTTAAATATTACAAGTAATTATAATAATTTATATCAATTTTTTAATCTTTAATTCAATTAAAATTGACATATTATCTTATTTTATTGCTGAAATATCAATACTAGATTTCATATAAAATAAAATTTTTGCAATTTCTAATTATTTTTATATAAAAATATATTTTTATAAATTATTTTTTATTGTATTATATTCATTTGTAATTTTATCTATATTTTCAAAAAATATAATATAAAAATGAAATAAAAATAATCAATAATAGTGGTGTAATATATTTTATCAAAACTTATAATCACGCTTATATTTTTCAATATGGTTTCCTATTTCAATATAGTGATTATCTATAAACCTGAAGAAGAAATGAAGTCCGGCGTTGTAGCATTGGAATTGAAGGTTTTGAAAAAGTGATTAAAAAAATTGGAATTATTATAAAGAATAAAAAATGGAAATCAACCTCGATTTGTATAATATTATTCATTTGCAAAATGGAAATATTTTGCTGGAATTAAAAAAAACCATTGAAACAGAATATAATTTAGTTTTAACTGATGTATCATTTTACAAAGCATGTGAGAAAAATATTGGAAAAATAAATATATATGAACCCACAACTTTAACGCCAAAATTATTGAAAATTATTATGGATGAATGCGCAAAAATTCAATCATGGGATGAATTACTGGAAAAAATAAATTGGATTCAGGAAAATTTATCTATAAGTAAATTGGGCGAACACTATAAATCATATATTGATTTTTTTATGGAAGAAATTGAAGTTCGAATAGAGTATTTCAAGAAAAAAAGTGAATCTGACATCAAAAACACGACATTGGTGTATTTATTTACAAAATTGATTGCTCAAATATCCGGTCATTACACGAGTTTTAGCGAAGAATTCTTCCTATTGAAATTACTTAACCAATACTTTCCAGACATAAAATGGGATTATGAACAAATTTATATATTTGAAACACGAAATGATATTGATAATGAGTGTTCGGAACAAGGAGGACGATTTCATGAATTAGTGACAAGATTATGTTCAGGGGATAAAACGGCATTTGACGGCAAGGAAATTGAATTTTTCCCGAGTTCATTTGAAATAAATAAGATGAATATATCTCATGAAATATTCAGTTGTATTCAACATAATTTAGATAATGATGGAGTAAATTGGAAGGATTACGAACCGAAATATTCTTAGTTATTTCAGAAATTCTGTGGAATTTATAATATGATTTTATAATATGACCGAATCCATCCAAGTCATTAGTTGGAATATTCTTAATCCAGACCCAGATTTCGTAAAAATGTCTTTGCGCCCAGTTGTAAATCAAAGTGAAGGAAAAAGAAATTTCAGTCCAGCAATTTATGAAAAAAGCAGAAAATTAGCTATTATAAATGAGATGCGGTATCATTCTCAAAGGAAGCCCAATATTCTCAAAATTATAGAAAATTGGTTTGACCAATATCCGAATCGGTTTGTTCTTTGTTTGCAAGAAGTTTGTGGAGATATGTATGCGGCATTATTGGGAATTTACGGTGTAGATCGTGTAAAAATAACTACTGAGCTTGATATAAATCCTAAAATAGATAGAGAAATATCTGATCACAGATGCATAATAATTTCAGCGGATTTAGTATTTTTAAAATCTCGCGATATTGAATTGCAAACTAGCGAACCTTTAGTAAGAAAAAATGCTTTGTATTGCAAAATTAGAATAAGAGAGACAAGTCTAGATTTTGATTGTGTGAATTTACACTTTTTTTATACAT
>Ga0194116_10007009_pt1 | contig 11778 bp, 10 predicted proteins | sample TA2MahsurfametaG_4_FD_148617 | JGI IMG/M metagenome (GOLD analysis project Ga0194116, IMG submission 148617) | Freshwater microbial communities from Lake Tanganyika, Tanzania - TA2015008 Mahale S9 surface | ecosystem: Environmental > Aquatic > Freshwater > Lake | place: Tanzania: Lake... | reverse complement strand
CGTTTTGATACATCGAAGCACCAATTAGTAAAACCGCCGCAAGCGGGGCTATGTAAGAGAATGAAACAGCTGGAAACCATCTACTGCGCAATCGCATTGTGTATCGCTCCCACTGCAACCATCTGCCAATTGCTGATCGCGTGCGAATCAATCGATCATCACCTAACTGCAATGCCTCAATGGTGCGCCCACCCTCAGCTGTTTCAACAAGTACTGAATTAACTTGAGAGTAAAGTGATGATTCGACACGATAAGCCTGCGGAGACCTACGCAGATACCACCTAGTCAAACCAACCACAACAGGTAGTGTTACTAGTGCTGCCGCTAGGAAAACTGGCGAAGTAATAAATATACCAATACTTATAATCACGATTTCTGAAATACAAATAGTAATAACGGGCAAGGCATCGCGCACGGCCCAGGTAACGTGATTAATATCAGTAGTTGTTCGATTTAGTAATTCACCTGAGCCTGCTCGCTCTATTGCATCTGGTGGTAATTGCACTGCGCGTTGCACAAATCGCTCCCGCAATGCTGAAAGCACAAATTCACCTAAAATCGCAGCTTTAGTACGGGTAAAGTAAGCAAATATGGTCTGAAATGTTAATGCTGCCGTAATGAGCAATACGGTACTTACCACAGCTTCACGACCAGCACCATCTTTTAAGGCTTCAAGTAAGTTACCAAATGCCCTAGGTGCAACAAGTGCAGCAATAACTGTTAGCACTTGCAGCATTGCAACCCAAGCAAATTCATTTCGATGTTGCTTGAATAAGGTTAACAATTCGTGATTAACTGTTGTATCGGATGCAATTGGTAAACGTGCTTTGGCTCGATCTAAACCAAAATCTTTTGCCACTCGAGTAGTGTTATTTGGTGGTGGGTCAAAAGTCGCAATTCCAAGCTTGGATTGATCAAATTCTTTCATTCGCCACGCACCACTAAGGCTCGGTACTCTGCAGATTTCTCAATCAAAACTTTGTGTGTTGAAGATTCAACAACATGTCCATTTGAAACAAAGGCAACTTTAGTTGCCGCATCTAAAATCAAAGGACTTGCAGAGAAAATTACAGTAGTTTTTCCCTGACGCAAAGCGGCAATTCGAGCAGCAATTCTGGCTTCAGAGTGGGCATCTACGGCACTTGTTGGTTCGTCTAAAATCAATACCTCCGGATCAACGAACAAACTTCTAGCGAGCGAAAGTCGCTGTCGTTGACCTCCAGAAAGAGTTCGTCCACGTTCAATAATCTCCGCTGCCATTCCATCGCCCACCAACGAATCAAGTACGTCATCAGCTAATGCTGCATTTATGGCCTGCGCAATCGAAATTCGACCTGAATTAACAACTGCGAAGTGCGTACCAACTGTGCCGGAAAGAATAGTTGGCTCTTTTTCTTGCACCATAACTTTAGATCGGATACTTGAGCGAGAATATTGCTGCATTGGGATGGAATTTATCTCTACTTTACTAATTTCTTGATAACCACCAAGCCGATCAACCAATAAATCAGTATTTGTTTCTGCGTCGGCAACTACAACTAACAATTCACCGCTGGTTACGCTTAAGCCTGAACTCAAATCTTTAATGGTCTTAACGTCCGTTAATTCTAATTCTCCCCATTCATTAACAGGAACAACTGAAAGTAATTTCAAAATTCGTTTAGCAGAAACTGAGGCTGAAGCCCACCGCTGGGCAAACTCAACCATTGTCTGAATTGGCAGCACCATCCAAACTGAATAACCAGCAAATGCAACAAGCGCACCAATTTCAAGTTCACCAGAAGCAACTAATAATCCGCCACCCCAAACAACGCCGATTAGCAAAACTCCTGGAAGGAGCACCTCAAGACCATGCAAAATTGCTCGCATTTTGGCTGTTCGAACAGCAGCAAATCTAACTTCTTGTGATGCTTGCTTAAATCTATCCACAAATACATCTTCACCACCAATGCCACGTAAAACACGCAACCCAGCAACAGTGTCACTTGCTAAATCACTAGCTCGTGAAAGTTTGTTCCGCTGTATTGATTCGCGCTTTTCAAGTGGCTTAATCAAGAAACCAATACCGGTAACTAGTAGTGGTACACCAATTACCACTAGCAATCCAAGAGTTGGCGCACCTTGAACCAATATGATGGCCACCACAATGAAACTGATAACTGCACCGATAAACCTAGGAATCAGATCAAAACCTCGAGCCACACGTTCAACATCATTTGAATTCACTGAAACCACTTCTCCAGTTGAAACATATCGAGGTAGATCAGCGCCAAGTGTCTTTGCTTGACGCGCAATTAGTTGCTGTAGGCGTGATGCGCAAGTAACCCACATTGCAAGGGCACGGCGATGTCTCATAATCGTGGACCATGCTGTGAAGGCACCAAGAAGCAAAATCATTATTGCCCAAAAATTGACTTGGTTTTGATTGTTATCTGCAACTGCCTGAACAGCTTCGCCGATAAATCCAGGCATAGCAGCCATTGAGCCAATTCCTACTATCCCAAAAAAAGTGCCGGTTGCTAGCAATCGCTTCATTTGCATTGCCAGCCACCACATAAGTTTTGGTGCTGTACTTAAAACTGGGTATCCCGGCTCAGATAAGGGTAAATGATCAAATGGAGGCGGTATTTTTAAGTTAAGCATAAGAGACCAACATTAGTCCTTTAACTGATTCAAATCCCCTTAGCGCGATTTGGCAGCGTCTTGTCTGGGCTAGTCCTCAGCAAAAAAACATCGCCCCCAGAGATCCTGAAGGGCGCTGTTCTTAGGTACGTTTAACTACATCCAGAAGTATTTCCGCAACCTTCACATACATAGCAAGATCCTGCAGCACGCATCTTGATACCGCAGGTCATACACAAAGGTGCATCAGCTTTTGTGCCAAGCAAGCTTTCTAGAACTTCTGTACTGGAATGTGCTTCGGTTACAACAGCTGGCTTTGCCGATGCTTCAGCTTCAATTGCTGCAGCTATTACGGTGTTACTTGCAACGGGTGCAATCTCATAACCGTTCGCAACTTCAGCGGCCCGCTCCTCAGCTGTAAAAATACCTAGAGCTGCTCGCTTTTCATATGGCAAGTAATCCAAAGCTAGTCGACGGAAAACAAAATCAGTTATTGATTGTGCCATTCGAATATCTTTGTCATCAGTCATGCCAGTTGGCTCAAAGCGCATATTGACAAACTTCTGTACAAAAGTCTCAAGTGGTACGCCGTACTGAAGGCCGATTGATATTGCAATTGAGAACGCATCCATAATGCCAGCCAAGGTAGATCCTTGTTTGCTCATCTTTAAGAAGATTTCACCAAGTGCACCATCATCATATGCACCGGTTGTTAAATAACCTTCCGCTCCAGCAACTGTGAATGAGATTGTTTTACCAGATCGTGACTTACTTAGCCGACGACGTGTTGGCTGAGCAACCGCAAGAGTTTCTGTTGCAGCTTCCTCGGTCTTGTCGCTCTTTGCGTTATTTAATGGCTGTCCAACCTTGCAGTTATCACGATAAATTGCAAGTGCCTTAAGGCCCATCTTCCAGCCCTCAAAATAAACCTGCTCGACTTCTTCTACTGTTGCGCTCTCTGGCATATTCACTGTCTTTGAAATTGCACCAGACAGGAAAGGCTGAGCTGCTGCCATCATTCGAACATGTCCCATTGGATCAATTGATCGTGCACCCATGGCGCAATCAAAAACAGCGTAATGTTCTGGCTTGAGTCCTGGCGCATCAATCACATGGCCATTTTCAGCAATGTATTCCACAATTGCTTCAACTGTCTCATCTGTGTAACCAAGTCGCTCGAGTGCACGCGGCACAGTCAAGTTAACAATTTGCATAGAACCGCCGCCAACAAGTTTCTTGAACTTAACTAGCGAAAAGTCAGGTTCTATACCAGTTGTATCGCAATCCATCATCAAACCAATAGTTCCGGTTGGAGCTAACACTGATGCTTGGGCATTTCGGTAACCGAACTTCTCGCCTAATTCAATACATTCACTCCATACATCAGTTGCAATCTGATGCACAGGACGATCAATTTCTGTTCGATTACGAATCTGATCGTTTGCTGCTGCATGTTTACGAATTACACGCTTATGTGCTTCAGCGTTTCGGGCATAACCATCATAGGTACCAACTACTCCTGCAAGCTCAGCAGAACGCTTGTAAGAAGTTCCAGTCATTAATGACGTGATGCTTGCAGCAAGTGCCCGTCCCTGATCCGAATCATATGGAAGTCCAAGTGCCATAAGTAAAGCGCCGAGATTTGCATAACCAATTCCTAGTTGTCGGAACTTCCGGGTGGTATCGCCAATGGCTTCGGTTGGGAAGTCTGCAAATGAGATAGAGATTTCCATTGCAGTAATAATGTATTCAACTGCTTTCTTAAATCTGTCTGCATCAAAAGTATTATCATCCTTTAAGAACTTCATCAAATTTAAACTAGCCAAGTTACAGGATGAATTGTCAAGATGCATATACTCGCTGCAAGGATTGGATGCATTAATTCGTCCAGATTCCGGTGAAGTATGCCAATAGTTGATTGTGTCGTCGTATTGAATTCCTGGATCAGCGCAGACCCAGGCAGCTTGTGCCATTGAACGGAATAAAGCTCTAGCATCTAAATTTTTAATTACTCTGCCATCCTTGCGAGCACGAAGGGTAAACTCAGTTCCATTCTCAACTGCTTGCATAAATTCATCCGAAACTCGAACAGAATTGTTTGCGTTTTGATACTGCACGGAAATGATGTCTTTACCACCAAGATCCATATCAAACCCAGCATCTCGCAAAGCTCGAATCTTCTCTTCCTCTCGTGCCTTGGTGTCAATAAATTCCTCTATATCCGGGTGATTTACATCTAGCACCACCATTTTGGCTGCTCGACGAGTTGCTCCTCCAGATTTAATTGTGCCTGCAGATGCATCTGCACCGCGCATAAATGAAACTGGACCAGATGCCGAACCACCACTAGATAGCAATTCATTTGCACCGCGGATTCGAGACAAGTTCACACCAGCGCCAGAGCCACCCTTAAAAATAACTCCTTCTTCTTTGTACCAATTCAAAATAGAATCCATCGAATCATCTACTGACAAAATAAAGCAAGCACTTACCTGTTGCGGTGCAGATGTTCCAACATTAAACCAAACTGGTGAGTTGAAAGAAAATACTTGATGTAGCAACATATAGGTTAATTCTTCATCGAAGGTTTTTGCATCCTCTTCGGTACTGAAATAACCATTTGCTCTTCCTGCTGCTGTGTAGGTAAGAACAACGCGGTCAATAATTTGCTTTAAGCTCCACTCGCGATTGTCATGACCTACGGCTCCTCGAAAGTACTTAGTGGTAACAATTGTGGAAGCATTTACTGACCAAAAATCTGGGAACTCAACACCGTGTTGTTCAAAAACGACTTCGCCTGTTTTCCAGTTTGTTTGAACGACATCTCGGCGTTCCCAGTTAACTTCACTGTAAGGATGAACTCCTGGCTTGGTGTATACCCGCTGTAACTTAAGAATATTTTTAGCAGCGGACTTCTTTTCTTTTGCAGTCTCGGTCATGAGATTCTCTTTCTGTGTGGGGCGATCCACTTTTGGTTCGCGTCGTTGTTTTTCTTTATTCTTTGGAAGACGCGGAGCCATCCCTGTCGCCCACGCTGACAAATTGATCAGGTGCGTAAGCGGCAGCGGTGTCTCCGAGTAAGCCGGCGCGTAACAATGCAATCTCCGCTTCGAAATCTTCTAGCGAATCAAACGATCGGTACACGCTTGCGTAACGTAGATATGCAATTTCGTCTAGCTCTCGCAGTGGAGTTAGCACTGCTAAACCAACATCATGCGCATCTACTTCAGCCAAACCTTCCAGTCTTAATGTCTCTTCTACTCGTTGGGCTAGCCCAGCGAGATCAGCTTCTGTAACTGGTCGACCTTGGCAGGCCTTTCTAACACCATTGATAATTTTGTTTCGATCGAAACTTTCAATCACACCGTTTCTTTTGATGACCTGCAACATCGCATTTTCAGCAGTGCTAAAACGCCGAGAACAATCAACACATTGTCTTCGGCGCTTTACTTGAGTTCCGTCATCATTGGTACGACTATCAATTACTTTGGTATCTTCAGAGCGACAAAATGGACAGTGCATACTGCCGCTCCTTTCTTAGACTTGGCTGATTTGCCACACAAACCCGAGAAACTCTAACCACGGCTGTGGATAAATAACCCCAATTTGTGGAACATTTTCACCTAGTAGCCACTAGATGTAGGGGTGAAAGATAGAACTCTTGTTACTGGATTGCAACCCCTGAAGGTGGGCGTGTTGAGTTATTTTTGGGCAGAATTAAGTCGTGGGCTTTCCTACCGTTGATGGCGTTCGTTCTTTGGAACTTGGTAATCCAGGATCTACTAGAGACGCGCTAAACAAGCTAGTCCTCAACAAGAAAAAGCGCGCGACTGCCGCGCTCTGGGACGTATATCTGGATGAGGGCGAACCTATTGAATCAGAGGGCGAAAAGCTTTGGTTGCTAAATAGCGAGCTCGCGCCAGTTGCGCAAGTAATCGTCACGAGAGTTGATATACGCAAGTTTGATCAAGTTGATTTTGATTTCATAACCGCCGAGGGGGAAAACCACCCCGATCTTGAAAGTTGGCGCAAGGCCCAGCGAGCCTATTGGTCTGCAACCGCAGAACCAGAATTGCAAGCATCCGGATATTCAAATTGGAGAGTGACTAATCAAACGTTGATAGTTTGCCTATGGTTTCAGCTCGACTAATTGTTCAGCGGAACCAATAATTTATCTCCAGGGACTAATCCAACTCCCAGGTTATTCATCTGCTTAATCTCCCAGACAACTTCTCGCGGGTCTCGGTTGGGCGCAATAGATCTAGCGATCTCCCAAAGAGTGTCACCGGACTGCACGGTTATTGAGTGAGCTATCTGGGTAGATTCAATTACTTGATTACTTGCTCCCGCAAAAACTGAAACAAGCGGGGTGACCGCAACTAAAACAACACTCAAGCCAAGCCCAAATAGGGCCCTGCGCCCTCGTGTTGTGAGCCGGATTGGTGCTGCCGTCGAATAGGTAGTCATTGCGCCTCCAGGGAAGTATTCGAACATCTGTACGAATTGTGCCACACCAGTGCGACAAAAGCAAGAAAATCCGAACAGGTGTTTGAAACATTTGTTCGATTTAGGTATGGTGCTCCCCGGTAGAGAGGATTCATATGTCGGACAAGGATGCGGAACTACTGGAGTTTCCAGGGCAGGGATCAAGCGACTTAACTCAACGACAGCAGCTGATTTTGTCGATGATTACTGAGACCACTGTTGAAAGAGGGTTCCCCCCAACCGTTAGAGAAATCGCAGATGCAGTGGGATTACGCTCCCCTGCGTCGGTAACTCACCAACTCCAGGTGCTGGAACGCAAGGGATACATTCGTCGAGACCCTCACAGCCCAAGAGCAATGGAGGTTTTAACGAGCAGTTCTGACCCTGAAGCCACAGTTGCAAAACCTGTTTACGTACCGATGCTCGGCCAGATTGCTGCGGGTGGTCCAATCTTGGCTGAGGAATCAGTTGAGATGGTGCTGCCTTTACCCTCAGAGCTAGTTGGGAGTGGAGATAACTTCATGCTGCGTGTTAAGGGTGATTCAATGATTGATGTCGCAATTTGTGATGGTGATTGGGTTGTGATCCGAAGCCAAAACACTGCGAACAATGGCGATATTGTCGCTGCCCTAATTGACGAAGAAGCGACAGTTAAAACATTCAAGAAATCAACTGATGGGGTTTGGTTACTGCCACAGAATTCTGCGTATCAACCAATCGACGGCAGTCAGGCAAGGATTATGGGCATTGTGGTGGCAGTTCTTCGCAAGATGTAGCTAGTTGACAACCCTTCTCAAATAGGTGAGCATGGTTCTCATGAAGAAATTGATTTCGCTTTTCTCCCTAATTGTCATTCTGGTTGGCTGCAGTTCAACCGAAACACCAGAGCAGGTCAAAGAAGAATTACCTCAAATCGTTACTGGCGCATTTCCAATTGCCTGGCTTAGTAGTCAATTGGCCGGAGATTGCGCAGTAGTTAATGATTTAACCCCCGCTGGTGGCGATGTGCACGACTTGGAATTAACACCAGCTCAAACAGCTGCAATCATTGATGCTGATTTGATTATTTCCGTAAGTGGCTTTCAGATATCTTTTGATGATGCGGTTGCAAATACTACTGCTGACGTTCTTGACTTGCTTCCACTCATCGATCCCATACTTGGAGAAACACACAGTCACAATCATTCAGGTGAGACAGATCATGACCATGAAGGTGAGACAGATCATGAAAAGATCTCTGGAGAAGAGTCGTTAGATCCTCATTTTTGGTTAGATCCAAATCGAGCTATCACTGCAGCTAATCTAATTAAAGAAGTAATCAATACCTTAAGTGATGATTGTGCAACTGAAACTTCAGATAATTATCAAAGCCTCGTACAGAATCTAACTCAAATTGATGTCGATTATCGAGATGAATTATCTCAATGCCAGAGCAAAACTATGGTGGTAAGTCATGAAGCATTTGGCTACTTGGCTAAAGCATATGATTTAGAGCAGATAGCGGTTGCTGGATTAGATCCAGAAAGTGAACCTAGTGCCGCACGAATAAGTGAAATCATCGCAATAGCGAAAGAAAAGAAAGTCTCGGCTGTTTTCACTGAAGACAACGCAAATCCAGCAGTTGCAGATATTTTAGCTAAAGAACTTAAAGTTGGTGTGCTGGTTTTGAATCCAATTGAACTCAAACCAGCAAGTCTGGATTATTTGACTGAAATGCAACAGAATTTGCTTAATCTAAGCCAGGGGCTCGGTTGTCGTTAACAGAAAAACCACTAGTTGCAGCACATCAATTGTGTGTTGAGCGCAGTGGTAGATCGGTGCTTCATGAAATAACTCTTGAGATTAATCATGGCGAAACCGTTGCGCTACTTGGGACTAATGGTTCAGGTAAATCAACGTTGCTACAGGCATTGGTTGGTTTGATTCCATTAAGTAGTGGCTTAGTAGAGATATGTGCGGGGCACGATTCTCAAAGTGGAATTGCACTAGTACCACAGTTTGCTCCACCAACTTCATTAATCCCGCTAACGGTTTTTGAGTTAGTTAGTTCCGGCCTAACAAATCGCTCTAGTTATTGGGGGGCTTCAAGGCTCGAGCGAAAACAAGTTTTTGAAGCAATAGATTCGGTCGGATTGAGCAAGCAACAACGATACAAATATTCCTCTCTCTCAGGTGGGCAATTAAGGCGCGCACTTATTGCTCGAGCTCTTGTTTCTCAGGCTGATTTGTTACTACTTGATGAACCATTGGCCGGATTAGATCGTGAGAGTGTGATTTCAGTTGTAATTCTACTTAAAGAACTTAAGCAGGCAGGATATTCAATGCTCGTTGTTTCACACGAATTATCTGACCTTGATGGCTTGTTTACTGGAGTAATTGAGTTAGAAAATCGAAAAATTAAGTACGATGGCATACCGCTAGATCGGCACCACCAACACACTGATCAACATCATCAACATCCGAACTCTGATCAAGCGGGGATTGCCATATGAGTGTGTTGGATTTTTTGGATTATCAATTTATGCAGTTTGCGCTATTGGCCGCCTCGATTGTTGGACTCACCGCACCTCTTGTAGGAATCTTTTTAGTGCAACGAAGGCTTGCTTTACTCGGAGATGGCATTGGGCATATTGCCTTAACTGGAATAGGAATTGCAGTTCTAACTGGTCAAGCTCCAATTTGGGGCGCACTTGTTGCCGCTCTTTGTGGTGCGATATTGGTTGAATACTTAAGAGCGAAATCAAAAATTGCCGGCGATACAGCGCTCTCAATAATTTTCTATGGTGGTATTGCTGGCGGAGTTCTGCTTACATCAATTCGCACCGGCTCAGCTGGTAGCACACTTTCTAGTTACTTGTTTGGATCATTAACCACGGTATCTCAGTCAGATCTAATCGCGGTAGTGCTGCTTGGTTTGGGCATTGCCTTTACCGTGGCAATGTTTGGACGGCAACTACTGGCTGTTTCTGTTGATCCAGAGCACGCCCACGTTCAGGGATTGCGTTTGAATTTCCTCTCAGGACTTATTGCCACTCTTTCTGCTGTAACAGTAACTGTAGGTATGCGTGCGGTTGGATTACTATTGGTAAGTGCAATAATGATTATTCCAGTTGTATCCGCTCAGCAGTTTGCAAAATCTTTTCGACAAACAGCAATTGCAGGTTCGATTATTGGTTGGGTATCTGCAATCATCGGGCTGGTGTTTTCTTACTACATTGATGTTCCGCCAGGTAGTTCAATTGTTCTTACTGCTTTAGGTATGTTTACAATTATAGCGATACTAGTATTTATCCTGAATTTGATTCAACGAAAAAAGGTAACCGATGGCTTCGCTTAGAAATACCAAACAACGTCAGGTGATTAGTAATTTATTGACCAATTTAGATGGATTTATATCAGCGCAGTCCTTGCATCAGCATTTGGGCGATGCAGGTGAAGCAATCGGATTAGCAACTGTCTATCGCACGCTGCAATCTATGGCTGAAGCAGGGTTGGTAGATGTAGTGCGTGACCAATCGGGAGAAATGCTTTTTCGAGCTTGCCAAACCAAACATCATCACCACCACCTCGTTTGTCGAATCTGTGGAGCAGCGGAGGAGCTGCATGCTGACGAAGTTGAAAGTTGGGCTGCCCAACTTGCTGCAAAGTATGGATTCAATCAAGTGGAACATCAGGTGGAAATATTTGGTTTGTGCCCAAGATGTCAGCTATCCGAATAGTTTTTATCTAATCTTGATAATGATTCAAGCACAACCGTTTTTTCATGCGTGCGCCAAAAGTCTGGCATTGATTTAAGCAACACCGATCCATATCTTCTAGTAGTTATTCGGCTATCCAAAATTGCAACTACACCGCGATCGGTCGTTGATCTTATTAGGCGCCCAGCTCCTTGCGCCAATAGCAAGGCGGCTTTTGGTACAGACACAGACATAAATCCATTTCCACCTAGCTCTTCAACTCTTGCTGCCCGCGCTGAAACTATTGGATCGTCTGGACGTGGAAAGGGAATTCGATCAATTACAACTAGTGAACAAGATTCACCGGGTACATCCACTCCTTGCCAAAGACTAATAGTCCCTAAAAGCACAGATTTAGTGTTTACTGAAAATTTTTCAACTAGCGGACCTACAGCATCACCTTTTCGCTGGATTAGCAACTTTATTTCTGGGTGAGCCTGCAACCGCAATCGCAAATTTTCAGAAGCTGCTTCCACTGCTCGCCAAGAAGAAAAAAGAGCCAAAGTTCTTCCACCTGCCGCAATTACTAAATCAGCTAATTCTTCAATTGTTTCTTCCGATATTCCGTCGCGACCTGGCTCTGGTAGATGTTTAGGAAGATACAACATCCCCTGACTTGCAAAATCAAATGGTGAGCCAACATCTAGCGTATTGAAATCAGATTCTGACTGTTCATCATTTTCTTTACCCCGAAATAAACCAAATCCTGCTGCAGTTGTTTCAAAACTTCCACCCACGGTAAGGGTTGCGCTTGTGATTACTACTGGTGTTTCATTGAACATATTGCGCTGCAAAACATCTGACACCGATAATGGTGCCAATCTGAGTGCTGGAGTATTTGGGTCAAACCACATAACATCTTTTTCATTTGCTTTAATTAACTTGCTACAGGTTGTTGAAATTTCGGTTACTGCACCTTTCACTCTGGCTCGCT
>Ga0194116_10007006_pt1 | contig 11783 bp, 20 predicted proteins | sample TA2MahsurfametaG_4_FD_148617 | JGI IMG/M metagenome (GOLD analysis project Ga0194116, IMG submission 148617) | Freshwater microbial communities from Lake Tanganyika, Tanzania - TA2015008 Mahale S9 surface | ecosystem: Environmental > Aquatic > Freshwater > Lake | place: Tanzania: Lake... | reverse complement strand
ATGTCTGACCTTTTTAGAACCGTTCAAGAAACGTTGCGAGGACACAAAGCACGTGGTGTTGACCTAACCAATCCAATGGGTGTAGAAGTCTTTGGAAAACTGTACCCAGCAACGGAAAAAGGAATAATGGTTCACGAATACTTTGACGGGTTTCGTCTTGACCACAATTCGGCTTTTTATTCAATACCCATGGAAAATGGGTTTAAAGTTCAAGGACACAGTAGCGGTCTTAAGTATCATGATTCTGTAACTATTAAATTACTGCATCCAAATATACAGATGCGTGAAAGTCATCCAGTAACTCGTTATGGTTGGGATTACGCTGATTTTGAAGACAATGCCCCCTTCAACGACCATCGTATTGGTCACGATGTTGCAGTGCGGCAAAGAGCGGATTATGCTGTAAATTTTGATGACGCTGGTAACACTTCTCCAAAAAATGAAGAATACTTTCACGAAATTATGAAAAAATGGGCAAAAGAGCCAGCAAAAGGGATTAAATACGATTGGGAACGTCCCGTTGCTCCAATGTCTTCCGAAGAACATAGAGAGCACCAACAAAACGTTAAAAGTGGTCTACTACCACACCCCAACAAACTCGTAATAGTTCATCACAAAATGCATGCTCGTGACAATGAACGAGGCTATGTTCATCATGAATACGACCTTCGCACAGAAGAGTTAAAGCCGCACGACTTCCACAAACTACGGTGGGGTTCCTAATGTCTGACTTTTTTAAAGCCGTTCAAGAATCATTGAGAACGTACAAACAAAGAGGAGTTGACCTTACGGACCCAAGGGGTGTTGTTGTCTTTGACAAACACTACCCAGCAATAGAGAAGAGTCTACTTATTAAAACAACCGCAAATGGTGGTATTTCAAAAAACTGTATTGCACAACATACAATTCCTCTTGAAAACGGTTTGAGGGTGGCTGGATGGGCAGCATTTGGTGAACATGGTACATCGTTGGAACACTACCTTAAAAGACCATACATAGATGTTGCTGAGTCCAATCCGTGGAGTCGTTACGGATGGTTTCGTCATGATGAAGAAAAAGAAATACACGATTTGAACGATTCAAATGGTATATATTTCCGCCCTAGCGAACAACAGGCCCTGCATGAAAATGTGCAAAAATGGTCAAGAGAGCCAACACATGGATGGTCTCATGCTAACAATCAAAACCACGTCCCAATGTCTCCAGAACAGCACAAAGAACACCGACAAAACGCAAGGTCTTCTCTCATAACACATCCTAGCAAAATAACAATATTTACTCATGGCATGAATGGTGCTGCATACGAGTATGATATTCCTACAGAAGCATTGACTCCGTATGACAGTAGAAACAAATATCCAGATGACGAATTTGAATTAGATTAGTAACCAAAATTTAAAAACTTTTAATTGTGGTAGATTACGGGAACTTCCATGTCGGGGTTGGCGTCGTAAGCGGCAATGGTTCGGTGATGCCCGTCTGTTACTCCCCAACTTTCTTGTTCTGGGTTTACCCTTCTTTGAGTCTCATGGTCATACACGCCACTAATTCTTTTCAACTGTACTGGCTCTTCTACGCCCTCTTTGGCAATTGATTGACCAAGACCTTTAAAACCAGTATTGGTGGTGTTTGTTCTAATCCTGTCTCGTTTTCGTCCTAACATGCCGTGGGCTTCGTGGAACGTATTGGCCCCTATTGTGTCCAATGGGGTATGTTCCATCAACTCTTTGGCAGGAACGAACATACGCAACTGTTCCCCTTGAAGATGGTGTTTTTCAGCCACAGACCATTTTACATTAATAACGGATGATGTATACTTGACTACCATGTCTGACCAAAGCAGTGAGCACGAAAAGCCGCTGCAACCAGAGCAATTTGAAAAGTATTACTTTATTGTTGGGTCAAAAACCGCCGTTAAAAAACTTATGAAAAAGGGAATTACTGCGTCTCCCGAAGGCGTTTCTGAAACTCCTGATGAAAAACGGGCACAGCAAAGACCCTATGGTGCGTATGGAACGCAAAGTATCCATGAACTTCGCAAATCGCACCGTGAAGGTAAACACATTGTTGAAACCAACATTCCTACAAGTTGGATACAAAGCAGTTATGGAACGGACACGTACTCTGCACAGGACATCCCGCCTTCCTACATCACACGCCACATTCCACCGAAGGGCAAAGCCTAATGCCGTACATTAACGCCAATCAGTTTGACGCTGTTGAAAATTTAAAAGACGAATTGATGGACCCAGACCTAGAGCCGTTGGAGTTTTTGTTTGTTCCAGATAATCCCAATTTTGCCAAGATTTTGTACATGTTAGACGACTGGGATGATTAATGCCAGCCGCCAAACATATTAATAAACATCAAAGTGACCCATTTAATCCATACATTACGGACAAGGTTACGCACTGGGATAAAAACCGTAATGCGTTTATTACAACGGTGTACGGACTCAATCCAGAAGGCAAAAAGATTGTAAAATACCAAGTACAGCACTATCCCAAAGGCATGACGGGACCTGACTGATGAAAAGTATAAAAATTAAAGTACACACTGAACCAGATGCAGAAGACCCTAGAGACATTTACCGACCAAAATAATGCCTCACCATATTGCAAGTATTCCCCGTCCAATGTATGCATATGTTAAAAACGAGTTTCTTTACGACATGCAGGAAGGACACGGTGAGGCAACACCAGCCCTGTTGTACGGTCTTTCTGCACTACCCAACAGAGCATGGGGTATTTCTGCATTGTTGTCAAACGGAGCACTCGTTCAGCACTTACCCGTTCATGCGTTCTTAAAAGATGGAAAGAGCGAACATAACCACCAACTTGGTGAATTACAGGTTTGGTCGTGCTATGGACAGGATTTTGGTGTTGAGGAATTTAGTGCGCTATCTGAACTGTCAATTAGGGCATACTTAAAGGGTTCGTGGGAAAAAGGTCATTATTGGTTTACTGCTGCCCCATACGACGACGTGTACTCACGTACGCCCGACCAACACAAACATTTTAATTTTATTTGGCTAGAATGCGGGCATCTTGCCGCACTTCCTGGCAATCGCATGCTCGTACACGACCCTTCATTTACCGTAGACATGCCAAAATGGGGAGACCGTCCAAGATATAAAGTCAACACGCAGTACTGGTATCCAGAAGATTTTGACCAAAAACCACAATTTGATACCACTATCACAGATACTACGGCATGAGGTAAAATAGACATATGTCTGATGTTCAAGGTGACGAATCTAATATTGATGCTCAAAATGCGTCGTCTACTGGCGCATTAGGTGGAATGTCTGGACTAACCCGTGAGGTGGGTCGCCAATCGTCAAACCCTATCAACTACCATCGTGGTTTGTTTGCATTGATGGCGGCCTTTGATTGGGACAAAGGGCGCTTTAGCGAACGTATGGAAGATGTTGCTCTTCGCAACGAAGGTTTGGCGTTGCTGGGTCTTCCAACCAACCTTCCAGCAACCATGAATCCTGATGCTGTTCAAATGTCTGCACTGATTGAAGAACTTACTGGTGGACAAGCAGAAGCCCAAGAACGATATTTTAGAGAAGGTCCTCGTCAAGAAGCACCTGGCGGTGGTCGTTCTAGTGCCGATTACGTGCAAGGTTTAGTGAACTTGTCAAAAGCAGTATCTAAAAACCGAGCGCTACCAGAAGACGCTAAATGGGAAAACCCTTTGAAAAAGAAAAAGAAAAATAAAGAAGAAGAAGAATAAACTATAGTGTAGACTTAAGTATAATGGTTGTTAAATTTCCTGTGTTTACCCAATCAATGGCGGATGCCATTGCCGTAGCCAAACAGCAGGCCGCCGCCCAAGGCTTTAAATCAATGTATCTTGTAAAAGTTGACAAAGTGGGCAACGGAGCATGGGAGGTCACTATGAGGGTAGGTTCATGATGCATGTTGAACTTGAGCGTACCGAGATGTGTTGTAATATAGATATGCCTGATATGTCTATTCAATGCATTCATTGTGGGTCTCGCATGAATCAAGAACACGCTCATTATCGTTGTCCTGATTGTGGAAACCGTGACGCTTGCTGCGAAGGAGTCTACTAATGGCTTCTTCTAATAGTTTAAACTGGGACCAACACTCTATGACTGAAGGTCACGTTCGTTCTTTGTTTTCTGAAAAAGACCGAAGAGAAGTGGTAACTCGTGCATTAAAGGGTGCTCGTATGATTGGAATTCGTGGTAACAATCACGTAAAGATTTTTGTAGAAGGCGATGGGATAGTAACTATTGGGAACACTGGTCGGGGTCGGGCTTCTGCAAACATTGAGTCTGATTTGCGCCGTGCCCACCGAAGTGTTGGAAGGGATTTCCCCCGTTCTGGCGAAAGTGATAAACAATTTGAACGAAGGATGCAGAGACAAAAAGAACAAGATAATGGGTAGCACGCTAGGTCCACAGTTTGAAGACCCCGACGAACAAGAACAAATACGCAGGCGAACTGAGGTTATAGACCATCTAGTGTCTATGGGCTTTGCACCACACACCATACATGTAAACCAGCACGGGCAAGCAAAAGTACACTATCGCATTGGTAATTGGATTGCTAAATATAGTGGCGGTCAAATTGATGTCGCTCACGCCAGAAACCCAGATAGTTCCCTAGATATGATTAATATTTATGATTATGAAAAGGGTCAACATGAGCAAATGAACCCTAGAAAACTGCACAATAAGTTACAAAACTGGATAAGGGATAACGGTCAAACTTATTTTGAAAACACTTAGTTTCAGTTATGTTATACTGTAACTTGAGTTTTCTCGCCAAGCGGGTGACCTGCGGGTCGCCCGTTGTTGGTCTCTAGCCATATGCGACGTGCTCGTCATAAAGGTGCATGGATATTTTGGATTACTGCCGTTTTTGGGTGGTTTGCCCCAGGTACTGTGGCGGCTGCCACATATACAGCAACTCAAAACAATCGTGATTTTTATTTTGAGATTACGAGCGCACAAACATTGACGGTTCGTACGTATGCACAACAATTTAGTATTGATTCTATGTTGTGGTTGTACGGACCAACAAATAATTTAATTGCTCAAAACGACGACTATTTTGGACTTGATTCGTACATTTCACAAAACCTACAACCAGGAACTTACCGACTTCGTGCGGGTGTCTGTTGCGGAGAACCAAACGCATGGTATGGTACTTCATACCTGATTGACGCCAACTTGGAGCCTACAAATGCACCTACTACTACGATTGCGCCAACAACAACGACAGTACCGCCGAGTACGACGACAAGCCCGCCTAGCACTACAACAGTCCCAACTACAACCATCGCCCCAACCACTACGGTTGCGCCTACGACAACTGTTCAAACAACAACCACAGTAGAAAGTACTACAACGACATGGCTGGCAACTACCACAGTCCCGACGACGACGCCTACTACTATTGCCCCAACAACAACTGTCCCTGCCACGACTACGACTGTTCCTGCCACGAGCACTACCGTTTCAACCACGACTACGATACCAATTCAGGAAACCACCACGACACTGCCACCAACCACTACAACTACAACTACTACAACCACGACTACAATCCCGCCAACTACAACGACAACAACGACAGTACCTCCAACAACGACTGTTGCACCGACAACAACAACGACGACAACAACGACAGTACCTCCAACAACGACAACAACGACAACAGTTTATGTTCCGCCAGCAACAACAACGTCAACAACGACTATTGCCACTACAACAACCGTACCCCCTACGACGACTACGACTGAGGCTCCACCGCCTCAAACTACAACGACAACTACTGTACCGCCCACGACGACGACAACGACGACAACGACTTCCACAACCTCAACAACTCAACCAACAACAACAACAGAGTCAACAACCACGACAGTGGTGGAAACCACGACCACGGTGTCGCCAACAACATCAGTTACTCCAACTCTTCCCCCGACAACGGTTCCTCAGACAACACTTGTCCCAACAACGCTAGTACAGACAACAACAACAACCCAAATAGTGGAAACAACAACAACCAGTACATCGTCTACCACTGTACCAGATACAACTACCACTTCAACGCTTCCTTCTAACCCAACCCCTGCACAGGCACTGGAGGCCGTAACCAACCCAGAAGTGGTAGCAACCCTAACCCAGGAGCAGGCTCAGGAGGTGTTTGCCGCCATTGACGAGGAAGAACTATCCGAAGAACAAATCGTTGCTATTCTAGAAGGACTAAAAGAGGCATCAGACGAAGTAAAAGAAGCCTTTGAAGAAAACGTGGACGTATTTAGTGGCAATTTTGATAGTTATGTTCCAAGTGGTTCTACCGTTTCGGTAGCCCAGCGAAGAACCGTAGTGGCTGCAACTGCGGTATTATTTGTAGCACCGTTACCCGTTCCTACTAGCAGTTCCTCACAATCTGGGTCCTCTAGCAAAAAAGGAAAGTAATGAAGAAATTCGTAGATGAGATTCTGGCTCTGGCCTGGACGCTTGGCGGCACTGGAATGGTGCTTATCACGCTTAGTGGAGAAACCTTGAAATGGGGGCTTTGGATATCTGCTGCATCCCTGTTTTTCCACATGTTGGGCGCAATGTTGAAGAGGGAAGAATAAGGTAAACTAGAGTAATGCCGACCCATGTAAAATTCAAAATTGTACGTGGTTTACCTTGGAAACGATTTATTTGTGTAAAAAGTAACCTCACTCGTTACAGAGTGAACGTTGACACACCCACTGCTTACATTGCTACTAGCACAACTGCAAAAAAGCAAATTGAAGCCATTATTACGCCAGAAGGCATCATCCAACTTACTCTTGGTCAAGACGAGACAATTGATTTACCAGAAGGCATTCTTAATTGGGACGTGTGGGCAAACGTTACGGTTGGGTTAAACGACAAAGTGTATCAGCCAGTTGCAAATGGGATAATGGAAGTTGTTTCGTACGCAACCGTAACCCCGTCACAGGAAGTAGATGAAATGGAAATTCGTTACAAGCAACGCACCGATTACAACAGGATATTTACATGGCAAGACGATGACGGTGATGTGTTAACGGTTCAAGACGCCTACATGCAGGCGAAGAACTCTGCTGGCGCTATGGTATTGGATTTGCGCTGGTATGCCAACAAACCAAATGAGGCAACAATTTCTGGTCTTACGGCAAACCGACGTGGTTATTTGATTCCCAGTGCTGGTGCAACCCTTGAAATGCACATCTCTGACATGAACACTATTGCGGCTGGTTCATATGTGTTTGACTTGTTTGTAAAAGACGCAAACGGAGACTGGGATTGTATTGCACAAGGAACGCTTGTTGTAGAGGCTTCGGTTTCTAGCCCGCCCGCATGAGTAGAATAACACAAGTTACCAAAAAGTCAAAAGTTTCAACCGTTGTCAAAGCGTCCCCAAAAACCCTTATTGTTGCAAAACCTGTTGAAACAATAGTTGTTTCAAGCCCTTCTGCAATCCCTGCGTCAAGTAGTGCTTACACTCATAACCAAGCAACAGCCTCTTCTTCATGGACAATTACGCACAATTTGGGTTATTTTCCAGGTGGCGTTTCCGTTGTAGATAGTGCTGGCACTAAGGTTTATGGCGATGTAACTTTTGTATCTGAAAATCAAATTGTGGTAAACTTTAATTCAGCATTTGGCGGAAAAGCCTACATTTCATAGACTGGAGCATCTGTGCCTCTTTTTGTTAATAACATTGACCTAAACAAAAATGAATTGCGTAATGCAAAAGTTCAAAACCTTGCAAGCGACCCAGCAAGTCCAGCAACGGGTCAAATTTATTACAATACGACTTCTAACACGCTTAAAATTTACACGGGCAGTGCGTGGAAGACGTTGGCAATTGGTGCTCAGACTCTTGATACTACATCTAACGTCACTTTCAATGACCTCATTGTTTCAGGCAACCTAACAGTTCAGGGCGATACTACCACTCTTAATACTGCAACTTTAACAGTTGAAGATAATATTGTTGTACTTAACAGCAATGTTTCAGGAGCACCAAGCACTGATGCTGGAATCACGGTAGAACGTGGTTCATCGGATGATGCTCACATTAAGTGGAACGAAACCACCGATAAATGGCAGATTGGCACTGGTTCTACTTTTGGAGACATTGCTACCAGTGCCGACGTTGCCGCAGTAACAATTACATCTCTTGATGACATTGGTGATGTTACTATCACCTCTAATGCTTCTGGTCACTTCCTCAAGTGGAATGGCACGGCGTGGGTCAATGATGCCATTGACCTAGGAACAGACACGGCTGGTAACTACGTTTCTGATGTTTCGGCAGGGACGGGAATTACTGTCACACATACACCTAGTGAGGGCAGCACTCCCACAGTCGCAATTTCCAACAACTACGCTGGTCAAAACACCATTACTACCCTTGGTACTGTTACCACGGGTACATGGAACGGCACTGCGATTGCGGTTGCCAGCGGCGGTACTGGTGCAACTTCTGCTTCGGATGCCCGTGTCAACTTGGGCGCAAGCGCCGCAGTTGCGTCGGCAAGTCTTCCGCAAAAGTTGGCGTTTGACGTTGGTGATGCAGCCGCAACGTCGTTTGTTCTTACCCACAACTTCAGCACCCGTGACGTCCTGGTGCAGATTGCCGAAAAGGGGAGTCCATACGGTATCGTATTGGCAGACGTTGAATTGACGACTGTTAACACGGTTACGGTTGGTTTTGCGGTTGCTCCGTCCAGCAACCAATATCGTGTTACCATTATTGGTTAATAACATAGCCCTGCGGGGTAACTAACTAGCAAAAGGTTGAGGCCCGATGCCAACATTCTTAGAGCGAATACGAGCACGTAAGTTTACTTCCGCTGCTTCTACTGCCGTGGATATTGGCGTTAATGGAGATACGCAAGCACGCTTAGCAATTGATGCTGGCGGCAAACTTATTTGGGGAACTGGGTCTGTTTCTGGGGATGTTAATTTGTATCGCCATGCAGCCAATACTCTTAAAACAGACGATACGTTGGTTGTTGCCGATTTATACATTGGTGCTGACCAAGTGACCGTCAGTGGCCTTGGTTCTGCAACCTCCATTGATGGGGGAGTAGAAAACATAAGAGTGTTGGAAGCGGAAATTAGTCTTGGTACAGTAGATGCAACAGTTGACGGAGGAAGTGCATAATGTCGGCAACAATTCAACTACGACGAGGAACGGCGGCGCAATGGGCGGCAGCAAATCCAACATTGGCTGCTGGGGAACCTGGTTTTGAAACGGACACCAATAAGTTTAAGATTGGAACAGGCTCCATTGCGTGGAACTCACTAAATTACGCTGGTGGTGCTGAAGGGGCAGACGTTCTACAAGTACAGGTTTTTAGTTAACCTGGTATAATCATAGTTAGGAGCAATAATGGCAACATACACCAAAGAAAAACTTAGTGCGAGTACAGATGGTCGGGCAGTCAAGGTTGCCGCCACCGCTACGGCTGGCACGACGATTCACACAGGTTCAAGCACGGCGAGCACCTACGACGAGGTGTGGCTATATGCGATGAACACTTCAGCATCGTCGGTGAAACTGACGATTGAGTGGGGTGGCACGACTTCACCTGACGACTTGATTGAACTCACGGTGCAACCAGAAGCAGGACTTGTGACGGTATCTCCAGGTCTTGTCCTGAAAGGTAACGCCACTGCGCTCGTCATTCGTGCGTTTGCGGCAACGGCAAATGTCATCACCATTCACGGATTCGTGAACCGAATCACGGCATAACCGATGGCTACGGCTCGCCGCCAACTTGGGTATGTGTCGTCACTGACGACGCAGACCGTTCCTGTTTCGCCACAGACGCTGAGTGTTGAGTTTCTGCTGGTCGGTGGCGGCGGCGGCGGCGGTAGTGCTGGTGGTTCTGTTACTCGTGGCTTCGGTGGCGGTGGTGGTGGCGGTGTCGTCACAGGCTCAGGAATAATCGGCAAGACGACATACACGGTGAAGGTCGGTGCTGGTGGTAGCGGAGCACCTGGTTCGGGCAACGGTACTAACGGAACAGCATCATCATTCATCGGGTCAGCGAACGGTGGCGGTGGTGGTGGTGGTTCAGATGTGGGTAACATCGGCGGGTCGGGCGGTGGCGGCGGCACAAGTAGCGCAGGTGGTACTGCTGTTTCGGGTGAAGGCAATAGCGGTGGAAGTGCGGCGTCAGTAAGCAACGTGAACGGTGGTGGTGGCGGCGGCGGCGGTGCTGGCGGTACAGGCAGTAATGGTAACTCTAGTACTAGTACAGGCGGTGCTGGCGGTGCTGGTACGAGCAACTCGTATGACGGAGTTGCTACGACTTATGGCGCAGGCGGCGGCGGTGGCGGTGTGACTACAGGCGGCGCAGGTGGAACGAACGCAGGCAACGGTGGTAGTGCTGGCGCAGGTTCGGCTGCTTCGCCTGCTAATCGTGGGGCTGGCGGCGGTGGTGGTGGCGCAAACGGAGTTGGCGCAAGCGGTTCGTCGGGTCGTGTCATCATTCGTTATCTCACCGCAGACGCAACAGGTTTTACTATCACCACGACAGGAACGGTCACGACAGGCACAGACGGTTCGTACACATTCCACCGATACGACTCAACAGGCACATTGGTGGTGGCGTGATGGCACACTTCGCAAAGATAGAGAACGGTGTCGTGCGTGAAGTCATCGTGGTTGGCAACGACAACGCACCAACCGAAGCCGCAGGCAAAGCGTTTATCGCATCCATCGGATTGTCTGGCGAGTGGGTGCAGACTTCGTACAACTCAAATCCGATTGAAGGTCAAGACAGAGGCAAGTACGCAGGTATCGGTGACATTTGGAATGGTGAACAGTTCGTGAGTGGGGTGGCGGAATGACTCGTTCTTATCTCGGCTATGTGTCATCGCAGACGACTGCGTTGGTCAATAGCGGTGTAACGGAATACGGTGTCGCTTCTGGTGGTACTGAATCAGACATCACTGTCGGTGAAGTGAACTACAGGTTGCACACGTTCACTGGTGACGGTACTCTGACGGTTTCTAAGGCTGGGCTGTTTGATGTGTTGTGTATCGCAGGCGGAGGCGGTGGCGCAAGCGGTGGCGGTGGCGGCGGGTCGGGCGGTGGTGGTGGTGGCGGTTTCGCTCAACAAACTATTTACCTTGATGCGAACGCATCGGTGACGGTTGGTGCTGGCGGTGCGGCTGCGACTGCTGCGGTTGCAGGGCCTGGTCAAATCGGTTCGCCGTCTGTTGTTTCAGCGTTTGCGGCGGTAGGTGGCGGTGGTGGTGGTGACGGTAATAACAGCCCCAACGGCACTCCAAGCCGTGGCGGTTCGGGTGGTGGGCGTGGCTCTGCGAGCACCAGCGCAGGCGGCGCAGGTACGACAGGGCAGGGCAACGCAGGTGGCGCAGGCGCAGGTTCGGGTGCATCAAACGGTGGCGGCGGTGGCGGCGGGTCGGGTGCGGCTGGCTCTAACGGTAGCGGAACGACAGGTGGTGCAGGCGGCAACGGAACATCACTCAGCACATTTACTGGCGGCACGAACACCGCCACGAAGAGCGCAGGCGGTGGCGGTGGCGGTCTCACGGGTGGCGCAGGCGGTTCGTCAGGTGTCGGCGGTGCGGGAACTTACACAGGCACGGCAGGTTCAGCGTCAGCGAACACAGGCTCAGGCGGCGGCGGTGGCGGTTATCAGGCTGGTAGTGAACTGTATGGCACACCAGGCTCAGGCGGTTCAGGCATCGTCTGCATTCGTCGTCGTACTGGTTACGGAACTATCGGCACGGATGG
>Ga0194116_10006999_pt1 | contig 11799 bp, 2 predicted proteins | sample TA2MahsurfametaG_4_FD_148617 | JGI IMG/M metagenome (GOLD analysis project Ga0194116, IMG submission 148617) | Freshwater microbial communities from Lake Tanganyika, Tanzania - TA2015008 Mahale S9 surface | ecosystem: Environmental > Aquatic > Freshwater > Lake | place: Tanzania: Lake Tanganyika... | reverse complement strand
TTTTTTGTTAGGAATTTTTTCCATATAAAGAATATTCTTATAAAAGAAGATTTTTTTTATATTTTTAATGATTATTTTACGAATATTTTTGCTAAAAATCGAATTCATTTTTTATAATTTATGTAAGTATTTTATATAAATAATTTTTATTTAAAAATTTTTATTTCATATCTACTAAATAACATAAATAAAAATAGTATTCAAGAAAGTCATTCATCTAATAAAGAAATTCTCAGAATTAAAGCAACCTATATTAAATAAACTTGATGAGACTCTGTCAAATTTAAATACTAAAAAACAAACAAGAATATCTATTTTTGATAACAAGTTAAACAAACTAATGATTAGTAAGGAAAAAGATTGCCAATTAGCAATGAAGAATCTAATTTAATAAAATTAAATAAGAGAGTAAATTAGAATAGAATAATATAGGTTTTATTATTAGCGAAGGAGCTACATTATCAAAGGAAGAAATTTACAAATGATATACTGAATCAAATTTATAATTTGTCGAATTTGAGCATTCAATATTCATAAATCAATTAAATGAGTTAAGTGAAAAAAGTGAATTCAGTTAAGCGAGTTTTGATATTGAAGCTAGTTTCAACCAAAACAATATTCTAATTTTCATATAGAAATTGATGATCAAGAAGACGAAAAAGAAGAGAAAGAAGAGGATAAGATAGCTAGATATAGAGGAATTATTTGAAAGAAATAAAGACAACATAGGACAGAATTCTTTTTTAATTTTTTTTAAAAATAAATTTTACTTTTTTATCAGTTGCGATGAATAATAATATGATTATCTTATTAATAATAATCTATAACGATAAATATTAAAAACTTAAAAATTTATAAAAAAATTTACAAAAAAATCATTTAGATTTTGATTTTTCGTAGAAAAAAACCATGTTTACGTAAAATCGAGAATATCATTTTAAGATTGATCTAAATTCGATTTTTTGTAGTTACATAAAATCCTCGAAATACGGTAAATATATAAGCTTTTTCATTATTGACTCTATAGAAAAATTATAAAATGAGTTAAAAATTTATTTTTTCTGATTAATTTACTAATTTTTTAATTAATAAAGTCATATATATGTATTTACTCTAATCAAATAGATATACTTAAAAATATTCCTCAAATTATCCTCAATCCCCAATCCCCAATCCCCAAATAAATAATAATAATGAAATTTGATTTATGATTCTAAATTAAAATATTTAAATCTTTAAATTTATGAAAAATTAAAATATTGATTTTAATGTAAATTCATTTTCTTTCTTAAATGATTTATAATTATTTAAATTAAATTTCCTTGATGATTTTAAATTACTAAAATATTTTTGCTAATTTTCCTTCAAATCCAAACATTATTTTAATTAATTATTGTAAGAACGACCATATTTCGATTCATAATCATTAACTAATTTTTCTCCATCAATATTTGAAACTTTACCTATATTTTTTAATATATTTTTGCACACAGTATCTGTTAAAATTTCATCATTAAAATTATTTTTTGTTTTTAGAGAAAAACATTCTCCGTCTGTTCCTTTTGCAATTTCTTCAAAGTTCTTTTTTGCCCAAGCATCTAAATAAAAGGTATTAACAGGGACATTTTTAGATTTTAATAATTTTAATTCATTCTTGTAATCTATAACATCTTTGTATTTAGATTCCTTCCAATATTTTTCTCCTTTATATTCCTTTCTTCTTTCTATCGATTGGTTTTTAGAATTTGAAGGAGCGTCACCAATCAAAATAACCTGTGAGATAGGAAAAATATCATATTCATAGTTTGCATGATTTAGACCAATTTCAATTGCCTCTTCACTTATTCCGCCTTTTGTTTCAATATTTCTTAAGAACATTCGAAGATTATCAGGTTCTGATTCCCATGGAGAATGCTCTAAAATTAGATCACAAGTAACATTGTAATTTCGATAAACTGCTAATTGAATTTCGAATTCTGCATTTTTCTCATTATCTTTTAAAATTGTCTTTATTCTGTCAAACATTTTCTCAATAACTAATTTGCAGCTCTCTATTAAATAATACATTGATCCAGTTGCATCCATGAGGATGATCGTACGTGATCGTAAAGTAAATAAATCAGTTGCTCTTATTGTAGTATTAAGAGAATTTAGTATTTCCATTACTCTCTCTTTATTATTTTTTATAAGAAAATCTAAAAATTCCATTGATTGATTATGCTTTTCTTTTGATTGATCAACAAGTTCAGAATTTAATTTATACTGTTTGATTATAAATTCTTTTCTGAGTTGATTTAATGTTTGGTAAGATAAGCTAATTGAGCTTTTATATAACTCTTTTTCATTAACATTAGAGTTTTCATTAATCGATATAAGATTATTTATTTTATAAGAATTAAAACTTGAATTTTCCGAAGAATTTATTTTTGAAATTACATTACCAATTTTATTTTCCAATTTGAGGCCTATAAATTATTAATTTGTTAATTGTAAATTATATAAAAATTGTTTTATTAAAATGACGATTAAGAACTTTTATTGATGTTATTATATGATTACTTACTTTCATTATCATAATTATTGCTTATTTCTTTTTTATAACCAAATTTCTCTAAATCATCTTCATTTAGGATAAGTTCATATGTACCAGTTTGCCCTTGTCTTGCAGTTCTTCCTTGAATTTGTATCTCTTCTGAAAGATGCTCAGAAAAGAATGTTTGTATAATATGTATACCACCTTGATTTATAACAGTTTCATCATTTGAAATGAAATCAGTTCCTCTTCCAAATACCCTTGTTAAAAGAGTTATGCTTCCTGAAAGAGTTGAAAATCTAATACATCTTTCTTTTTCTTGTTTATCTGTCTCTTCTGTAAGAATCTTCGAATCATATTTTATTTTTGAGAAATACTTTGAAGAATGAAATTCTTGAAGAATTTTTTTGTTTTCAAAAAACACCAAAACTGCTCTTTTTGTTCCCTTTAAAGATCCTGAAAGACCTCTTTCTGTATGATCTGCAATTATTTTAAAGTAATCTGATTTGCCAACAACTATGACATTTTTTGATTCATCAAATATAAATTGACTTTTACCATAAACACTTGGGGAAAAAGTTTTATTTTTAATGTTATAAATTTCCTCCATAATTTTGTTTTCTTCCGAATTTAATGCCATTAGAGTACCAGTTACACCAAGTATAAAATCGAAAAATTTAGGAACTTCAGCAAATGCAAAATATCCGCATTTGATGATAAATGCTTTTTTATCTTCTAAATTGTTATAATCGATTTTATTTTTATTATGTTCCAGATAATAAGCGAACATAGTTTTATAGCCATAATTAACATTAAAAACGTAATTATCATGTTCTTTGTATCCGATTTGATTTCCAATCAAATTGTAATCATGATCTTTATAATTCTTCAAATCATGAATAACATTTAAAACACATGATTCTATTAAATTTGAAAAATCCTTAAATTTATTCAAGCAATCCAAATATTCATCACTTTTTTGTAACTCTTCAAATTTGAAATATTTTAATTTATCTCTATAATTCCATAATTTATCCAATAATTTACTTATACTTGGATCTTTAAGCTTAATTGAAGGAGAATAGATATTTCCAAAGAAATCCTTTGAAAAAAATACATCAACTTCATCAATCAATAAAATATTTATTTCATTTTTTTGTTTAAAAACCCTTGAATCGTTCAATATTCCTCTTTTAATAAAATTTTCTACTGAGCTCCTGACATCTATTTTTTTTTTGAGAAGAGATTCGCATAAATTATTGAATGTACCATAATTGATTTTCTGAAAAATTGCTAAGCTTTCGAATATTGGAGAAAAATAATTAAAGTCTCTATCACTTAAATATTGACTATAACAAGCAACATATACATTTATTCCTAATAATGCAAAAAAAGAAGAAAGTACGCCTAAAACAACAGATTTTCCTTCCCCAGTTTTTATTTGAACAAGATGATTTTCAATATTTTCTCTTTGATCTATTTTCAAAATTCTGAAAATAGAAATAATTTGGGCTGGATGCGGCTTGAGTAGATATGTATCTCTATCATCGCATTCTTCAGCTTCAAAAAAAGATGAAGCATTTGTGATGGTCCACTCAGCAAATATATATGCTAAAAGTTCTGGAATATCATCAATTATTCCTTTCCAATTTAGATTATTTAAATTAAAACCTTCGTGAAACAATGTTAATTTAGCTTTAAAAAATTTATCTTTTAATTCAGTTGATAAATTATTATTATTGACATACTTTAAATTTACTAAATGTTTTTTTAATAAATTCTCATAAAATTCTTTAAACTTTATGTAACTTTTAGTCAATCTATCTTTATTAGATACTTTATCACCTTCCGTAACTAGATTTTCAATAAAATATTTTTCATCATGATTTTGCGTTCTTGAATTGAAAAGCTGAATCTCAAACCCTTCGAAAATTTTATTGCTTTGAATTAATAATCTCCCTTGAGGATGTTTATCTATTAAGTAACCTATTTTTGAAATTCCCATCATACCTACTTTTTCTTTTATGCTTAATAATATTATTGAAAGTTTTGAATTGTAATGTTTTTCTTTTTTTGAATAATTCAAAATCAATAATTTAAGAGAAATTAATTCATCTGAAATATCTTCCAATTTTTTTTCTTGGCTAAAAGTTTCTATATTTTTTCTTCTTTCCTCAAAAATTGCTTCTTGAACCTTTTCAAAATTATCTAAAAAAGATATTGAAATTTGTTTTAAATCATTATTAATTTCACCAAATTTTTCGTAAAAGTAAATGAAATTATAAATATTATCTTGTTCTTCTTTTGTTGTATTAGGATTTATATTTGTTATTATTTTTATTAGAAAAGAATGAATAGGGTTTAATTTTTCGTTAAGAATCCTCTTAGCTTTTGAATAATAATCATTATTCATTTTCGGATAATTTGGAATTGCTTCTAGATATTGTATATTTATAAAAATCTGTATTTTATTATCAATTATTTTGATAAGACTATCTATATCATTTTTTGTATTGGTGAAAAGTTGAATATCCAAATTTTTAAAATATAATTCAATGTTTTCGAAAGAATATGTTAAATCTCTGCATATGTCAATATAAGGCTTATATATTTTTATTTTTTCAAAAAATTGTGAATCATTTACATAAATTGACTTAATTTCATTTATATTATCATTAATTAGAAAAAATGAATAATCCATAATGTATAATTTTAATAAATAAAAAATAATCTTCTCAAAGTCATAAGTTGATAAATACTCTTTAAAATTTTCAAAACTATCTGAATATATCATCGAAATTTTATTTATTAGATTAAAAGATAAGGCTTTAAAATTTTCTTGGAAATCTCCTAAAAACAAAAAATCATTATTTATTTCACGAGAATCATTATTCTTTTTATCTTTTATATTATTTTCATCGCATTTGTTACGTTGGTGAGAATTTATATATTTTAAAGCATCTAAAGTAGAGAAAATAATATTATGAAAACAATTTCTTTTCTCTTCAACATTTTTTTTTAAATCTGCTTTTAAAGAGAATTTTTGATTTTCATTTTTGGCTAATATAATTTGTAAATAAGAATCTTCATTCACATCATTTTGAATTAAGAATTTTCCTTTATTTCTTGGATTATCTTTAATGTTAGAATCAGGATTAGGAGTTGAGTCATCATCCTGATAATATTTTAGATCTATATTTGTATTTTCCAAAAGCAAATCTATAATATTCAAATAATCTTTATAGTTTAATAATAATTTTTCAATTTTTTTGAATTCAGAAACCTCTATTTTGAATATATTTTTGAATTTTAATATTCCAGTTATATGCTCGTGATATAATTTGAAATATTCTTGGATATTATATTCCTTTATTGAATCGTCTAAGGATTTTAAAATTTCTTTTATTTTTGAAAACAAAAAATTTTTGACATTTTCCAAATTTTTAGAAATTTTTTTTTCCCTTATGAAAATAAAATCTGAAATTATATAGAGGTTTTGATAATCATTATTCTCTGTGTAGTTAATAATTTCTTTTTCTTCACAATTCAATTTTTCGATTAAATCTTCATTTAATTTTTTGAGATCTTCATTTATTTTAGATTTTTGATCTTCATCTAACAATTTAAAAAATTGCTTAATATATCTTTCGATTTCCTTGAAATATGAGCTATTTATGGTTTTTTCCATTTGAGATTTGGCTTCATCTATTGAATTATTGATTAATATATCAAATTCATCTTCGAGTAAGCTAGGTTTAATTTTATCAATTTTATTTTTTAACTTTTCAAGAGATTTTATATTCATATCTTTTAATTTTTTTCCTTTAAATTCATTAATTTTTTCTCTAATTTCATCTTCGATTTTAGTCAAAATTTTTTCTAAATATTCAAAATCCTTTCTGAGGTTGTCTGAAACATTATCAAAGCAATCTTTTACATATTTTTTTATTAAATACATATAATTAATACGGTCTTCTATATTTGATTCTTTTAAATCTAAATTTCCTAATCTATATAACTCATCATGAAATTTTTTAGAGATTTCAGTTTTGATATTTTCTAACTTTAGTTTATAGTTTTCTTTTTCTTCAGTTAACAAAAAAGAATCAGTAATTTTAAACAGTTTATATATAAGCTTCATATTTTTCTTTAATTCTTCTGCATTTTCTATTTTATTATCTTTTGCTATATAGTCTAGACTATATTTTTCAGCTATTCCTAATTTTTCTTCCAAATGATTTTTAAGTTTTTTTCTATTTTTTTCTAAAAATTTTAATGTTGTAATATCATTTGTTTCTTCTAAACTTCTCAAAATATTTTCTATTGAATCATATTCATTTTTTTCAAAATTTTCATCAAACTGTTTTTCTAAATCAGGAATCTTTTCTTTTAAATATTTTACAGAATCTTCATATAATTTATTAAATCTCTCCTGCCTAGTTTGATCATGAAACTTATATTCATCTAAAAATATAGTTTCTCTAATTAATGTGTTGATTGATTTTAATTGAGACAGTTTCTGTTCTTCTTTATAATAGTTAATTTCTTTTAAAAAACAATTATATAGTTCTTTAATTGTGGTCTCCAATATATGATCTATTGCTTTTTTTGGATCCATCATCAATTCAATAATCTCATAATTTTTATTGAATCTCTTGAAAAAATTCAAATATACTTTAAAGATTTCAATATTTTTAAAATAATCACAAGATTTATTTAATTCATTTTCATTTTCATTTGATGAATTGTTATATTTAATAAATTCTTCTAGATTTTTATAAATATTTTCTAATTTGTTGACAAAAAAATCGTACAAATTTTCCAAATATAATTTCAATTCGAGATAAAATTTTTTGAAAAGCTCCATTCCTTTATATTTTTTATTTTTAAAACTTTTACAAATTACCAAAAATTTTGCGCATTTTTCAAGTCTTGCTAAATTTTTAAAAGATGAAATAAAATATTCACTTATTTTATCATTATTATTTATATTAAGATTAGAATCGATATTTTGTTCTTCTGATATTGTGTTATTTTCTTGTGTTCGATTATTAGAATTGATATTATTATCAATTTTCAATAAATTAAAAACTTGTACGATTTCTTTTTTTATATCAGTTATAGAATCTTCATACATTTTTATAGGTTCAATAATTTTTGAAATTAAATAACCATATTCTGGAAAAATATTTTTAATTTTAGACAATTTTTCATAAGCTTCTTCTTTATCTTTTAAATTTTCAAATTCATCCAAATTGAGGTCACTGTCTAAAATAATATCAATATAACAATCCATATTTGTAATTACGATTTCTTCTAAATCTTCTTTAAATTTTTCAAATTCAAATTTCTTAAATTCCTGAATCCAATCTAATTTATCGATATTTTTAATAAAATTAGAAACAATTTTATAATTAATATTTACTTTATTGGAAAGTATATTATTTAAATCTTTCTTAATATTTTTCATCAAGCTTTTTAAATAATCCGATATCTCAATAATTTTAATTAAAAAATTTTTTTCTAAATTTTTTGAAGTTTTATCAATCTTAGTTAAAGTTTGCATTTTCAATATTTCATTACCTGCTAATTCAAAATTATTTAAGTCATTCTTTAATAATAAATTGGTCGATTCTTTTTCTAAATCGATAAATGTTCCAGTTATATTTTTTATACATTCTTCTGCTAAAGAACTAAATTTTTCTTTAATATCAAGCTTAGAATTTTTCACATTAAAATTTTTATTTGAAATTTTTTCAATTTCCTCAAAATATTGGTTTATAAATCTTATCTCACATTCTTGTTCAGAAATCTCGTCATTTTCATTATTTGATATCACTATTAGATTTTTATCCTCTTTACAAACATCACTAATATTATTTTGATTTATACTTTGGTTACCAAATGATAAAATCGTTTTCTTTTTTGGTTTTTTCTCTTTAATTGATTTTAGATAATATATGCATTTATTAAATTTTTCTCTATATAACTTATAACATTCATTAATTAAATCTTCCGTGTTTATATTTTTATTTTTATCATAGATAAAAGCTTTAAATAGGTTAAGTAAATCATCCAGATTATCAATCAAATTTTTAAATTTTTCACATTCGAATATAGCATCTAGATTTTTATTCGATTCACTAAGAATAAATTTTATTTCATCTAATTTTGATATGATTTTCTTATTTATTATTTCCTTTGCATGTTCTAGTATTGAATTAAAAGACGAGAAATGCTCACAAAAGGCATTCAATTTTTTAATTCTAGATAAAATTTTATCATTTAAATTATCTGAATTTGAGATTTCATTCGATAGTAAAGTTAATTTTTCTTGAATAAAATTTTCCGATTGATTTACACTTGGTAAAAATTCTATCTTGATGACTTCTTTAAATATTTGAGCTTTTTGAATTATTGAAATTAATTCTTTAATTGAATTTATACTTTCTGCATTTATTTCATCTTCTTGTTTTATAAGAAATTCGACCTTTTCTTCAATATTTTTAGATACTCGATTAACGTGATCGAGTATATTTTTCTCAACTTCTTCATATTTAATTTTCAATTTTTTATTATTAGTAGATTCATACAAAAATTTCATCTCATCTAATTTAAAATTAACAATATCAAATCTTTTATCTGTTAGACAATTTTCAATAACTTTTGTATGAATGCAAAATTGCTCATTTATATCTTTTATTGCTTTTTCTTCAAGAAAATAATTAAAATTTTCAGTGGGATTTTCTATTGCCGATGTATTTTTTATGTGATCGAGTAAACAATTGTAGTCATCTTTAAGAGGATCAACTATATAATCGGAATGTAAACAATCTAATTTATATTTAAGAACATAAATGAATTCTTCGTATGATTCATTTAATGTTTCTGCTTTAGATAAATTTTGATTTAAATTAACTAATAATTTACGAAGTTTAATTTTGTCTTTTTTTTTAAATTTCGTAATTATAAAATTTATTTTTAGATTCAAAGATTTCAAATTTGGGATAATTTTTTTAATATTTATTGCATAATTTTTCAAATCAATTCCTCTGTCTCCAATACCTTTTTCTGAAATTAGAATTATCGGCCTCACAGATTTGGCTAAATGAATTGCTTTTATTATTGTAACAGAATTGGCAATATTAACTTCAGTTCCATTTGAATCTCTAAATCCTGGTGTATCACATAAATAAAAAGATTGATTGTTAATATACATAGGAATAGCATTTATATATCTTGTTTCAGACCGCATAAAGCAACTAGATTTTAAATTCTTTAATTGATTTAATAATAAATTGTTTTCGACTTTTTCGGAACAAGTATTATTATTTTGAATACCAATTTTAATCTCAGATGGATTTGGATTTTTGTAAATAGCAGATTTTCTTTTAATATATTCTTCCAAATTTCCTTCTATATGAGTCAAACCATCAATTTCCTTTTTTTCCATTTTCATTCCTAAAATAAATTGAGCAGTTGTAGATTTCCCTGATCCAGTGTCTCCAAGTAATAAAATAATATCCTGATTTTTAATTATGTTTCCAGCATCATCGATATTTTTAATTAATCTTTTTAATTCTTGAATGTTTAAAATCCGATATCTTCTAAAAATTTTTTCTAAATTACCAAGAGATATATCTATAAATTCCAAATCAAAATTATTAATAGCTGAATCAATTTCACTTCTTATTTCACTCGTTAATAGCCCTTCAATTTTTAAAAAAGTTTTCAAATTATCAAAATTTTGCAAAATAGTTTTTTTATCTAAAAAATTATTCAAAAGATTTATTTTGTCTTCATGATTATTAATATTAGGATTCTTTTTAAAAATAATTATTAAATCGTCTAATTTTTCTTTTTGATTAATAAAAAACAATGCACCAATAATTAAATTAAAATATTTTTCTGAACATTCTATTAATAATAAACCATCTTCGATATAAGTAAGATATTCCTCCTTTTGTTTGGAATCTTCATATGTTTTTCTTGAGTTAAAATTAGATCCAGTTATTGAGTTAGTATTTAAATCTTCATTTTGATTATTCATTTTTTGTGAAATTAAATCATTATATTTATTAATTTTTTCTAAAATTTTTGAAAATTTCTCTAAATAATTTTTATGTTTATTGATGAATTTTTCTGTTTTTTTATTTTCAATCGCTTCTTCTATTTTCAATGGAAGATTTTCAATTTCATCTTGAAGATCATCAGTATTCTCAAAATCGTTCTCTTCGAAAATATCAATAATTTCTTCAATATCTTTTAGTTCTTCTATTATCTTAAGATTAATCTCCTCTTGATCTTCTCTAAGAGATTTCTGTTCATTTTCTTTGAATTCTTTATATTCATAAAAATCCTTTAAAGTTTCAAAACTGAAGTTTTCTAAATTTCTTATTTCTTTGTTTAAAAATTGAACTTTTCCTTGAGATATTTGATTATTTAAATCATCCAGTTCTTGGTTAGAAAAATAGTCTTTTGTAGAATCTTTTTCTTGCAAATATGCAATTAATTTTTTTGCGCTAATTAATTCTTCAATTTTTTCTTGGAATTTTAATATTATTTTTTTATTCTTCTCTGGATTAGAACTTTTAGATTCCAATTTTTGTTCATATTCAGAAATTTTTTTATCTACTTCGATTAATTGAGAAAAACTGTATTCTTCTATAATCTCTTTCAAATTTTCAATCTCTTCAATAGAAGGTATTTTTATATCAGAATTTATATCTTGATCATTCATTTTTATTATTAAAAGAATATTAATTTATTAAATCAATCAATTTAAATGGTAAACATAAATCTATTTAATGTTTAATTTATATTTAATTAAAAGTCTGAATTTTTATATGATAGCATAGAATAAATTAATTTATTAAAAATTATATAAATTTATTTATCATTAAATATTAAAAATTAAAAATATTATTATTTTTTCTAATTAAGCTTTGTTATAATTCTCTGTTCAAAATTTAAAATTTCTTTTTATAAAACAAATGTAAATTTTTAGATTTAAAAGATGATTATTCAAATGAGTTAGAAATTGAAGTTATCAATTTTTGTATTTTGTGGGAATTTATCGTTGATTTTATAGATCAACATAGAGAGATCTTTCTATCGATTAAAACCTTTTTAGCTTTTAATATTAAAAAATATACAAATGGCTTTTTTACTGTTCAAATAAAAATATAAATTTTACTTATTTAATAAACATGAAACTATATAATTAAAGTTAAATTTTATATAATTAAAATAAATTTTTTAAAACT
>Ga0194116_10006994_pt1 | contig 11803 bp, 10 predicted proteins | sample TA2MahsurfametaG_4_FD_148617 | JGI IMG/M metagenome (GOLD analysis project Ga0194116, IMG submission 148617) | Freshwater microbial communities from Lake Tanganyika, Tanzania - TA2015008 Mahale S9 surface | ecosystem: Environmental > Aquatic > Freshwater > Lake | place: Tanzania: Lake... | reverse complement strand
TATATTAATTGTTTTGGTCTTAAGACGGGACATCATATCCGAAACATCCGTTGTTGGGCCACGCATTTCAGGTCGACGAGATTTTTGTTCGGACTGCTGTGACTGCATTGACATCGGTGTAGGCATGGCGGTTGCCCCTGGTCGAACTGGTGGAGGAGGAGCAACTGGTCCCTTTGTTGCAATAGGAGGAGGTGGTGGGCGTTGTTGTACATAAGGAGGCGGGTCGTTGTTTCGACCCATGCTACCATTTCCACCGATAATATCGCTCATGAAGTTACTGAATCCAGATCCTCTGCCGCCGCCACCGCCGCCTCCACCACCACCGCCCGCTGCTCCACCCATATTATTTGACATCGATGAAACGGCGGCTTGTGTGAACTGCTGCATGAGTTCGGGGTTCTGGCGCATAATGTCGTCCATACCAGGAAGCGCTGACTTGAACATCGTGTTTGTCATGTGAAGCATAATTGCGCTTCCGCCCAACTGGAAGAGGAGCTTCAACTCCGGCGACATCTTTGCCTTTGATTTGTATTTCTCATGAAGTTCGCCAAAAATCTCATCATACTCAGTGAGGTTCTCGTTCACTTGTTCTGACCATCCATCCAATTTCAGATCAAATGGGTCAAACTTGTTGTTCAAGAACTCGAGACCAGTAATACATGCGAGGAGCATTTTTCCCTGGAACTTCACACTGTTCTGGCGTTCACGTTCTTCCATTTGTGTATCATATTCGCCTTTCATCTCTGCATAAGACGAGTCCATGGAATACCGTTTGGTTAGTTGAACTCCCTTCTGTTCGAGTTCTTCCAACTTACGAAGAAGCTTGAACTTCTCTTTCAACATGTCCTCTTTTGAGAGCTGGGGTGTGGGGTCAACATTGGCATCCGGATCCATTGGAATATTATTGAATTTGCCGTATCCATCCCAGGTACGATTATCACCATCGGTATTTGAGGTCGACTGGCCTAAATGAATTCCACCGTCATTTCCTCCTCCGCTAGGATTATCTCCGTCGGACTTTGTCAGGTTAAAGATTCCGCTTAAAAAGCCGCCGCCGCTGCTACTTCCACCGCCGCTGCCCCCACCCCCGCCGGCGCTTTCACCATCACCACGTCTGGGTACATTGCTGAGATCATTCAGTTCATTTTCAAGTGCAGTGAGTTCGCTTAAATCGATATCGCCTCCTCCACCACCACTGTTTTTTTTATCGCTGTCTTTAAATTTATTATTCATGAGTAACTCAATGCCTCCACCGAAGCTTCCACTTCCACCGCTGCCACCGCTACTGCTACCACCAGACTTACTACTACCAAATGTAAATGTCGGCATCGTATCCAATGCACCTAAATCAATTTCTTCCGCCATCGTATTTTATGATATGGAGTATAATACAACTACGAAAACAATCTTTATACTGAAATTGTATGAATAAAAGATATACTTTTATATTTCATTCATACCGCATTATGTTTTGCGTAAATAATTGCAACTACCCATAAAATGAATGCAATGCAAAATACTTGTTCTTTATATTTAGATAGAACAACTACACTACTTGCAAGAGAATATCCACACAGATTCGCAATAATATCTGTTACTTTGTTTCCGATACCTTCGTTCCAATATTTTTCAGGAATAATCCAGTATTGTTGTAATAATGGATACATGGTTGAATGTTTAACCGTATACCCTTCAATTATTTCCCATAAGAACGACAACGTCACTGCGATACCGTACCGGTTTGGATATAAAATACCAATCATAAACCATAATATGAAATGGACGAATGTAAATATATTGATATATTGTAGGTTTTTCATTATATATTATGTTGTTACATATTATCATTGTCATCGTATTACCATTATCGTTATGATTTACAGTCAGCAATACTCGATGTAGTCGTTCTCAATAGATGAACCCGCCATAATCCTTGTAAAAAACAATCCGCCAAGTCGTCCTTCTTTTTGTGATTTTCGAAGACGGGCATCCATTTTGTGTAGTCGGAATTACGTTTTCGAGAGATTTCGCCGAGAGAACGACAAACTGCGATGCCTGATTTCTTGCGATCGGCGTAGGTAGATGCGTCGACGTTCACAGTATCATCCGTTGTGAGATCTAGACTCGCGTTTGCATCTGTAAAGAGCTTGAGTTTACATGACGCCGAAATAAATTCGATGATTGGAATGTGTTTCATAATAAAATACTGGGTAATCATACCTTGAAGTGTTTTCATGCGTGAGGCAAGTGTACTGATTTGATTTTCAATGATCATCATATCGATTGATGCACCACCCGGTGATTCACCTCCAGGCAATGTCCCCGAAGGGGCATATAATATCGCGTCAAGATGTTTCATCATATTACGTCCGTATGTAATCAGGTCTAAATCATGTGCGTATGTATAGTTCACCTTCTTCGGTTTCGCGGGTGGTGCATTTCCTGCGATATAACTCGAATACTTACTTTCATCAAAAGGTTCCAGGTAATCTCTCGACAACGTCATCGTGATTTCTTGAATAAGGTCGGCTTTACGAAGTTTAAGATTCATTGGTGCTTCTGTGCCACCGCTCATGCTTGGATTCATTTGCGTCGAGAGATTTGCCTTAATATCCATAAGTTCTCCCAATTTCTTCTTCGAGAGAATCTCGGGTTTACGTTTGATGGGTAAAATCTCTCGAGATGGCGTTTTATATTTGGATCTTTCTGCACATTTGGAACAGTATAATAATCCAGTTGTTGATCCCGTGGATGACGGTTGAATATACATCCACTTTGCCAACTTTCCATCATTCATACATGTTCGTTTGGGCTCGGGAGGATCAGAATTACCAGAATCCGAGAGATTGGGCTCAAACCGAAGATCAATGACGTCCCATCTCTCGATTTTGATTTGGTGTATGAGTTCAGATGGCGCTTGCGATGATGATGGTGTCGTGTGTACATTATCCGGGATTTGAAACAAGCAGTATGCAAGATTCTTCATACCAACATCAAAGCTAATGATTCGCATTGTGTGTGTGTCGTGTGTTTGTGTCGTGTGTTTGTAATGATTGAATATAACAATGATTACAAAGTAGGGTTTATATAACTTACTGTTTTGGGTTTTGTTGTTGTTGAAGCTGCTGACGCTGAAATTCGAGCACTTGTTCTTGTGTGATTTCCGGTGCAACCATTCGTGCTTGTAATGCTTCTCTCGAGAGATAAGTTTCCTTCAAGTCACTCTGAACATACCCAAACGGTTCTCTCGAATCCATGACAGATGCGTACATGAATGGCACGTTTCGTTGATTTTCTTGTTCGTATGCGCTTACTTCAAATGAACCATGCCCATATACATTGACAGCGTCAATCCGGTTGAGATTCATGATCTGTTCAGCGTTTGTTGTTAAATATCTGCGGTAGTCCCAGTTCGTGTTGATGTTTTCAGCACGACGAATCGATTCATTGACAGCATTTCCAGGCTGCCATCCAGCAAAATTGCGACCATCGTTCATCAATGGTGGGAAATCAAAGTAGACATTATGACTCGCACTAAAATTCTTGGCCCAGTGAGGTTGTGAATATGACATTCTTCGAGGGTATTATGTATAACATTAGAATAAAATAATGTGGCATTATACCTGTGCAGTTTGTAATGCATAAACTAGTTCTGCTTTCTTGAGTCTGAATTTCGGGATGTTTTTCTGGATTGTTTTTGTATTTCTCCTTAAGCAATTGGCGTAGTTCTGGAACCGACATGCTTGAATATGACGTCGGGGCCGCCGGGGCTGCCGGAGCGGGGGCGGGGGCGGGGGCAAGGGGCGTAACCTGTGCCGGTTCAACAGTAGTTTCACTTTCTACTTCAGAAACAATAACAGTATGTTCCACGATCTCATTTTCACTCGGTGGTTTTATAACCGATTCTTGCATCGCACCTAAATCCACTGTAACCAATTTTATCTCTGACGCGGATATAGACGACGGTTTGATTTCACGTGTCACTTCCTCGTTTACAATGGTTTCAGTTCCGTCATTCATGATAACATCTGGATTCTCTGGATGAATTATATCGTCATCGTCACTGTTGTCACTCTCGTCGTCGCCACGGCTGTCATCGTCGTCACTGGAGCTGTCATCGCTGGTACTGCCGTCATCATCGCTACTGTCGCTACTTTCACTTGTATCGCCAGCGTCACCACTTTCACTTTCCGTTGTATCTTCACTATCCGACGAAATCTCAATCAAGTTACTCTTCTTATTTTGGAAAAAAGCAGCAGTATCCAAATGAATCACATGAGGCTGATGATACGACGATGATGATGCCGGCTTTTGCTCATTCATTTCACGCTCTTCATTTTCAAGATCATTTGCATATTCGAGTATAATACTTCCTTGAGGTGGTCCTTGCATGTTTCCACCATTTGAAGAAGCAAGCTTGTATAATCGATGTAGATCGGTCGATGATTCTTCTATAAACTGTTGTAAAATGAGCGCCTGTTCCTTTTGCGACTGTTCCAATACATTCAAACGGACTTTCATATACTGAAATGCGGCATATACCAAAAGTGAACAAACGGCTAAACTAATAACAATGGTCAATAGATTCAATTCACTCATGTATGTATTTTTACTTTTATAATACCAGCGGTATTTTATATTCTATAAATAAACGGATTTATATGGATTATTTACAAATGACGCATTTTATTCATTCATTTATTTATTGAATATGATAGACATAAAAAAAACATCACGAATCACTACCATTTTAAACATATAACATTGTCATAATTTTACCTTTCTGACCTTACCCAGATATAGTCTTCCATCGCGTTCAATTTCAGTTATCCTCGTCGGTTTCTGTGTCAGAACCAGTGTTTGGTGCGGCAACAACACCTGTAATTTGGGTAATGATGTGGTCGAATGACTGAGTCGGCTCGAATGCTTCAACGACTGTACGGGTTTTTGCATTGAATGCGCTGATAGTTGCGCAACGACGGTCGCCATCGTTTAGACTTTTGAAGAGCTCCTTGATGAAGGTGTCCTCGTGTTCATGTTGTGCCTTGATGAAGCTCATCCACATCACATCACGAGTATTGCCTGAGTGTTCAATCCAGTCATGTAGAATCATTCCGAGCGTAGAAGGGACTTTGTTGAATATCCCACGTGAAAGTTTGACCGCGTTGGGGATTGCTCGTTCGATGATACTGAAATACTTTCTCAGAAAACGGCTCACTTCTTCGACGTTTTCGGGTGTAACGTCAGTTCGAACCATACGTCCGCCGTTCAAAGCGTATGATGTTGTGATGAAATGTGAGTCGCGGTGAATGATCGACATCAGGATTGCCACCATTTCTTTCAATCCTGTGAACTTTTTTCCACCGCCGATGTCAGCCCAACAGTATTTCTTCAATTGAAGTCCAAACTCCGGTGAAGTTTTCAACATTTCAACAAGTTGCATTACCGGCGTACTTAAACGCGCGTGGTACTTGTCGTTGTCAGTGAGTGGTTTGCCGCTGTTTAGTCGCTCAAACATGTCAGCAATGATTTCATCAAATTCGCGGTCAGTAGTACCATCCGCTTTTTCGATGAGTTCCCAGCTGATCTGATAGTTCCTGAAACGTGCACGCTCGTCCTCGGTAATGTCTCTGTAGTAGCGTCCATCTTTTGTTGGAAACTTGTTGTTAGCGAACTCGTGAAGAGCAGTCAATCTGGTCTGTCCATCTTGAATGTTGAAGTATTGCTGAACGATTCCTCCCACTGAAATTTCCACATGGGAGGTAGCGATGATCGATCCGAGCGGGTAGTCCTGTAAAATTGTGTCAATCAATTTCTGTTTGACCTCCTCGGGCCATGATGGAAATCTTTGATGAGCTGGAATTCGATAACGCTTGGTGGTGCCAAGGTTGCGTGATTCTTCTGGATCGAAGAACTCGATGATTGTATGTACCGCCTTTGAAGAACGGTCACGACTGACTTTGCGACGAAACTGGTTCATTGATTGCATTGCTTGATTCTCTCTATGTTGGAAACACTGATGTATGAAGAATCTAAAAGAAATCATTTCAATTTTTTTTGAAATCCATGTAAAATGCAATATCATGATAAAAGTTAAAAAATTGAATTTTTAAATTATATTTTCTCATAAAAGTCCCCCGTTCCGACCATGAAATTTCGTTTGAAAACAGACTTTTCAGCCAAAAATATTCCGTTCAAAACTTCGTTTTTTTCATAAAAGTCCCGGTTTGGACCATAGGATTTCATTCGAAAAGAGACTTTTCAGCCGAAAATATTTCGTTTAAAATTGGAATATTTTTCATGGAAACCATGATTTATCCACCTAATCCGTACATACCCCCAAAATTGGACATTTTTGGACATTGCGTAAAATGTTGCCATTTACGCAACATGTACGCAACATGTCCCAAAAATGTCCAAAACGGGGGTTGGCCAAAATACTTTTGAAACACGAAAAATGCATGATTTGTGACTGACCAGTCACAACTTTTTTCGATCGGATGAAAAAAATGTGACTGTAATTTTTTGGGACGTCCCGGCGCGTCCACCCCCCGAGGTTATAATATTGGACATTTTTATAGACGCCCCGATTTAGGCAACATTTTACGCAAACCTTACGCAAGACTGAAAACGAACAAAATGTTCCATTGCGATACATGTGACATCAGTACCAATAACAAATATGATTTCAATCGACATCTTTTATCACCAAAGCATCAACGGTTATGTTCCGAGAACGTCAAGTGTAAAAACTACTTTCACAGTCTCATTTCGGGCGATTCCGGCGTTTCTGGCGGATCGGAGGCAAAAAGCATCCCCCCAAAACCGACTTCAAAAAAATCCGATGTGTCGATCCCCCAAAAAACACCCATCAAAGATATCGTCCAAATCGACCTCCACAATGAAGACGCCGAAAACAACGTAATTTACCTTCCATCGTCGGTGGATGGATCTGGTCACGTGACCGGTGACTCCGATGAAGAAAGTCACGTGACCGGTCACGTGACCAACCCTACCCCTACCCCCGCCCCCACCGCTGCCTACGCCTGTAAATACTGCAAACGCCCTTATATCAACCGAACCGGTCTTTGGCGACATAATAAGAAATATGGGTCGTCGTGTATTGTGAAAATGATGGAATCGTCGAAGCTTGAGAACGCGGAAGAACTGAAGAATATGATAAATACGATGATCGATATGAACCAAGAATTCAAGACGCAGATACTCGATCTGTATAAGGCGAATGCAACTGCTGCTGCGGCGGCTGCTACGGCTGCGGCGGTTAGTTCGAATGCTTTAACAAACCCGTCCACCGTTATCAACAATAATAACATGACGAACTGTTATAACCAAACATTCAACCTGCAGTTCTTCTTAAATGAACAATGCAAGGATGCAATGAATATGAAGGATTTTGTGAATTCGATCCAATTGAACACGGATGATCTTGAAAGTGTTGGAAAGTTGGGGTATGTGGAGGGAATGTCGAATATTTTGATTAACAACCTGAATAAAACCGAACTACATAAACGCCCGGTTCATTGTAGCGATATCAAACGGGAGACATTATATGTAAAAGACGAAGACAAATGGGAACGCGATGGGCCAGATCATGCGAAAATGACGAACGCGGTACTGGCGGTCGAACATAAGAACGTGCGATTGATGGGAGAATGGGCGGCACAACATCCGCGGTGTATGGATAGTAATTCAAATGATAATGTGAAGTATTTCAAATTATCCAAAACAATAACGGATGGCGCCCAAGACGGGAATATATCCAAGGTGATTAAACGGGTGGCGAAGAATGTCGTCATTGACAAGAATGCGGTAGTGTCTGGAAATGAAAATACAGCATAAACGTAACGTACATTTATGATGTATGAATGATGAGTGAAACAAACGAAGTCGTCGCGCTTTTTGCAAATTTCATCAACTATTTAAATGCGTCGTATTATGAAGCCCAGTTCACGCAAAAACACGAGGAAGCCCGCGCAAGTATTCATGCGATCTATGACGAAGTTTCAAAGACACCCAGCGCGCCTCCAACAAAAGAACAGTGCATTTCATTTTATAATGATGTCCGTATTCTTGGGAATGTAACATTTACAGAAGATCCGGATTATTTCACGTATAAACGTTTACTGCGGAAGTATATTGCGTCTACTGAATAAGGAATTCTTACCCTTGTATAATCTTACTTGCACTCTCCACGATTTCGTCAGGATACTCGAGATCGCGAAGAACTTTCAATCCACCTTTAATCGTCGAAATCCCGGTTGCAATCTTATACAAATATGCGCCAGTATCCGGCGATACGGACATATGAAGGTTCGTAACTGCGCCGGCATTTTGTTTCTCCAGTAGTTCGCATAATTCGATATAATGCGTGGTAAGGATAAGGTCGACATTCGGGTTTTTGGATATGTAATCGATGTATCCATACGCGGCAGCGACTGCTTCATAAGGGTTCGTTCCTGAATACAATTCGTCAAAAATGCAGAAATGGCGTTTCTTCGGGTTGTCAATGATACAGCGCAGGATTTCCATACATCGGCGAGATTCCGCTTGAAACAGACTGTCGCGCCCTGATGTATCTGGAATGTTCAAATAGCAGTGTAGGTAGTCATACGGATTAATTTCTGCCCGGTCATAGAATCCGAACCCGATTTGTTGTGACAGAATAATATTGAAAAGAGTGGTTTTGATGACTGTCGTTTTTCCGGCCGCGTTCGGTCCAGTAATAATCAACTGTTTATCTAATGTCACGTCATTTGGTACCACTGAAGCGGGATCTTGGGCCTGAGCCTTGAGTGGCGCGTATACCTGAGATACCAGTTTTGTAATGCCGTTCTTTTGTATGGGGGGAGAGGGTGGAGGAGGCGGTGGCAGAGTCTTTGCGTCTGCGTCTGCGTCTGCGTCTGCGTCTGCGTCTGCGTCCGCATCCATCTTCTCATCCGCGCTTTCCTTTTCGACTTCTGGAATCGGTGGTAATGGCGGAGATGGCTCCACGTGTTTCGGAATAACAAATGAGCATTTCTTGATCATTCCACTCACCACAAACGCCCGGCATGCTGTCAAGTGCTCCATATATGCATTGAAACCAAAGCTGTAGTCAAGCAACTCATTCAGGTCGGTTTGAGAGAACAGCGAGTAGTAGTTTTTCATCACATATCCAATTTGGAAGAATTTCGATACGGATACTGAAAATGGCGAGATATCCGAAAGCGCCTTTGTAACTTGCGTCAGTAAAGTATAACGATTAGTGAGTTCTTCACGGAAGGGTTCGTATGTTGAAAGGTGGTACGTTTGAATCAACTGAATCAAGTAACTCATGTTCACGCCGGTCGAAGTAAGATATCCATTGATGGTATGAATATGCTTGTGAACCAGTTTGATATTGTCGTAGAACCGTATACACGCCATAATATTTTGGTAGATCTGGATGAAATAAAAGATCACCGACATCAGAATATACATCTTCTGTTCAACGGAAACAGAGTCAAATTGTGTTAGAAATTTGCCCACGGAATGCTGGCTAATAATCGTTTTCAAAATATCTACATACTCCGTCACAGAAACCGCTAAGCCTCTCATCATGAGTACGAAAAAGGGTATAATCAATACGATAATTGGTGTTAACAAAGCGATCACAGGGGATGAAATATTGTAAATACTCAAGAACTGAAGAAACGACGACGAGTTGTTCAGTTTGGATAGAAAAGGGGTTTCGACGTAACTGAATTTCTCTTTGAAGTCCGTGATTTTACCAGTTCCGCGAAAGTCTTTCCATGTTTCTTTCATGGTAGAAAATGCTTCCACGCATGTTTTACATTCGGTGTTTTGTGCGATATTACGTTCCAGTAACTGTTCATCAAACATCTCCAGAAGTGTTTGTGACTGCTTCAAATACGCAATATCGGTAGTATAATATTTACTCCAGATAGGGAGGTGTTCCGTTCCGTATACTGATTTGGGTGAAAACACGTAATGATATAGGCCTTTCACGAGAGCACCCCCGTCGGATCCTTCTTCGGGTTTCGTCGGCGTCGTCGGCGTCGTAGACGATTGTTTCGATTGTATCATCTCTAAATCCTCGATGATGGATGTCGGCAACTCATGTAGTTTCGTCGGATCCGTATATGAAATCGGAGCTTTGAATGCACATACTGCCCCTGCAGCCCCGACCCCGACCCCAGAAGCATCCTGCGCAGTCGGTTTCGACAACCCTAAATTCTCCATCAACAGCTTTTTCAGTTCATCCGGTTCACGTGGTACATCAGAGACAGTTTCACGAACATCACTAAGTAACGAACATACATTGAAACAACAACCACCACCACTTCCGCCGATCCCTCCAGTCATTGTTGTTGTAACGTTGATTCTACAGTATAAAATGAAATAATAATCTCATTTTAAACCCTATTGTTGAAATACTAAATCCCCTCCATAAAATTCACAGGAAGTTCAGTAATTATGGTTCCATAATACGCCTCAATCTCTTTCTTGATGCGCATATCACGGCGGGTGACAAAGTTGATACCTACACCTTTACGCCCCCAACGTCCCGAACGACCGATACGATGAAGATAGATGTGGACGTCTTGTGGCATATCAAAGTTGATTACAGTACTCACTTGTTGAATATCGATACCACGTGCGGTAACATTCGACGAAATGAGGACGCGATGAACTCCCGCTTTGAACTCCTGGTATGCCTTGTCGCGCTCACCTTTCTCCATTCCGCTATGAATACAGCAAACCGGAAATCCGTCAAAAAGCATCGCCTCGTGCAAATCCGATACACGTTTCGTTGAGTTACAAAAGATGATGCATTGTGAAACCGAAATCGTCTTGAATAAATCTTTCAGTGTCAAATATTTCTGCACGTCGTCATCAAGCGCGACGTAATGCTGTTGAATTCCCTCCAGTGTAAGTTGTTCAGCCTTTACTTGGATATTTACAGGTGATCGCATAAACTTCTCCGTGAGTGTATACAGTTCAGGCGGCATTGTTGCACTAAACAGCACCACCTGTATATCCGATGGCATGTACTGGAAAATGTTATAGATCTGGTCATTGAATCCGGCAGAAAGCATCTCATCGGCCTCATCAAGCACCAACATATGAACGTTAGACCCCTGAATATTGTTACGGCGAATCATGTCAAATACACGACCGGGGCATCCAACGATAATATGCGGTGCCGATTTGCGTAACTCAGCCGCATCATCCGCTGTTGAAGTACCGCCCACCAAGAGACGAATAGTGAGTCCCGTCATCATCGCACCTAGACCATGGATGACATCGTAAATCTGCTTTGCTAGTTCTCTAGTTGGGGCAAGAATCAGAACTTGGGTTTTAGCTTTTGTAACATCGACGCTTTGAAGCGCTGCAACAGTGAACGCACCTGTCTTACCTGTTCCTGATTGTGCTTGTGCGATGACATCGCGTTTGTGAATAATCGACATGATCGACTTCTGCTGAATGTGACTCGGGTTTTCAAAGCCGTAGGCGTAAATTCCGCGAAGAAGATCGGGAGAAATCTCGTCTACGTCTTCCCACTTTTTAAATTCTGGGTAAGAGACGGCGTCATTGGAATCGGATGCACTGGGTGTACTCGGAGTATCGTCGGCGGATGACATAATAATTGTATGCTGGATAATAAATCACGAAATAATGTCGGATATGTCTAATAATGATATCAGTATATATTTAAGTCTGTTATACATTGCAGTACCACCACCCCGGTTTGAAATACTCGAACATCCGGCGGTCTGTCTGATACGCTCCCCATTTTGTC
>Ga0194116_10006992_pt1 | contig 11805 bp, 8 predicted proteins | sample TA2MahsurfametaG_4_FD_148617 | JGI IMG/M metagenome (GOLD analysis project Ga0194116, IMG submission 148617) | Freshwater microbial communities from Lake Tanganyika, Tanzania - TA2015008 Mahale S9 surface | ecosystem: Environmental > Aquatic > Freshwater > Lake | place: Tanzania: Lake Tanganyika... | reverse complement strand
GACAAATAATGGGAATGTCCTTCTTGAAGGCCTCAACCAGCAGCCGGACTTCGCCAAGGAGTTCGGTGGAATCCATCAGCCGGACCACGACGGTCTTGGCTGTTCTCAGCGCATGGCGAAGGTCTTCCAGGGTGCGGACTGGGAGCAGGCTCAGGCCCGCGGCGGCCAGTCTGGCCCGCTCGGTCTCACCGGCCGGCTGGTATGGGTCCAGCCAGAGGGCGTTGCATGCTTGATCGTCTTGTGTAATCACCTAAAAACCCCTTTGGGAATGGTTCGGTGAGTACTAAGCAACCCCTATGCCAAAAGCGGCGACATTTTTCCGACGGCAAGGCCCTTCCGGCAAAAACCGGCCAGGGCGCTAACACTTGGTCTAAAGGGCAGCAATCTGGTCACTTCCCAAAGCGGCCCGCTGAGCGGAGCCAATCGCGGCCTTCTGACTTGTGGAGAGCGCACTTAACTCTCCTGTCGACATTGCAGCAACCTGGTCCGGTGCGAGAGCGGAGATGATTGCCGTGCTCAGACTGCTAATTTGACCGGAAGCAAGCGCCTCGAACTGCGCTGTCGTCAATGCACGAATTTGGTCACTAGTCAGACTCGAGACAAACTCGGTGCCAAGACTCGTGATTTGACTTGAAGCAACGAGTGCTCGGAGTTGCGGTTGGGTCAACGCCCGAACCTGCGAACTGCTCAGCGCATTCAAATTATCTGTGCTTAGGGTCGACACCTGCAGCGTCGTGAGGGCTGCAACATCCTCGGTCTCAAGCACCCTGATATCAGACGTCTCAAGTGCGTTGAGTTGGGTGCTCGTTAGGGCCCTGACTTGGAGCGGGGTGAGCGCGGCCAATTGTTGGGACGTTAACAGGGTAATGTTGGTGCTGAGCGCCGTGAGCCGCTCGGCATTGATCGCTGCTATGTCTCGGGTCTCGATGGCGCTGATGTATTCGTTGAGACCTCTCAACTGTGTTGCTGTCAGTGCCCGAACCTGGATAGAGGTCAGTGCTGCCACCTGGGTCGTCAGTGCCGCTCTTGGTAACGCATCGAGTTGGGCGGTTGTGATCGCCTCGACCTGATCCGTGCCAAGCGAGGCCACCTGCTGGGTGCTAAAACTGCTCAGTTGAGTGGAGGTTAACTTGCTGATCTGTGTTGTTGATAATGACACGAGGTCACGCGTTTCGATTGCCTGAATCTGTCCCGAGCTCAAGGCATTGAGTTGATCGGTTGTCAGGGCTTTGACCTGACCAAGCGAAAGACCCGCAACCTGGGCCGTTGTCAACGCTCTAATCGCTTCGGTAGGCATGTTAGCGAGCGTCCCCGTGGTTAGAGAAGCGAGTGCCGAGGGCGTGATGGCATTGGCCTGGGTAGAGGTCAACGCATTGAACTGAGTGCTGGACATCGCTTGGAGTTGCTCACCGGTAAGCACCTGCATCTGCGCGGTCTGCAGACGTGCCAGCTGCCCGGTACCCAGGACTCCAACAGCCGAGTTCGACAGTGCGGTCAACTGCGAGCCCGTCATGGCACCAATCGCACCAGCTCGCAAACCAGAGACCTGCGCCGTGGTCAGGGCACGAATGCCCTGGGTGGAGATGCTGGCAATTTGATCATCAGTAAGCTGATTCAAATTAGTTGTTTGCATGGCCCGCAACTGAACAGGCGTAAGTCGTGAGACCTGTGCCGTGGTGAGAAAGCCGAGCTGCTGGGTAGAAAATGCACCCACTGCCGCTGGCGTCAAACCCGCCATGGCGTTGGAATTGAGCGCTCTGAGTTGCTCTCCGGAGAGAGCTCCGATTTGTGTGGAAGACAAAGACCGCGTCTGACTCGAGTCGAGTGCTCCGAGTTGCGCATCGGTCAGGCTTCGAATTTGATCCGTGCTAAATGCCGCCAGAGCAACATTTGAGAGTGATCGCAGCTGGTCGGTGTTCAGCGCCTGGATGGTCTCAGTGCCAAGTCCCCGAATCTGAGAAAGGCTCATTGCCCGAATGTCGGCGGTATCGATCGCTGCCAGCTGCTCAGGCGTGAGCACCTGCAGTTGACCGGTTGTCATCGATCGAATCTGGAGGCCATCGAGAGATTGGATTTGCGAGGTGGTCAGATTCCTCACGGCACTCGTACTGAGAGCCGCAATAGTGCTTCCGAGAAGAGACTGCATGTCGGTCGAATCAATCGCTGCAAGCTGAAGAGCCGACATCGCACCGAGTTGAGTGGCACCGAGGCCACGGACTTGGTCGGTGGTCATGGCTTTGAGTTGATCGGTGCTCAGGCCAGCAACCTGAGTGGGTGTCAGAGCACCCACCTGGTTTGATTTAAGGGCCACAATCTGGGCGCTGGTTAGAGCAGCCACCTGCGAACTGCTCAATGCCTGCATCTGAAGTGTTGTCATCGCAGAGAGGTCAGCCGGCTCTATGGACTGAATCTGGGCGCTCGACAGAGTCGAGAGTTGGGCCGAGGTCATCGACTTGATTTGCTGTGTGCCCAGTGCAACGAGTTGGGTCGAGGTAAGCCGAGATAACTGCTCTGTGCTGATTGATGCCAGCGTGGAGGTCGAGATCGCTGCAATATCCTCTGTGTCAATGGCCTGGAGTTGATACTCGGCAAGTCCATTGAGTTGTGATGCTGTCAACGCCCTCACCTGATTCGCGGTCAAGGCTTTCATCTCGGTAACATCGAGCCTCGAGAGTGCCACCGTATCGAGGGCAGAAATGGCCGCGGTCGAGATGCCACCAATCTGCACCGAAGTGAACGGCAGGTGCTGAAGGGCCATCAAGCCAGTGACTTGGGTCGTACTCAAGCCCGAGATCTGTTTTACGTTCAGAAGCGAAAATTGATCGTCGCTAAGAGACGAGAGCACCGCGGCAGTCACCGAACCGAGTTGATCGGGCGTAATTGCTTTAATCTGGTCCGCGGTCAGAGCCGCAAATTGCGTGCTTGTGAGGCTGGCCATCTGGACCTGGCTCAACGACCGAATGGCTGCTGGCGATAGGGCTCCGAATTGGTCTGCATTGAGGCTGGACAACTGCGCGGTTCCGAGTGATCTGGCCTGCACAGCATTGATCGCAGTGAGTTGATCGGCGCTCAGCCCGGAGAATTGGGCAGTGGAGAGGAGCGCAACCCGAGTCGCTCCAAGTCCCTGAATCTGCTTGGAACTCATTGCGTCAATTTGCTCTGCACTCAGAGAGGCAATGTGGGCGGTGGGTAACTTTGAGATTTGTGAAGGGGTCATCCCGGGGATTGCTTCCGGCGACAGCGCGGTGACATCCGCCAAGGTCCATGCAGCGATCGCCGAGGGTTTGATCGAAGAGATAGTGGTTGAGGTCAATGACGCAATGGGGATCGACGTCGTAGTCGAACCGGTGGTCGTGGATCCGTAAACGCTAGAGACGGTGGTCATGACTGATTACTCCTCACACAAAATGGGGCATCAAACGCCCCGGCATATCCAAGTTTCTTTAGGCGGTCGATGAGTTGGCGCTCCATAGATGCCACCATCTGCTCTGTTGATACGGCCGTCCCTTGCATAAATGTCCTGGGCTGGTTTGCATTGGCATTAACCGCGTTGGCCCACTCAAGGGCTGCGCGCTCATACGCTTCGAAGGAATCGGTGACCTGCCCTGCGGCACCCGATCCCTTCAGTAGGCTTGCCCCCATGCGCGAGACCATGGTCTTTCCACGCAAAGTAATAAGGGGAGGGCCTGCTGCAACGACATCCACGGCGGTTGAACCGCAGTTGTACGGATAGGTGTCCAAAAAGACATCGGCCAGCCCAAGGGCCTGCCGATAGATTGCGTGGGCAATTCGTCCGGTGAAAATGAGTCGATTGGGCGCAATGCCCATACGCTGAGCCTGTTGGCGAAGGTTTTTTGTTGCTGCGGGGTTGTCATCCACCAACCACAGCACGGCATCGGGGGCCTTGCTCAGGATCCGCATCCAAGACGAGAACAACCGGGGATTGATCTTGTAGCTATTGCCCAGGGCAGCAAAAACAGTCTTTCCCTCGGGCAATCCAAGTTCGGCCCGGGTGATTGCCTTCTGGGCTGGCTCGATTTGCGAGGTCACTGCTAGTGCCCAAGGCAGAAAACTCCCCTCCACTGCCAAGACATCTTCAGTCATGAATGGCCGCATGGAATCCGATACCAACTCATTGTCGGCCACAACAAAATCGAGCCAAGGCATTGCACTGCTGCCAATAAAGCCCAAGTAGGTGCCCTGCAGCGCACACGGCCGTCTGGCAAGTACGCCGGGGCGCGCACCGGAACTCAATCCGTGCAAGTCAATGAGGACATCAATTTCGTCTTCCAGAATTCGCTGTGCAATCTGCTCGTCGGTGAGTGGGCGGACATCAATTCGGCGCTCGGGTATTTGTCGCAACTGGTCCTGGTGCCCGCTGCCATCGTCTGCGGTGTAGTCGTAGACGAACACTTCAAACTTCTCTTTGTTGTGGCTTCGTAGGAGCTCTGGCAGCAGCAAACCCACTGCGTGGGTGCAGAGGTCCCCGCTTAAATAGCCCAGACGAATTCGGGCCTTGTGTGATCGGGTTCCCCCAAGATGCATCGCGCCCGGCTGCATGGGATAGAGCCTGTTCACAAAGGCCTTGTTGACGATGTATTGCTCGGCCGGCTCGTCACTGTGGGCGAGCATCGCCAGTGGCGATGTGCTGGTGAGTCGCTCATTGGGGGAGATCCCCGGCAAGTTCGCGTCCACAGGCCAAATGCATGCCTTCTGACGAATATGAAACCAGTGCTGAATGACTGCAGGCTGTTTGGGGTCGAGCCGCAGACTCTCTTCGAGGGCCGCATGCGCCAGGTCGTAGCGTTTTTGCTGCTCGCGCAGCCGGCCAATATGGTTGAGCGCAGAGGTTATTAGCGAGATGGCCACGCCTTCGTCGGAATAACGACACTGGGCCGCCTTGGCCCAAGTAGCGATTGCCTCCTCGGTCTGACCCAATTTCTCAAGGACCAGCCCTTGGTTGATCAGCGCCTGGGCAAAATAAGGGGAGAGTGAGAGTGCCTCTGAGTAGGCCGCCTGTGCGCGATCAAGCGCCCCAGCAGCTTGCAGCATGGCACCCAGGTTAAAGAGCACCAGGTGACGCATGGGCTGACGGTCGGCCGACTCTCTGGCCAGCCAATCCTCATAGACGCGACAGGCCGACACCCAGTCCCCGGCGGTCTCATGGGCCGAAGCCTGGCCAATCAGGGCATCAAGGCCCTGGCCAATAGAGTCGCGGGCACCCATTAGTGCCCCCAAGCTGACGGTTTTTTGCTCATGACTTGCTTCAAGCAAGCCATGTGCCACCTCCTCTAGGGTCTAGAGGGTTTTAGGCGGGGCACTCCCGATAGCCCGAGTTGAGGCAGCGTCTTGCTGCCAGGTGGGCCCGGTCGATCTGGGTTCGCTCGAGTTTGAAGGTGGTGAAGTTCAGAATCTCTTCGGCACCCTGGTAGCCGTTCATCTGGGCAACGATGGCCCAGATGTGGGCGGCCAGAAAATCTTGTTTGCCGGCCTGTTCATCCAAGAACAAGTATCCCGTCATGAACTGGGCGTTTCCATAGCCCTTTCTCGCCGCCTTCATGAACTGAACCTTGGCCGCTAGGGGGTCCTTGCGGATGCCCTTGCCCGAATAAAGGTGCAGCCCCAACATGTACTCGGCATCGGCCAGCCCCTGCGAGGCCGCCCGCTGGAACCAGGCCACCGCCTGTCCATTGTTCACCTCGGTGCCGTAGCCGTTGTGATAGAGCTGCCCCAGATTGAACTGGGCCTCGGGCAGGCCTTGGTCGGCCGCCTTGCGATACCAACTCATGGCCTCGGGGTAGCTCTGGGTCACCCCAAGCCCCCGCTCGTACATGATTCCCATATTGTTCTGTGCCCGGGGTTCGCCCGAGTTGGCCATGGGCTGCCAGGCTCGAAGGGCCGTGGAGTAATGCTTTCGCTCCAGTGCATTCAGGCCCGCCTGAAGGGGCGCGCTGAAGGGCCGATTGGGGTCGTTGCCCGCAGCGGGCGCCTGGGCCGCGAGGGGCGAGGCAAGACAAATCGTGGCGAGAGCGGCGAGGGCGACACGCCTTAAGTGGCGCCAAAGCAGTTTTCCGAAACGACGGCTCATTTGACCCTCAAGCGCTTGAGGATCTCCAAGTCTTCGAGGAAATCTGCAATCTGTGATGCCTTCTCAAGCGGCAATCTTGATCGCCCGAGGGAGACCGGCGAGAGGAGGTATGACCTTCCCTCTTGCTGAGGTGAACCTGCGACTCGCTGGTTACCCTCCTCGTCGAGGCCTCGATGCTTGTCAGGGATCTGATCATTCTCCCTACGAAACGTTTCGGCGCTATTTCCCAAGGTTTCTCCATCTGAATGAGCGGTGTTGCGCCATTTTGACTCAATTTTCAACGGATGCCCGGGCCGCTTAGTCAAGATCACCCCAATCCATCCGACAATAATAGGGTGAACAAAACGCTTCGACCTCGCCCCGCTCCCGCTGAAAGGCCGCATCTACTCTCGGTCTCCCTCGCGGTGCTGGCCACCCTTCTTTGCGCCGGGGGAATGGCACTCGCACAGAACGCACCGGCCGGGGCCCCCGGCGGCACGGGCGGGCCAGGCGCCAAACCCGGCGGCTCCGATGCCCCTCAGTATCTTCCCCCTTCCTGCGTGAAGGTCGATGGGATGACCTTTGAGCTGGCCGGATCCGAGGCGCTGATGGTCAAGAAAGGTGAGGAGTCGATTGCCATTGTTCATGTGAACCAGTTCCTACCGGCCGGCGTTTTCGCAATGTCGTTCCCCGCCAAAGAGCTCTGCCCCTATGGGCCCAAAGCCCACTTCATGGTGAACAACGATATCTACTCCGCCCAGCGCATTCGGCTCTTCGATGGCGCTGGCGAGACCCGGGTGGCAGTAATTAATGCACGGGGCACTGGCGGAACAGTGGCAGCCCGCTAGCCCCCGAAAACTCCGATTCCCGCCTCTTTGGCGCTCGCCAAAAGGCGTTGATCGAAGCTGGCCAACAATGCCCCCCTTCGTATTGCGAGCTCGAGATATCCCGCGTCATAGCTGCTAAGCCGATGGGCCCTCGCCAATCTCAGAGTGGCAATCCTGGCCAGACCCAAGTCAGCGGAATCGGTTTCGATTGGCAGCGCATTAAGCCGAATTAAGAAGTCCGTCGACTCTGCGTCACTAACGACCCCCCTCCTCTCCCCAACAAGAAGTGCATTGGCCACTTCAAAATGCCAGAGGCTTGGAACAAGCGCGGAATTTTGGCTTAAGGAGGCTAGAAGTTCATTCGCCATAGCCGCCTCCTTGGGGTTCTCACGCTCGAATACCCAGGCCAGTGCGGCCGAGGCATCTATTACAACGCTCAACGACGACCCTCAGCGATCCATTCAGCGAGGTCCTGGTTAGAGACGCCCTTCACTTTCTTAAAAGTTTGCATTCGCTCCACCGCCTGCGCATAGGCGGCAGCAGTGGTTCTTCCAACCGGAACCAGTTCAGCAACGGGCTTCCCACGAAGGGTGATGGTGTAGTGGGCCCCTTCTTGGACTCCCCGTAAGAGTTCGGGAAGCTTGGTCTTGGCCTCAAAAGATCCTATTTCAATGCCCATTTCAGAACCTCTGTATTAAACTAGTTGACAGACTAGTTTAATTGGAGACAAGCAAAAAAGCTAGATTTTGTCTGGCTTGGGCGTAAACCCCATGCAGGGGCGGCCATCGGCCCCAATTACTTCCAGGCAGGGAATGGTTTTGCTCTTGAACCCCATGGCGCGGCATGAGTAAGGCATGCGCGGGTCCCAGCTAATGGCGAAATGCCGGCAAGACCAGCAATCGGGGGGGCGCTGCGCGGGAACGTTATTTTTTCTTGAAGTAATCGGTGTAGACACGCCAAGCCACCATGGCCAAGAAGCCGCCCAAAAAGACATTGCCCACCACCGCGGTCATGTTGATGTCCTCTGGCCAGTCAATCTTGATGCCAAAAAAAGACATAAAAATGAGCGGGATGGCAAAAATCAAATAAACCCGAATCAGTCGGCAGACCTTACAAGGCACCCGAGGCTTGGCCGCTCGCTCCTCGCATGGAGTGGGGTCGGCCTGCTCCCCCGGCTTTTTCCAATTCAAGCCAGTGGGGTACTGGGGCCGCTTAAGGCCTGGGCGATTGCTCGGGTTGGGGCTGGATTGGCGATCCATAGCCGGAAGTCTAAATCCGATCGCCATGCCTAGGTTCCATTAACCCTGAAGCAACTGAAGCACCGTTTGCTGGCTCATATTGGCCTGGGCGAGCACGGCCGTAGCAGCCTGCTGCATGATCTGGCTCTTGGCCAACTCGGTCGAGGCCTTGGCGTAGTCTGCGTCCTGGATCTGCGAGCGGGATGCCTCCTGGTTCATCGAGACATTGCTGAGATTATCCATGGCGTACTGAAGGCGATTCATCACCGCACCCATCTGTGCCCGAGTGGCGTTGATCTTATCCATCACCTCATCGAGAAGTTGAAGAACATTATTAGCGCCATCTCGGCTGTTGATTCGTGCGGAGCGTTGCTCCACATTCAGATCTACATCGCCAGTAATGGAGGCAGTGATGTCACCGTTCTTGCCGAAGTCGGCCAGATCAATGGTAATGAGCTGCTGGGCACTGGAACCCACCTGGAAGGCCAGTCGGCCCACTTTGGGTGGATCCATGGCCTCACTGGAGCGGCCACCAAAAGCGCCCTCTTGGAATCCGAGCGCATTGAAGTTTCCGTTGACACCAAAACCATCGACGCCCACCTTGACGGTAAATGGCTTGGCACTTGCCCTAAGAAGTGCCTCTCGGTCAGACGGCGGTGCACCCACTGGAGATGGCAGATTGGGCAGCAATGCGGCATCCGAGATCAACCGAACAGTGCCATAGGCCGTCTTTGCCATTCGTGACTCAGAGGCAGGAACCTCGGTGGTGCCTCGAATCGAGCTCATTAGATTGGAGCCCATATCGTTGTCGGTCACTGAAACAACCGTCAAAGAGGTCGAAGTCTCCGATGCGGGCTCCATTCCGACAGCGAGCAACTCAAAAGGCGTTCCAGGCACTGTCGAGGTGAAGATAAGGTTGCTGCCGCTTCTCTCCACTCTGATATTGGTAATCGCCTCGTTCTCACTCACAGCCGTTAAAAATGCAGCTGCTGTCTCCTCCGCGTTAGCACCCTCGTCGACCGTGACAGCCACTCCATTGACCGAGATGGTGACTTGATCAGAGCCGCTGCCCGTAATTGCCAGACGGGTCTGCTGAGCAACAGCATCTCCATTGTCGAGCCCGAAGTGAGCAGGCGTGAGACCACTTACGTTGGCATCGAACCAGACCGACAGGTTCCGACCATCGGTCTCTAGGTTAATTCCATAACCATTGTCCAGGGCTTTCACACCATGCTGGCCCGAGCGCGCATTAATGGCCGTGACGACCTTGGTGCGTCGATCGAGTTCGGGTTCGTTCTTCTTGAACTCAACGTCAATGGCAATCCCATTGACATAAACGGTGTAGTTGGCAACTTCCTCGTCTGCGGGCAGACCAGCCGTGGTTGTAAACATCCCCTTTGCAACCGCGCCGTTTGGAAGGGCTCGAACGCCCGTCTCCTTGCTATGGGAGTTGATAGCGGCCGCAATCGCCAACGCACTGGAGGCGCGATCGCTACTGAAAGGCTGAACAATACTCTTGGTGTCGTCGCCTGGACGGCTTGGACGAATGCGAATCCCATTAATTACCAAGTCGTCTTGGGTGAGGGGCTTCACTGCAGCGGGCCGACTGTCCTGAATCGTCACCGTCTCAATCGTCGTCTCGTCCGTATCACTAGTAGCGGTTGTGAGAGTGAATGCAACCCCTGGAACAACCGCTTTCAACATAATCTCTTTGGGGGTGCGGCCTGCGAATGCCATCACCCCGAGGCCAGGGTTCGAGGTCAGCGCCTGATTCACCTGGGCAACCAGATCGTCTCGCGCCTCTTGCAAGCTCTCGGCCTCCGAAGAGGACTCAAAAGTCTGCCCGTTAACTACAAGTTCAAATGTATCTCCCTGCTCGAATCCGAAGTCTGTGGTCTCATCGAGGGTTACGGCAATGGTCTGTGCAGCGGCCGGCTCGACCATGGCCCGAGGAGCGGTGTTGTACACCGACTGATTCTTAGTGAAGTTGCCCTCTAGAAGGCCCACTCGACCAATGTCACCGGTTGATGCGGCGGTGAGAACCACGGGCGTTTGAATTTTGGACTCAAGTGAAATGGTGCTTGACTGCACGCCTTCGCGAAGTCCAATCCTCCGACCAAATAGAGTCTCATTGGAGGTGGTCTCAAAAGTCACCTCAATATTTCTTCCGTCTTGGGCAATCAGTGTTACGCCCATCGAGTCGTAACCGGTGTCAATGGCTTTCACACCCGTGCGATGACTAATCGCGTTGATTGCATTGACAACATTTAGGCGAGTCTCACGCGTGTTGTTTAGTACAGTCGTGATTCCGGCCGAGGCAAAGCCATTGATCCAGACCACGCCACGCACCACGGAGCTCGCATCCATGGCCTGGCCGGTCACCACGTTTTCATTGACTTTGGCAAAGACGCCTGTGCCGGGAACTGAGGTCGCGTATGGCCGGGTGACATCAACAAGCCCCATCAAACCGGTGGTACCCGGCAGCACTTCAATGGTGCCCACGTCGCCTTCGGATGCTGAAAAATCAATATTGATTATAGAGCCGCCCGGTGCATAGCTAACAGAGCGGCCGGTGGCGGGAGCAAAATTTGGATGTCCACGGAGGGCAGTGGCAATTTTTGCGGCTGCCTTAACCGATGTGTCCTCTGAGGAAGTGATGGTGATGTCGATCCCGGCCACCTTGATCACGCCCGTCTTTGGAACGCCTGCAAGGGTGATGCTCTGAGACTCGCCAACGGTAATTCCTGTTGACGCGGCTGCGCGGTTGATCGCCGCTGCCTTTGCGATTGCACTTCCTGCGGCATTCGCTCGAGGCGAGGTCAGGTCATCGGTTGCATAAGAGGCCCCGATATCAATTCCGTTAATCTTTAGGTCACCCGATCGCATCGCTGGAATGGTGCCGGAGACATCCACATTCAATGAGACGGCCCGATTGGTCAGCGCGTCTGCAGCCACTGACTCATCGTCGGAAACAGAGAACTGATAAACCAGGGTATCCGCGGGACTTGTATCTAGGCCGAGACTGCCTGAGAAGACCTGTCGGTTGTTGCCTGCCTCCCGACTGAAGGTGACTGTGCCCTCGGCAACGTCCAGAACGCCAGACATTAATATGACTTCGTTATCGGAGGTGGTGAAGCTGGCCGATACGTTGGTTCCGGTGGAGGGAATCGTGATCGAGAGAGAGCCGCTGGTGATAAATCCTGCATTGCCCGAGAAAACTTCCTCTGGAGCGGTCACGCTGTAACGCGTCACCGCAATCTCGCCCTCCATTCCGGGGAATGGGGTCTGAATCGAGAAATCTTCAATTTCTTGATCTGTTGCGGCGAAGGTAAAAGTAAGTACTCCGTTTTCGGCCGTGACCGTGCGCCCAGAACTCGCGTTGAACATCTCTCTGGAACGCAGATGCGATGCAACGGCGTCTGCAAAATCTGTTGGGGACTGCCCAACTGTGTTGTCGATTTGAAATGTCTCGCCGAGGATACGAAATACGCCATAACCCGACTCGGTCGTACCCGTGAAGGTGACGGTGCGTTTCTCGCCCCCATCTGCACCCTCGACTGTTCGAAGGGTGGTTGGATTAATCAAAACATCGCCGGCCAAGTTCACCGAGGTCGCTTTGTAAACAGGCACCTCGCCGACCCGCTCTCCGGCGGTGCCGTTGAGAACCTTAAAG
>Ga0194116_10006991_pt1 | contig 11808 bp, 9 predicted proteins | sample TA2MahsurfametaG_4_FD_148617 | JGI IMG/M metagenome (GOLD analysis project Ga0194116, IMG submission 148617) | Freshwater microbial communities from Lake Tanganyika, Tanzania - TA2015008 Mahale S9 surface | ecosystem: Environmental > Aquatic > Freshwater > Lake | place: Tanzania: Lake Tanganyika... | reverse complement strand
CTGCCGGGCAAACGCAGCCAGCAAGCCACACAGCAGCAAGGCCCGCACGACGGCTCCGGAGCGCTCGCGGACTGCCGCAGCGGTGGCCTGGGGGGGAGACACCTGCCGCACCTCGAGCAGCGCAAGAGGTCGCTGACGCCGCAGCTCAGAGCAGCGGCGCACGCTGCGCCGTGAAGATCCCGTGGGGCGAACGCCCTACCGGGATGCGGTGCAGGATCTTCGCGCTGGGCAGGTCAACCACATGGACCGCGCGTGCAAAGCGGCTGGTCACCCACATCGTCCGAAGATCCGAACTGATCTCCATGCAGTCGGGCCCCCCCGGTATGCCGATGCTGCCGGTGACCTTCCAGGTTGCGGTATCCACACAGGCAACGGTGTTCTCCACGCGGTTTGAGACATAGATATGCCGGCGATCGCCTGCCCCGCGGAAGTTGTGCGCACCCTTACCCGTCGTGAGCCGCTGAACCAGTTGCCGCTGCCGCCAGTCAACCACCGCCACATGGTCCTCGCCCATCACCCCCACCAGCGCAAGTCGATCGTCGGCGGTTACGATCACCCCAGCGGCCAGCGCGCCAACCGCGATCTTCCACTGCGTTTCCATGCGCTCGGTGTCGATGGCGGCAAGCTCGCCCGAATCCTGCAAGGTCACGAGGAGCGTCTTGCTGTCGGCGGTAAACCACAAGTGGCTCGGCGCCCTCGGAAGCGCGATCCGCCTGAGCAACTGGAACGGCTCCCCGGCCAGGCCGCTGTGACCATAGAGATCAACCCTGTCGAGTCGCAGGGCGGCCACCGCGAACCATCGACGATTCGGGGCGTAGCCGATCTGGTAGGGATCGTCGATCCGGCGGACGCGCTGCAGGAGGCGCGCGGAAAGCGGATCGAAGACATGGAGTTCGTTGCTCATCGCCGAGCCAACGATCAGCTGGCTGCCATCGGGGGTGGGGTAGAGGTGATGCGGCTCCTTTCCCACCGGAAGCTCGCCGGCCACCAGCATCGAACGCGGATCGATGAGCGACACGGTGGCGTCGCGCGAGTTGAGCACAAAGACCGGCGACGAACCCCGACCTTCGATAGTCTGCAAAGTGCCGCCTGAAACCGTCCCCGGCTGCGCTTGCGCAGACGCGGCCGCGCCTCGGGGGAAGTCTGGAAAGGCCAATGCCGATCCCAGCAACCAACCGAGACTGCGCCGGCGCGTTCTTGAGGCTTCGCCTGAAGTCTTCAACACTGTGCTCCGAATCCCTTGAGAAAATTGTAGCGCCTTGCTCGCCTTAGAATGCCCATACCATGCTTGACGTACTGGAAGTTACGCTTCCGATCTTCGGTCTTGTCTTCTGCGGATTCTTTGGCCAGCGGCTGCGGCTGGTGCCCGAAGCGGGGGTGGACGCACTCAACCGCTTCGTCTTCCATTTCGCCCTTCCGGCAATGCTGTTCCGGGCGATCGCGGTCCAACCGGCCGCTGCCTACGCCAATGTCTCCTTTCTTGGTGCCTGGGTGCTCGCCTCCCTTTGCAGCTACTTCCTCGCTAGGACGCTCGCGCAGCGTGCCCTGCACCGGGGACCGATGTCGGCCACCGTGATGGCGATGAACGTGACGCACCCGAATGTGGGCTACATCGGTTTGCCGCTCGCCCTTGAACTCGGTCGTGAACATGTTCCGATCATGGTGATGGCGGTGATCGGCGACATGTTCGTGGTGGTGGTGATGAGCATCGTGCTGCTCGAGTTCGATTCGCGCAAGGCCGACCGCCGGATTCTCGAAGAGGTGCGAAAGGCCGGGCTTGCCTCGGGCACGTCGCTGGACGGTTCGATCGCCTTGACGGTGCTGCAGGGCCTGGCCGCCTTGACGGTGCTGCAGGGCCTGGCGCGCTCGCCAATCGTGGTGGCTGCGCTGCTTGGCCTCGTCTGGTCGGTGATGGCGCTTCCGATCCCAACCCTGCTCGACAACTTCTCGCGCCTGCTCGGCGGTGCCGCAGCGCCGGTCGCGCTTTTCGCCATCGGCGCATCGATCGGCAGGACAAGCCTCCGGCTTGATGCCACCAGTGCGGGCATGGTGGGCTGGAAGCTGCTGGTTCATCCACTGATCGCAGCCCTTGTGCTCCTCAGCATGCCGGGGATCGCACCCGAGGTCTGGGCGATGGGGGTGGTGGCGGCCTGCCTGCCCTCGGCCAGCAACACCTTCATCATCGGCAACCGCTATGGCGTGAGCACCGGCGGCGTTGCGCAGTCGATCGTGGCGGGCAGTCTCCTTGCCATCGTTACCGTGAGTCTGGCCGTCTGGGCGACCGGACTTCATCAGGCGCCCGGCGCCTGAGCCAGCCACCAGCGCTCGAGCCGCTTCACCGACACCGGCATCGGCGTGCGCAGTTGCTGCGCAAAGAGCGACACCCGCAGCTCCTGGAGCATCCAGCGGAAGTTCTCCAGCCGATCATCGTGCACGCCGCGACGCGCCGCGCCTGGAGGTAGCGCGGCAGGTGCACCAGATTCTCCACCGGCGTCGACACCAGAAACCCGCCCGGCATCAGTTCCTTGAGCTGGGTGGCAACGTCGTCTTCGGCATGCGTCCCGCGCAAGCCCGCGAGCCGCCTCGCTACCTGGCCATGCTCGGTGAGGATCTGGCCGAGGAGCCTCCCGAGTTCCTGGCCGATGAGTCCGATCCGCGGACGCGCCTGCACGCACAGGCGCTCGAAGGCGCTTTGGTCGCGTGGGGCTTCCCCACCGGGACACGCGCGACGCAGGATCGCCTCTGCGAGTTGCTGGTGGAGTTCGCTTGCGCTTGCCCAGAAGCCAGGCGCTGTGCTGAGCTTGTGCGCCTCGGGTAGCTGGCGCAGCGTGGTACGCAAGGGTTCGCGAAAATGGATTGCGAGCAGCCTCAGGACTCCGCGCCGATGCGCGTTGGCGGCCTGCTGCGCATCGTCAAAGACCTGCAGCCCCACCGCATCTCCATGGTCGATCACCGCCGGAAAGCCGATCAGCGTCTGCTCGCCGTCGCGAAGTTCGACCAGCTCGGCAAGCTCGCCGAAACTCCACGCGTGGAACCGCTCCGCTGCAGCCGGCTTCAAGGCATCGACAGCCTCGCGCACTGCCTCGAGACCGCGGCCAGGAGAATCACCGCGCCCGTTTACCCCCTGGCGCAGCTCCGCTTGCCCGGGCATTGCGTTTTCGCTGCGATCCGCGTTGCGGTCTTGCGCGGGTGCCTGGGCTTGCGGCGAGGCGGCCTGGGGGAACGCCGCCTGAGCAAAGGCCGCCTGGAGAGCACCCTGCCGCCTGGAGAGCACCCTGCGCCTTTTGCGCGAAGCGAGCCTTGAGCTCGGGGAGCGCGCGCGAACTCCCCAGCACTGCGCCGTGCGTGTCGACCACCCGAAAGTGCATCCGGAGGTGCCCAGGCACCTGCTCGAGCCTGAAGTCTGAAGTCTGCAACTGGGCGGCTCCGTCCACCCGCGCAAACTGCACCAGCGCATGAAGCAGTCCGCCTGTCTGCGTGGAGGGGTCCTGATGCGCGGCCACGAATCGCTTCACCCACTCCTGCACTGGAACCATGTTGCGCCGCAAGCGCTGGGGAAGCGACCTGATCAGTGCCTGGGTCTTTTCCGGCAGCAGCCCCGGGACCAGCCACTCGCAGCGCTCCTCGCTGACCTGCCCAAGAAGCGCCAGCGGAACCTGCAGGCTGACCCCGTCGTCGGACGACCCCGGATCGAAGCGATAGCTGAGCTCGAGCCGCAAACCCCTGGCCACCCAGTGCCGAGGAAACCGTTCGCTCTGCAGGCCGTCAATCTCCTTGCGCAGAAGTGCCTCGCGCGGAAGAAAGAGCAGTTGCGGATCGCTACGCGCAGCCGCGCGCCACCACGCCTCGAGCGCTTGCCCGGTGAGGACATCGAGCGGAATCCGCTGGTCGAACCAGGCGTAGAGATCCTCCGGATCGGCGAGGAGGTCTGGGCGACGCATCCGCTGCTCGAGCTGGGCCACTTCCTGCATCAGCCGCCGGTTGTGCGTCATGAAGGGCAGGTTTGCGTCCCAGTCCAGACGCACCAGCGCCTCGCGGATGAGGAGTTGGCGCGCAATCGCCGGTTCATGAAGCGCGTAGTGCACACGGCGCTGCGCGTAGAGGAGCAAGCCATAAACCGTGGCCCGCTCGAAAGCCACGACCTGCGCGGCCCTCTTCTCCCAATGCGGGTCGCTCCAGCTGCGTCGCAGCAGGTGCGCACCCAGCTGCTCGATCCAGCCCGGGTCGATACGCGCCACTGTGCGCGCAAAAAGCCGGGTGGTGTCAACGATCTCTGCGGCCATGATCCAGCGCGGCGTCTTGCGCGCGAGTGCCGAAGAGGGGTGAATCACGAAACGGGCTTCGTGCGTGCCCTGATACTGCGCAGTGTCAGCCTGGCAAGTTCCGATGTTGCCCAGTAATCCGCTGAGAAGCGCCTGATGGACAGCGCTGTAGAGCGCCTCAGGGGTCCCTCCGAAGGACCTGGGCCGCAAGTGCAGTTCGGCGAGCGCCTGCAGCAACTGCTCATGCACATCGGCCCACTCGCGCAGGCGCCGCGGATGCAGAAACTCACGCGCGAGGCGACGTTCGCGCTGGCTGCGCGACTCACCCGTCGGCACCGGCCGCGTGCGCACGACCTGCAGCGCCGCCGCATCGGTGCTACGCGGGTGCTCGTCAGCGTCTGCAGGGGAGCCGTCGCGCACATAATCCCAGAGTTTCACCCAGGCAAGAAAATCCGAGCGCTCGTCGGCAAAGCGGCGGTGCATTGCGTCGGCTGCCTGCTGCTGCTCGATCGGGCGCTCGCGAGGATCCTGCACTGCAAGTGCACTGGCGATGATCAGCACTTCGCGCAGACAGCCGAGTGCATGCGCCGCAACCAGCATGCGGGCGATACGCGGATCGAGCGGCAGGCGCGCAAGCTGCCGGCCCACCGGCGTAAGGTCACCACGCGCATCGAGCGCTCCGAGCTCGGCAAGCAACGCCACGCCGTCGGCGAGCGCCTTGGGGTGCGGTGGGTCAAGGAAGGGAAAGTTTCCCATCTCGCCAAGCTGCAGCGCCTTCATGCGCAGGACGACCGCTGCCAGCGAGGAGCGCACGATCTCCGGGTCGCTGAAGCGCGGGCGCGCGTTGAAATCCTGCTCGCTGTAGAGCCTCACGCAAACGCCATGCATCACGCGCCCGCAGCGTCCGGCACGCTGGTTGGCAGCAGCCTGCGAGATCGCTTCGATCTGGAGTTGCTCCACCTTGCCGCGGAAGCGGTAGCGCTTGATCCGTGCAACCCCGCTGTCGACCACATAGCGGATACCGGCCACCGTGAGAGAGGTCTCTGCAACGTTGGTTGCAAGAACGATCCGACGTCCGGAAACCGAGGGGGTGAACACCCGCTGTTGTTCGGCCACCGAAAGTCGTGCGAAAAGCGGAAGGACCTCAACCGGCCCCGCACCTGGGCCTGCAGCGAGCACCCGCTGAACACCGCTGCGCGCCCCCGAATGCGCAGCCCTTGCACAAGCCCCGCGCAAGTGCTCCGCAACCTCGCGGATCTCGCGCTCGCCAGGCAGAAAGACGAGCACGTCGCCCCATGCATCGCGCCAGAGATTCTCGATTGCCGCCTCGATCTGCTCGGCGAGCTCGGCTTCCTCGCCCCCGACGGGAGGCTGGTAGCGGACGTCCACCGGAAAGAGCCTTCCCGAAACCTCGATCACCGGAGCGGGTCCCACGCCCTCAAGCGCGAAATGCTGGGCAAAGCGTGCAGCGTCGATCGTTGCCGAGGTCACGATGAGTTTCAGATCGTCCCGCCGCCGGGTACTCAGCAGGCGCTTGAGATAACCGAGCAGAAAATCGATGTTCAGACTGCGCTCATGCGCTTCGTCGATGATGAGCGTGTCGTAGGCACGGAGCTCGGGATCACCGAGCGTCTCGGCAAGCAGGATGCCATCGGTCATCAGGCACACGCGCGCCCCGGGTGCCATCGTCTCCTGAAAGCGTATCCGGTACCCGACATGGGTACCCAAGGGGGTACCGAGCTCCTCGGCGATACGCCGTGCCACGCTGGTGGCTGCCAGCCGGCGCGGCTGGGTATGACCGATGAGCCCACGCTCGCCGCGCCCGGCAAGCGCGCAGATCTTGGGCAGTTGTGTTGTCTTGCCGGAGCCGGTTTCCCCGCAAACGATCACCACCGGAAAATCGCAGATGGCGCTTCGGATCGCCGCACGTTGGGCGCTTACCGGCAGGGTCTCCGGAAAGTGCAGGTCCGGCCAGGGCCTGAGCCCTCCCTGCACGCCGGCTCGACGTTGTGCGGTCACCCGCAGTGGTACCCGGGCGTTGGGCTGCGGACCCGCCGGCCGTTGCGTTGCGCGATCACCCGTCAGCTTGAAACTGCGGCTGCGGATGCATCGGGCAGCGGGGTCACGGCAGAAGTACCGGCCAGCGAGGTTACGGCAGAAGTATCGGGCAGCGGGGTCACGGCAGAAGTATCGGCCGCCGAGGTGAAGGCATCGGCGAAGAATGCCTCCTCCGCAAGTCCGCAATGGCGCACGAAATCGCTGCGCGCCGCATCGACCATCACGGGCGCGCCGCAGGCATACACCTCGAAGCCCGAAAGGTTGGGGAAATCCTCCATCACCGCGCGGTGGACGAAGCCGCTCCTGCCCTCCCAGCGATCCTCGGGCAAGGCGTCAGACACAACCAGGTGGATGCGCAATTCGGGCAGTTCGGTCTGCCACGCGGCGCAGAGCTCGCGCATGTAGAGGTCGTGCGGCCTGCGCCCCCCCCAGTAGAGGCTCACCGGTCGGCGTATGTCCCTGAGCCGGATGTGTTCGACGATCGCCTTGATGGGCGCAAAGCCGGTACCGCTTGCCAACAGCACGATCGGACTCGCGCTGTCTTCGCGCAGGAAGAAAGTGCCAAGCGGCCCCTCGAAACGCAGCACATCCTTTTCCTTCACCCGCGTGGCCCCCTGGCCGAAGAGCGGATCGGTGAACTTGCCGCCCGGCATATGCCGGATATGCAACTCGAGTTGTTCGGCGAGGTCCGGTGCGCCCGCCAGCGAGTAGGCGCGCCGCGATCCGTCGCGCATCAACAACTCGAGATACTGACCCGCCAGATAGCGCAGCCGTTCCGCCGCGGGCAACTGCAACCGCATCACCGCAACGTCGGGTGCAGGGAACTGAATCGCGGCAACGCGGCAGGGCATCTTGCGCACCGGGATGTCGGCCACCGCAGAGACCGTCCTGCACACGATACGCAGATCGCTCCGCGCAAAGCTGCTGCAGGTCAGCAGATAACCCTGCTCCTTCTCGTCGGCACGGAGCGCTGAGGACTGGTGCGGTCCCTGCTCCCAGGTGCCCCCGGTTGCCTTCGCCTTGCAGGAACCGCAAGCCCCGTCACGACAGCCGTAGGGCAACACAACGCCCTGCCGCAGCGCGGCCTCGAGCAGAGACTCCGTGGGCTCGGCGCTGAAGCTTCGCCGTGCGGGCTCGATTTCGACGGTCCAGGTCATGTGAGTGTGGTTACCAGGGTAAGTGCCAGGGTGGGTAGTATCCGGGTTGTAGCGCCGCGGGTGGCTTTTCAGGCCAGCGACAGGACCAGAAGGGACTTCACCGGATGCAGCTTCAACGCCCCTCAAGCAGAAAGCCGCAGGTGTTCGCGCACCGCGGATCATCCAGCGCCAGCGCATCCAGCGCCAGCGCCTCCGGCGCAGCGGATTATCCTCTGCCCTGGCGATTGTTGATCGTGGGGTGTGGCGATGTGGGCTTGCGACTCATCCAGCGCCTGCGCGCGGTGCGTGGCCCGGCGCAACTCTCGATCCTTGCCACCGCTCGGCGCACTGCCCAATGCGAGGCGATCCGCCAGGCGGGGGCCACGCCTTTGCTGGCCAACCTCGACCAGCCTGGGGATGTTGCGCGGCTTGCTGCGCTGGGTCAGCATGCGGTGATCCTCGCACCGCCTGGCGAAGGGGGGGTGCGCGACCATCGCTCGCGCAGGCTGGTTGCGGCGTGGGCCGCCGCCACCCGATCCTATCCGGCACCAAGGCCTGCCTTTGTGTACCTGAGCACTACCGGTGTTTACGGCGACTGCAGCGGCGCCTGGGTCGATGAATGCTCCCCGGCACGCCCCCAGCACGATCGAAGCAGGCGTCGCTGGGACGCCGAGGAGCAGTGGCGCAGCCGGCTCGGCGCAGTGAGGCTTCGGGTCCCTGGCATCTACGCAGGCGATCGTCTGCCCCTTGCGCGCATTGCCCAGGGCCTTCCCTGCCTGGATCCCGGCGAGGACAGCTACAGCAACCACATCCACGCTGAAGACCTTGCACAGTTGGCGTGGCTTGCCCTCTTTCGCGCGGGTCCCGGACGACTCTACACGGTGGCCGACGATGAGCCGCTCCCCATGGGCCAGTGGTTTGATGCGGTGGCGGCGGCCTTCGGCATGCCCGCAGTGCCACGCCTTCCGCGTGCGCAGGCGCAGTTGCGGGTGAGCCCGATGATGTGGTCGTTCATGACCGAATCCAGGCGGCTGCGCAACAGCCGCATGCACCGCGAACTCCGCCCGCGGCTGATCGCTCCCCGGGCGCGTGATTACCTGCTGTCGATCCACGGCGCGCAGTTGCACTCCATCCACCCTCAAGCGCCGGGCCTACAATCCAGCCGCTGAAAAGCGCAGCTGCAAGACCCCCTGGACCCGTCGCATGATCAACGCATTCACCCTAGAGCAGGGTCGGCTGCAGCAAGTGCACATCGACTCGCTGGCGGATCTGCAACACTGCAGGCCGGTCTGGGTTGACTTTGTCGATGCCAGCGACGAGGAACTCTCCTGGGTCCAGGCGGTTTTCGGTTTCCGCCTGCCCGACGAAGCCGACTCGGGCGACATCGAAGCGAGCGCGAGGTTTTTCGAAGAGCCCGAAGGCGTGCTGCATATCCGCACCGACTTCATCCTGCAGGACGACGTGGGCGGCAGCGCAAATGTGCGGGTTGCCTTCGTGATCCGTCAGGATGTGCTCTTCTCGGTGCACGGCGAGGACCTCCCGGTCTTTCGGCTGTTGCGCATGCGCGCCCGCAGACAGCCCGGATATGTGAACGACGCAAAGGATGTGCTGCTCGAACTCTACTCGGCCGACGTGGAGTATTCGGCAGATGCGCTCGAGGAAATGTATGCAAGGCTCGACGAGGTCTCGCGGCGGGTCCTCGATGAGGAACTCAACGACAGCATTGCAGCGTCGATCCTGGCGAGTATTGCCAAGGAGGAAGATCTCAACGGCCGCATCCGCCGCAACGTGATGGATACCCGGCGCGCGGTGTCGTTCCTGATGCGCGCGCGGCTCCTCGGTGCCGCCCAGTTCGAAGACGCCCGGCAGATCCTGCGCGACATCGAATCGCTCGACAGCCACACGGCCTTTCTCTTCGACAAGCTCAACTTCCTGATGGATGCCACCGTTGGCTTTGTGAACATCAACCAGAACAAGATCATCAAGATCTTCTCGGTGGCCTCGGTGGCGATGCTGCCGCCCACGCTGATCGCGAGCATCTACGGAATGAACTTCCAGTACATGCCCGAACTCGGACAGCAGTGGGGTTACCCCTTTGCGCTCGTGCTGATGGTGATCTCGGTTGTGCTGCCTTTCTGGTGGTTCCGTCGCAAGGGTTGGCTGCGTTGAAGCGCGCTGGCGCGGCGAGCGCGGGCCGCAGGAAACCTCGCCCATGCCCCCTTTGCGGCCGGCCGTGGAAACGCGGGCAACCCTGACCGCGTCCGGTCCGCCGGGTGCGCGTCAGATTGCGCTCATCCTTCTCCTGGCCAGCACCTTTGCCGCGAATCATGTTGCAGCGCGGATTGCCTTCGAACATGGCGCCAGCGTGCTCTTTGCCGTAAGCCTGCGTTCGGCGGGCACTGCGCTCGTGCTTCTTGCGTGGTTGCTTGTCCTTCGTCAGGCGATCCTTCCCGATCCGGCCCTGCGCGCCAAGGCGATTGCCGTGGGTGCCCTGGTGGCCGTCCAGAGCTTCTTCCTCTACTCGGCGGTTCAGCGCATGCCGGTGGCACTGGCCCTGCTCGTCTTCAATCTCTTTCCGATCATGATCGGCTTTCTCTCGTGGTGGTTTGGCGGCGACCGGCCCAGCCGGCGCGCCTGGATTGGCATGCCGATCGCACTCGGTGGATTGATGCTGGTGCTCGACGCGCCAGCGCGCGGCCTCAACGCCGCAGCCTGGGAGCCAGGCTTTGTGGCAGGAATTGGCTTCGGTCTCGGCGCTGCCCTGAGCATGGCGCTGATCATGGTCCTCACCGAACGCTGGCTCAAGCCAGTCGAGGGTCGGGTGCGCGCGCTCAGCACCCTCAGCGTGGTGGCCTTCGCCACCGTGTCCACAGGGGTCGCGGTGGACGGATTGCACGCGCCCTCCGACGCTACAGGCTGGTTTGCACTTGCCGCGCTCACGGTGCTCTACGGCAGCGCGTTCAGCACCATGCTGGTTGCAGTGCCCCGCATCGGCCCGGTACGCGCTGCGCCCTTCTTCAATTTCGAGCCGATCGCAGCGATGATGATGGGCTGGATGATTCTCGGACAGTCGGTACGTGTGCCGCAGATGCTGGGCGCTGCAGTGGTGATCGGTGCCCTGCTGCTGATCAGCTTATCAGCTTACCGGCTCGAACCAGGTGCAAAGACCAGGCCCGCAATGCACCACCACTCCCGCAGCCGTCACAGAGCGCGCGTAGCGATCGATGAGAAGCGTGAGGCCCATGGCCGCAACGTCGTCGGCCGGCATCCCCTGGCGATGAGGCCTTCGAGCGCGCTTTGCAGGCGCGCCGCATCTACCGCGACTCGCCTTTGGCCTCCTGGAGCGCAGCCCAGATACGCGCCGCGCTGAAGGGCATGTCCAGCGCCGCGATACCGCGGGCGCGCAGTGCACCGATCACCGCATTGGCGAGCGCCGGAAGCGAACCCGAGCAGCCCGATTCGCCCACCCCCTTGGCCCCGAGCAGATTGAGCGAGGTGGGCACATCCACGGTGTGGGTGCTGATGCGCATCACGCAACCTGCACGCGGCATCGGATAGTCCATGTAGGACCCGGTGAGCAGCTGCGCACTGCCCGGATCGTAGATTGCGTGTTCGCAAAAGGCCTGACCCCAGCCTTGCACCACGCCGCCGTGCACCTGGCCCTGCACCAGCCGAGGCGAAACCACCTTGCCCAGGTCGTCCACGGACACATAGTTGCAAAGCGCAGACTCGCCAGTGTGAGGATCGATCTCCACCTCGGCGATATGGCAGCCGTTGGGGAAGGTGGCTCCAGAGACTGCCTCGCCCACCGCTGCCAACTCGGCGGCCCTTCCCCCGGCAATCAGTGCGTCGACGAGGGCCTCCAGCCGCAAGGCCCCGAGCCCGGAGGGTGCAGCATGAGGCGGCATGCCATTGCCGGTTTGCCCCGGGCTCGATCCGGATGCACCCTGTGGCAAGAGCGTCCATGCGCCATCGCCAAAGGCAAGGCGATGCCAAAGGCAAGGCGATCCTCGCTGACACCGCACTGGGCCGCAGCCCAAGGGCCAAGCTTTGCGAGCAGCACGGCGCACATCGCCTTGACTGCACTGCCTGCACCGTAGAGCGTTCGCGACCCGCCGGTGCTGTTGCCGATCAGATGATGCGCAGGGTCGCCCGCCCGGTAGCGCACACGGCTTGCAGGCCAGCCGAGTTCGCGCTCGATGATCTGCGCAAACGAAGTTTCGTGGCCCTGACCTGATGCACCGGTTACCGCATAGACCGAGAGCATCCCCTCGCGGTCGAAGACGCCCTCCACCTGATCCTTTGGGGCACCGCCCGGACCCGACGCTTCCAGGTAGCAGGCCACACCGAAG
>Ga0194116_10006987_pt1 | contig 11816 bp, 4 predicted proteins | sample TA2MahsurfametaG_4_FD_148617 | JGI IMG/M metagenome (GOLD analysis project Ga0194116, IMG submission 148617) | Freshwater microbial communities from Lake Tanganyika, Tanzania - TA2015008 Mahale S9 surface | ecosystem: Environmental > Aquatic > Freshwater > Lake | place: Tanzania: Lake Tanganyika... | reverse complement strand
CAGCGACCGCGACGATGACGGGGACCTCACCCGTCGGAGAGGGTGCGCCGGTCGCATTCAACGCGACGCTGTCGCAGAACGGTGTCATCGCAGATGTCGCGGTCTCCCCGGCGGCGGTGGGCACCGCAGAAGTGCACGTGATCTTCACGCCCCCCGGTGGGGCACTCACCCCGGTGGAGAAGGTGGAGATGCGAATGGAGCTGCCGAGCAGGGACATCCCCGTGATCCCCGTCGATGTCGTGCCGGCGGGCCCGAACCATTTCGTGGGGATCGTGCAGATTCCCTATGCCGGCTCGTGGGCGGTCGAGGTGCGGGGCACCAATGCCGGAGCAGTGCTGCGGTGGTCGACGACGATGGAGATCGGTTGACCTGTCAGATCGACGGAGCGGTCACCTCGAGTGAGCTGCCCGCAGGGCTACGTGTCACTCTGATACCGACGGGCAGTTCTTGTTGCATCGACTCGACGTGGCTGATCACACCCACCGTGCGACCTGTGTCCTGGAGACTCCGCAGGACCTCGACCGCCACCTCGAGGGTATCTGCGTCGAGACTCCCGAAGCCCTCGTCGATGAAGAGAGTGGACATCTCGATCCCACCACTCTGTCGTTGGACCACTTCGGCGAGTGCCAGTGCAAGCGCGAGGGAGGTGAGGAACTGCTCACCGCCGGAGAGACTCTCCACTGAGCGGGTGCGACCCGTGTGGCTGTCAGTGACGTAGAGATCGAGCCCCGCAGGCCTCGTCCTCTGTTTGACACCATCGCCGTCGAGGGTGAGTGTGTATCGCCCCGACGACAGGCGCGAGATCTGGACGCTTGCGACCTCGCACACGTCCTCGAAGATGGCGCGTTGCACCCATTTCTCGAGCGCGAGTCGGTCACCCTTTCCCGTCTTGATGATCTCGGCGACATCCATGGCTTCTCTCGCCGTCGAGAGCAGTGCCTCGGCTTCGGGGCCGATCGTAGCGATGTCTTTCCTGCGGGCAGTCAGTTCCCGAACGGCGTTCCCGAGCGTCGTGCGGGCTTCGGCTGCGGCATCATGGTCGGCCCTCGACTTCTCCTCCGCAGCGAGAAGAACCTCGACATCGGGCCGGACCTTCGGCACAGGCTCGTCACCCACCGTGCCGTTCAGGCGGTCGATGGCACGCGCGCGGTCGCCGGCACGCTTGACGGTGGCCTTCGCTGCGGAGAGGTCCGCGGTGTCGAGGATCTTCGGGAGGGCGGACTTCTCATCGTCGAAACCCGAGGCATCGAGCGCCTCGCGGAGCGCACTGTCGGCTTCCGTGGACACTCGGCGCGCCGTGGCGGCGGCCGTCTCGGCTTTCTGAAGATCGTCTGCGAGATCACGGATGGACTCGAGCGAGGCGACGAGGCTCTCGGCCCTCGCCGCCGGCACCACGGCATTGCCGGCTTTGGTGGCCGCGGTGCGGTTCTTGGTGTGCGTGGCTACCTGACCCTCGGCGGTGCGGATCGTGGCAACCAGATCCTTGATTTCCTGGTCGAGATCGACGATCGTCTCGTCCAGTTCCTCGACAGTGACGGCGAGTTCGTCGATGCTGTCGGCGGCATCCAGTGCGTCATCGAGGCTCTTGCGGAGCTTGTTCTGCGTGGCCGGAGTAGGGAGGGACTTCTTGGCCTCGATCGCCCGCTCGACCTGCTTCTGGGACTCCTTCAGGTCGCGGGATAATTCGTTCCTGTTCCGCTGGACCCTGTCACGGGTCTCCTCGAGCGCCTCGATGTCGACCTCGGCAACCTTGCGTGCCTTGGCCGGGTGCTCGGTCGATCCGCACACCGGGCAGGCCTCACCCTTCCTGAGGGCAGAAGCCAGGTGCCCCGCGAGGTGTGCGACCTGCTCGTCCCTGGCCAACCGTAGGCGTTCGTCTGCTCTCGCGAAGGCTCGGTCGGCCTTGTCGTAGGCCTCCTTGGAGTCCACCAGTGCACTCCGTGCCGCATCGACGTCGGCTTCTTCGATCGCCTCGTCGAGGTCGTCGACCTTCCGTTGCAGGATCTCCACCTGGGACGCCGACTTCTCGGCAGACTTCAACCTCTCCTTGGCGGTCTTCAGCCGCGTCCGGGCAGCGAGGATCTTCTTCTCGGCGGAGCCGCGGTGGGTCTCCGCCTTCTTCGCCCTCGCGGTCTCTCGCGCGATCTCGCCGTCCAGACTTTCTGCCAATTCGTGGTTCTCGAGTGCCTTGTTCGCCTTGCCGAGCGAGACGTCGACCTGTCTGGAGAACTCGCTGGCGCTCGCACTCGGAGCGGCCGCCGTTACCGATGCAGCGATGTCCACCGAGCCGGGCAGTTTGTTCGCCGCCGCAACCACCCGCTTGCGGGACTCGGTCTCGGCCTTCTCGGCACGGGCCGAGTCCTCACCACGTTTGCGGGCGCGCTCCGCTGGCTCACGGACCGGCTTTGCCCGTTCGTGGTCGGCGATGGCCGATTCGGCCGCCGATTCCCGCTTTTCGTTCGACGCGCGCTCGCGCTCGAGCTCCTTCAGTTCGTGGGCTGCGTCGAATCTCTTGACCTCTGCCTCTGCGATGGCTCGTGTCTCGGTCGCGGCGACCCGGATCTTCTGGAGCGCTTCGGCGCGGTCGGCTGCTCGCGTCGCGAGTTCCTCGACCGCCTCGATCGCTCCAGCGAGGTCTTCGTCGGTGTCGGGGAGGTCGGTCGCCAAGCCGTCGGCGACGAGTCCTTCCGCGAGACGTGAACATGCATCACGCGCCTCCTTCAGGTCGCGTCCGCGTTCTTCGGCCTGCTTCAGGAGGCCCTTGGCGTTCCACTCGAGTCGGAAGGCGGTGCGCTCATAGAGATTCGTCGAGAACAGGGCCCGCAACACCTTCTGCTTCTCCGTCGACTTGTCCATGAGGAATCGCCTGAACTCGTTCTGAGGGAGAAGGACGACCCGCATGAACTGCTCGGCGTCGAGACCGATGATGCCCGAGATCGCGTCGGTCACGGTGCGGGTGGCGGTGAGGCGGGTCATCTCCGAACCATCCGGTCCGAAGGTGACGAGCAGGTGGTCGGCTGGTCTCTGGGCGACACCATCGACGGGGAGCCGGCGGGTCACGTCGTAGCGGAGGCCACCGTGGCTGAACTCGAGACGCACGTAGGGTGACTTGCGCTCGGCGTGGTCGCTGACGAGTCCTCGTTCCGACCTGAATCCCGCGACCTTCCCGAACAGAGCAAAGGTCAAGGCATCGAAGACCGTCGTCTTGCCGGCCCCGGTGGGGCCGACGATGAGGTACAGCCCGTGCGCGTCGAGAGCATCGAAGTCGACGGTCTGTTCCCCGGGATAGGTGCCGATCCCCGCGAAGGTGAGTTTGTGGGGTCTCATCGGTCGTCTCCTGCCATGGCCGTGCCGAGTCCGTCGATCACGAAGGACCTCGCATCAACACTCAGGGCATCGCCGAAGGTCTCCTCGAGGTAGTCGCCGACGATCTCCTCTGGCTTCTTGCGGACCCCGTCACCCCCGCGCGATTCGAACGGACTCTGTGGTCGCAGTGCGATTTGTTCGAGGGCCAGACAGTGGGGGAAGCGCCGCCGGATTCGGTCCATTGCGCCGAGTTGAGGATCCGGATCGGTGAGCCGCACCCGCACGAACGATTCCTCGTGGACCGAGTACCGCGACGAAGCGAGCACCTTGTCGAGGGTGTCCTCGATCGTGCAGACCGCGCGCCCCGCACCGACGGGTGCGTCGGTCACAATCATCGTCCCAGTGTCCAGCACCTTCACAATCTTGTCGTGTTGCTCGCTGAAGGAATAGGGGATCGGGGAACCCGAGTAGGCGAGAGTCTCGCGACCGCAGGTCTGGGGCCGGTGGAGATGCCCGAGTGCGACATAGCCGAGTCCGTCGAACACCGACGGCGGGACCGTGCCGGCACCACCGACCGTGAGTTGTCGCTCGGAGTCCGATGCCGAGCCGCCCGCGACGAAGGCGTGCGACACTGCGACGGCTCGTGAAGGGTCGGTGAGGGTTCCGATGTGGGTCGTCACCACGTGCTCCACGACCGTGTCGTGCCGGCGCACGGCACCGGCGAGGTCCACGATGCGGGCAGGTTCGAGGTAGGGGATCGGGAGCACCTCGAGTGACTCATCCCCGCGCTGGATGACTATCGGGGCACCGACGTCGGAGAGAACGGGGCGTTCGGTGCGGATGTGCAGTCCGGCGGCGTCCATGGCCCTCGATCCGAAGTTCAGTCGCTCGGCCGAGTCGTGGTTACCGCTGATCATCACCACCGTGACGCGTCGTGAGAGCAGCCGGGAGAGGACGTCATCGACCAGATCGACGGCGTCGGCGGCCGGGCTCGCGCGGTCGAAGATGTCGCCGGCGACGAGCACACCGTCGATCCCCTCTGACGAAACGAATTCGACCAGCCAGTCGAAGAACCGGGACTGGTCGTCGAGAAGGTCGACCTGGTGGAAGCGCCTGCCGATGTGCCAGTCGGATGTGTGCACGAGCCTCACGACCGGATAGCGTAGCCGATCACGCTCAAAAAAGGACAACAATACCTTATATTACACGGAGTGCTCGATCGAGGCCCGGGGAAAGGCTCAGGAGGGGGCCGAGTGACCGCCCAGGAGGCCCGCCCGTGCGGCGCGGATGCGGTCCGCGAGTCCTGAGCGGCGTCGGGTCTGGGTGGTGAGGGCCCGTGCGATCGACTCGGCGGGGCCGATCAACACGAGTTTCTTTTTGGCCCTGGTGACCGCGGTGTAGAGCAACTCGTGTTGCAGCAACGGGGATTGCGGGGGTGGGACCACGAACACCACCGTGTCGTACTGGGAGCCCTGGGCCTTGTGGACGGTGGTTGCGAAGGCCGTCTCGATGTCCGCCAGCGTGGCAATCTCGAAGAGCCGCAGCGTGCCGCCACCCTGCCCGGCGGAGCGGTGCACGTGCAGGCCGGCCCTCGGGTGTGAGCGACCCCACACGATGCCGCTGTCCCCGTTGTTGATCCCAATTGAACGGTCATTGCGGGTCACGAGGAGCGGCCGGCCCGGGTCGGCCCGCCACCGTCCGACACCGGAGATCTGGTGCCCCACTTCGTTCCATCCGCTCACACCCCAGTGGCCTTCGCGGTGCGCACACAGGATCCGCACACCGTCTACCTGTGCGAGTGCTCGGGTCGCCGCCGCGAGTTCGGCGGCCGCATCGGGAGCATCCATGTCGGCGATTCTCTTGGCCTCCTTGAAATCCTCGAGGTGGGGCTCGACCGTTTCGAAGATCTCGCGTGCGGTTGGCTTCACACCTGGGGCGACGGGTATCCACACGAGTTCCTTGCCGTCGGCTCTCACGAGGAGGTCGATCACCCTCGCAACAGAGATGTCGTCGTGACGGTCGACCCGCATCTCCCTCGCGAGTTCTCCGATGGCATTCAGGACGACGCTGCCGTCAGGGAGTCGGTTCTCTTGGCGTCGGTTGCGCTCGAGGATGGTCATGTGGGGCACTTCTGCGTGGAGGTCCCACAACTGCGCAAGGACTGCTCCCGTCTCGATGCTCTGGAGCTGTCTCGGGTCCCCGACGAGCACGAGTGTCGCATCCGCAGGGACGGCCTCGAGGAGTCGTGCCATCAACGGGAGGGACATCATCGAGACCTCGTCGACCACGATCACGTCGAAGGGGAGCGGGTTCGCGGGACCGTGGCGGAAGCGCACGAGATTTCCGTTGCGCACCCCCATGAGTCCGTGCAACGTGCCGGCGCCGGCCGCCCAGATGCGGATCTGATCGGCGTGCACGGCGGGCAACTTGTCGTCGTCGATCGATGCCGTGATCGACGCGGTCATCTGTTGGGCGGCCTTTGCCGTCGGTGCGGCGAGTGCGACCCGGAGCGGGCGCCCACCCTCGTGGGCGCGCCGTTCCGCGAGGGCGTGGAGCATCGCCGCGATGGTGAAGGTCTTACCGGTACCGGGTCCGCCGAGCAGGACTGATAACCTGTGGGCCAGGACATTCCGCACCGCGGCAACTTGTTCGGGGCAATCGTCGGGATTGCGAAACGCGGCTCGCGCCCAGGCGTCGGCTGAAGGCCCGAGATGGTCCGGGGGAGAGGCGAGCCTGCCAGCGAGCAGGTCGGCCACGATTCCTTCGTCGACCCACTGGCGCATCAGGTAGAGGAGATTGCCCTTCAGCACGAGCGGTCGATCGGGGCTCGGACTCGCGGACCCCGCGGGCCCGACAACCGACACCAGCGCCGACGACTGCAACGCGTCTTCGAGGTTCGTTGGCCACGGGAGATCCGACATCGTTCGCAGCAGGTCCTCGCCGGCGAAGGGGGCGACCTCTGTGATCACCTGGGCCTCAATGTCGGAGAGATCGAGGCAGACGTGGCTCCGGTTGATCGACCACACGGCGAATGCGAGGGCGAGAAACTCATGGTCTGCGGGTCCCGCGTCTCCCAGTCCGGCTCCGGCGATGTGGAGGGCCGCATGGACTTCGGCCGTTCCCAGGATCCCGAGGTCCACGAACGGAGCAAGAGCCGGATGCACGACACGGGGAACGAGGCGACGCGATCTCACGACCCGGTTCTCCCCACCGAGAACAACCTGTCGAGAGACTCCACCAGGGTTCGAGACGGCCGCCAATGCCAGACTCCCCGGGGAACACCGTCTGCGCCGAGGTCGCCGGTCAATCCCCGGAGGAACAGATAGGTCGCACCGCCGAAATGGGTGTCGAAGTCATAGTTGTCTCCGAGCCGCCACCGCAGGAAGCGGTGCAGTGCGACCGAGTACACGAGCACCTGGAAGATGTAGCCCCTCTCGGCCATCAGTGCGTCGAGTCGTGGTGTCTCGTACGCGAGCCATTTCTGCTCCTCATCGCGGCCGTGCACAGTGTCGGTCTTGTAGTCGACGATCATGAACCGAGTTCCGTCGCCGTCGGAGGTGCGGAAGACCGCATCAATCGAGCCGTTCATGAACCCGGCGACGCGGTGGGAATCGAACCAGGTGTCCGAGATCGTGTCCGCGTACCGGGCGATGCTGGCGCGCATGCCGGGCTCCCGGGAGAGAGCGCGGCCGATCTCGGCGAGGGGGAACGAGGAGTCCTGACCGAGGTTGAAATCGAAGCGCAGTTCCGAGAGTCGGTGACGGCGCCCGAGGGTGGCCAAAGTGTGACTGCCGAAGCCGGGTCCCAACGGCTTGTCGAACGACCCCACGATTCCCTCGGTGACCGCCACGGCGACTGAATCCGGGTCATCGATCCGGGGCCAAGCACCGAGTCGCTCGTCGACTGCCGCGCGGACGTCGGCGTCGGCGGTCGACGACGACGGGTCCACCGCGTCTATGACCTCGTGGACGAGATTGCCCAGCATCGACGATCCCGGCACCGATCCGAGTGCAGTGAGGCCGTCGCCGGCCGGTGCCACGGCGAGTTGCCGGTCGACTTCCGTGGGTTCGGCCGCATGATCACGCTCGTCGAAGCCGTGCGCCACATCGGTTCCTTTCGACGCAGGGGAGGGCGCGCCACGCTTCAGGAGCCGGGTGAGTCCCGAGTATGACCAGCGCTGCCAGCCCTTCAATCGGATCCTGTCCTCGGCCAGGCCCTGCAGGTCGGCGTGGGTGAGAGGTGCGCCACTGGCAGTGCTTACGCCGGTCGGAGATGCGAGAGCCGACAGCGGTTCGAGTCCGGGGCCGAATTCCCTCGTGGCGATGGAGCCGGAAGGCGACGAGCCGAGAGCGTTCATTGCCGCGCGGAGATCATCGCGGAGGTTCTCCCCCGGGATCGACCACTCGAGGAGGTCCGGCCACGGAGATTTGCTCTCTTTGGCGTAGTTGGTGCGCAAGCGTGACCAGTAAGCCACGACTTTGAATTCGGCCCTGGTCAGAGCGACGTAGAGCAGGCGCTTGAGATCGGCCTCAGCCTCGGACTTGCTCACGCTCAATCGTTTGACCGACGTCCGAAGGGCCCCACCGGGAAAGCTCGCGGGGGCGAACTCCCACTCCCTTGGCTTGTCGCCGTCTTTGACGTCGGACCCGGCGTCGACAACCCGAGTCCGACCCGAACCAAAGTCATGAGAGAACATGTAGGGAGGCTTGGCCCTCACCCCGGCGCGGTGCAGGTCGGGGAGGATCACGATCGGGAACTGGAGCCCCTTGCTCCCATGAATCGTCATCACCTTGACCGCGGCATCGTCGGTCTCGATGCGTCGCTTCCGTTCGTCGGGTTGGTCGTCGTCTTCCTCCTCGAGCGTGTTGCTGATGATTTCCTCCAGGACCCCGAGTACTTCAAGGGGGGCGGGCGCACGGGGGATCATCGGATGCGACGAGAGGAGTTCGGCGAGATGGTCCAGGTCGGTGAGCATCCGCTCGCCGTCGGGTCGTGAGAGAACTCGGTCGAGGAACTGCAACGTGGAGCGGTGCGTCAGGTACATCGCTGTCAGTCCGAACTCGGAGAGGACTCGGGCATCCTCCGAGCAGACCTCCTGCAGCCTGCCCATCTCGTCGTCGGACACCGAGAGGAGCGACGTCGGATCATGGGCTCCGAAGACAGTGAGGGCACGTGCCCGGACCTTCCTCGGCCGGTGCGGATGGGCGATCCCGTCGAGGAACATCAGCCAATGACGGGCCGCTTCTGACTGCACCACGGAGCCACTCTTGGACTGCACCACCGGGATGCCGACTTCACGAAGACACGCCGTGAGTCCATCGCCGCTCTTGTGTGACCTGACGAGAACGGCAATGTCGCTCGGCACGACCCGCCTCATCGGATATCTCCCGTCCTGTCCCGGGGGAAGGTCCCGGTCGGGAATCTCACCGTGTGCCAACAGTTCGGCGACTCTGTTGGCGAGGTCGTGGTCGATGACGTCTTGTGCCTTCTCTGCGACGTTCGGACCCCGATCCTTCTTCGCGCCGAGGTCGCCATGGGATGCAAGCCACCTGATCTCGAGGGGTTCATTTGCGATTTTTGGCGGGTTCTCACCGGCCCTGTTGATGACCAGATCCTGGATTCTGGATGGATCTGCGGTGACCCGTGTGTAGTTGGCGGAGCCGGAAGGGTCGAATTCGTATCCCTGGGGCGCACCGTCGTCGTTCCGCGTGAACAGATCGTCGAGTGCGGCGATGAGCCTCCTGCTGCTGCGCCTGTTGGTGGAGATCTTGAATCGCTGGCTCACGGCATTCTCTTCAGCGACGTAGACACCCACGTCGGCACCGCGGAATCTGTAGATGGCTTGCTTGGCGTCTCCCACCGTCACCAAGTTGTGCGTTCCGTCGCCGTGACGGTGGATCGCATCGAAGATCCGCCACTGCAGAGCATCAGTGTCCTGGAACTCGTCCACCATCACCAGTCGGTACAGGGCCGAGATCTCGTGCGCGAGCGCCGCTGCCCGAGCGAGTTCAACCGGCGACGGATTTGTCGGATCAAGCGACTCGGCGGCGAGACGAACCGATTCGCTGTGGGACACGAGCAGATGATCCACACACCATTGCCTGATGTTCGAAGCCAATGTGTTGACGGTTGTGGCGATCCTCTCGGCCACATCGGTCGATCTTCGCGCGGACTCTGAGCTCTCGGCCCCGGGCGGCAGCGAGAGAGAGTGGGGAGGGGCCTTGGGAAACACTTCGATCGAGGGGTTGTCCAGCGCGATCTTCACGGACTTCTTGACGGCAGTCACGGACCTCTTCGTCGCTTCGCGGTTTTCTTGCATCTGCGCGAGAGTGGTGGTGACGGGGGGATTGACCCTCACGAACCTGAGTGGGTCCTTCGAGAACTCGTCCGCGAGACCGTCGGTCACGAGTCTGTCGACCACCTCGTCGATGTTGCTCACGAGCGTGAAGTTCGCCGGCACGGATCCCGCCAATCCGGCCCTGCGCAGGATCCGGCGGCAGAAGCCGTGGATGGTGGAGATGGTGACCTCGTCGTAGCGGGCGAGGAAACGTTCCAGTCTCTCCCGACCCGAGGCACGCAGTGTGTCGTCGGCCACGATGCTCGCGAGCCACGGAAGACGGGTCGCGTCACCGGCTGCGAGTACTCCGATCGCCTCGAGGCACATCTGTCTGGTCTTGTGGCGGAGCTCGGCGGTGGCGGCACGGGTGAAGGTGACGAGGAGAACCTCACCGGCCTCGAGACCATGGCGGATGACATTCAGCACCACCAACTGGGTCAGGGCGTAGGTCTTCCCTGTGCCAGCACTCGCGGTGATCGAGACCCGTCCCCTCGGGGGGGACCCCGTGCTGAGGTCGAGTTCGGGCGGGTCAGCTGCCATTGCCACCGTTCGCCGCCTTTCCGGAACCCTCTGTCATCACGCACGTTCGGTCGAACGTGCCCCACAAGAGATCTGCGTAGAAATCGAACCGACCGGTACCACCGTGGGCGCCGAGAATCTGCTGGTCCAGTGCGGTGACCTGCTCTTCCTGCACCTCGTCGAAAGATCGGCCATCGAGCAGGAGGTCGATCTCGGCGGAGCGCTCACTATCTTTCTCAAACTTTGCTGCGGTCTTCTTATCCTCCCTCGTCCTCTCGCGAGATGCACGTTCGAAGATCGGCACGTGTTCACGACTCGCGACATGGTGGATGCCGGCCGCGATGCGGATCACCTCCGTCGCGTTGGTGAGACGCTCCTGTGCATCATCGCCGGCAAAGTTCAGAACCTTCTCAACGGGTTCAGTACCGGACTTCTCGCCCCTTGCGACGACGTAGGCCTTGAACACGGTGTTGCCGCCATCGGCCACGGTGAGCATCGCAAGATCAATCCACGGTGCGAGAAGGATCGTCTCGTCGTAGCGCTTGAACCGGAGACGCACGATTGCGTCGGTGTTCGCCACCGTTGAGATCGACTGCACCTTGCCCGTCACCGTCACGCCACCGACCGACACCTCCACGTCCCTGTCCTCTGTGGCGGTGAGGTCCCGAAGTGATGCAGGGAGCAGGTCCACCATCTCGCGCACTTCGGTGGCGATCATCTCGGCGAGGGCCTCACCGGCCCGGCCCGGGGGCAGTGAACCTGCGGCTGGGCGATGCTTCTGCCACGACGAGATCACCGACATGGCCGAGCCGCTCTTGTCGTTCGCGAGTCGGTTCACCAGGTCGCGACCCTCGGCCGACTCAGCGAGGCCGTCGAGATCGAGCGGGATGATTCCATCTCCCGTGATCGGCTTCGTGACGTACGAATTCGACGTCTCTTTCTCCGGCAGGTCCACGTTCAGAATGTCCTTGACATGGAATGCGAGAGGGTTCCGCACTGCTTCGGCAATGTCGCGGAGCGAGACCGCGACCGGAGCGACAACGGCCATGGTGGGCGCGGCGGGCGCAGCGAGAGTGCCCGCACCGTCGGTCTTCCCCCGCCGCACGATGCTGTTCGCGGCGGGTGCCGAGGGGTCGAATGTGAAGGGCTCTCCCGCAACTGTCTCACCGGGGATCATCGTCTGATCCTGGTAGTTCTGGCGGGGGTGTCGCGCCAGAACAGAATGTGACGTGCCGACCGGCTCGGCTTCGAGGGTCGCCGCAACGACTTCGAGCAGTTCCTGCACCGGCACCGCGAACGGCACCGGCCTGTTGTCGGAGATGTCGCGCCAGTCGCAGGTGACGAGGAATGCCGTGCGCGCTGCCATCAATGCGTGGAGGAACACTTGCCTCCCCGCCATGGAGTAGTTCGGCTCTCCAGCCAGCGGGTTGTTCGCGAGAATGTCGTCGCCGTCGGTCGGCGCGCCGGAGAAGAGGTCCTCGTTCGCTCCGAACACTGCGACGATCCTGCGGGGTTCGTGGGCGATGCCCGCGAGCGTGGTGAGGGTGATCGACTCTCCCCGCCCCGAGTACGGGGAGAATTCCGACGGCAGATGTGTCGCGAGATTCTCGATCAGATCCGGCACCGGCAAGTGGATGGTCGCCGGGGAATTGGT
>Ga0194116_10006984_pt1 | contig 11818 bp, 11 predicted proteins | sample TA2MahsurfametaG_4_FD_148617 | JGI IMG/M metagenome (GOLD analysis project Ga0194116, IMG submission 148617) | Freshwater microbial communities from Lake Tanganyika, Tanzania - TA2015008 Mahale S9 surface | ecosystem: Environmental > Aquatic > Freshwater > Lake | place: Tanzania: Lake... | reverse complement strand
AGAAATACAACAATTTGCTAAAATTGATTTTGTTAAGAAGTTTGTAGGCCCTTTTATAGAAAACATGAAAGGCTATCTTAACCTCCCCTCTGGAGGCTGTAGCATCCTAATGCAAAAAAAGGGTGACGATTGGGGGTGTCACTGGAAAATAGGTGCAAGTGTTCAACAACTTACAGCTCGCATTTCGACAGATCTTTTTATTGAAAATGGATTTTGTGATTTTAACTATGACTCATCATTGTCTATAGCTAACATCAAAAATACAAGAGGATCAATATTTGCGTATAGTAAAGAGCTTCAATTTAATTTAGCCGATTTAGCGTTTGATCCAAGAAAAGACAGTCGATTTTCGTTTAACGTTATAGATGACAAGATCAATATTTTAGAATTAAATGGATTCATCAAATATACTTCTGAATGGAATATTGTTTTTGATAAAGATGGTTGTACGTTTTTAGCGCAACCGTTATTGCTAGCGAATTGTAAAATTGCAAGGGGAATGAAGCTAAAAGAACTTGACATTTCAACCAAAATCCAAGGTGAAAATATCGCGGATATTTACACTTGTTTTTACGGTAGCTCTCTATTGTCTAGTTCTACTTTTACTAAATATAAATCTTACGTGCAAGACATTAGTGGTAGTATCCTTTTAGCTATTAATTTTAATGATATCAAAGGATGTACATTTCAAGCTGCTGCAGATGGTGTTTATTCATCTTTATTTGCTATTAATAATTTGGATCTTTCTGGGTATTATAAAGATGGTAGATGGAAGCTTGAAAAATGTTCATGGAATGATCATGCTGTATATACTGAGTTTATTACAAATGATCAACAAATCAATGTTTTACTCTTAAAGTATTTAAGCCCAACCCTGCAATTTGACCTTAAGGGTTTGTATGGTATCAATAACAGGGTTTTTGATGTCAAATCTCTACATGCGATTATTGATTCATCTTTTTTAAGAATTAACAAATATGAAAATTTAAAAGGTAAAGTTGAGTTAGATGCAAGTGGTGTCTGTAAATTAAATGAAAATTTTTTAATAGATGAGATGAACTTACGTTCTTTGTTTGATATAGGAATTAACTTGCCCGTAATTTGTCAAATGAAACAAAAAAAACACAGCTTACTTTCATTCTCAAGTTCTAAAGGATGTAAAATTACGGGGCTTGATTTTGATATATTTATACCGACAGTAAAGAAAAATGTAGGGAAATTTTCCATTGATTCTATAGTTTTTTCTGAAAAATTATCAAATTCTGAGGTCTCTTATTGTGATCTTACTCTTTTGCCTGAAGGTTCTAGGTATTTATGCGATAGCTCAATCCCTTATAAGGATCTTTTAAAATTACGCACAGATCTTGATTGGAAGCTTTCTTGTTCTCTAAAGTCTTACGACGGTTTATTATCATCTAAAATTAAGTTGAACCCAGGTTTGTATAGCCTTTTTGATAAAGAGTATCAGGTAGAAAGTGCTGAAGTATTAATTTCGAGTTCGCAGATATCCTTAGATGCAATTGTTGAGTATAATAACCTTCCTCTACATTGTTATGTTGAAAAAGGAATTGTAAATGAATCTCCTGTATTAATTAGCATCAATGAAAAAGATTGTTCAGAAATACTTAAGCTTACTTGTAAGCCAAAAAATGATTCGTATGAAGTGGTTCGAGTCGATGGGAAATTAAGCGGAATACAAGCTAATTTACAGAAGAGTTCTCATATTTCAGATGGTTCATTTTTTGGTATTATTAATGTTAATTATTCTAAAGCTCAAAGAATTTTACCAAAAGATCTTGTAAGCATTCTAAGCTGCCTTAAGCTCGGAGCTGGGTATACGATGCAGGGTCATTTTTTCATATTAGATTCAGCAGATGAACCCTTTACATTTCAGGGTAATATAAAAGGAGAAAAGTGCGAATTATTGGATTACTGTTTTGATTCTTTACAAGTCAAAGCGCATATATCTAAGGATAAATTGATATTTGAAGACTTTAAAATAGAAGATTTAGCAGCTAATCTAATGTTAAAATCTTGTCAAATATCAAAAGATCAAATTACCCATGACTGGAATCTTTACTTGCCACTGGCTCATCTTAGAGAATTTAAGCCTAGTCTTTTATCTGAGAAAGGCAAAAGATTGGGAGAAAAACCTTTCATGATTAAAAATCTCACTGTTTATGATTTTCGAGGAAAACTAGGAGATAAAAAAAGTTTTGTTGGTAAAGGTGCTATTCATTTTCTTAATTCTAATAAAAAAGGGTTTAGCCTGCTTGACATACCTTTGGATGTTATAAAAGACATAGGATTGGACTCAAGTATTTTAGTTCCTGTAAGTGGGGAATCGGAGTTCGATATTAGAAAAGGTAGATGTCTTTTTCATGAATTAAAAAATTCATATAGTGATTCAAGAAGATCAGAGTTTTATCTAAATCCAGAAACTCTTTCTTATGTAGATCTTGATGGTAATTTACATATAGATCTAAGAATGAGGCAACATGTTTTAGTGAAATGGTCCCAATCATTTATTGTCTGTTTAAGAGGAAGCTTATCTAAACCTAAGTATAGCTTAAAGAATATTGATAGCGGTAACTAGATTATTAATTCAATCCATTCTTGACTTCATTTTTCCGAATTTATGTATTCATTGCCAAGATGACTGTAACACAGGATTTTTGTGTAGGTCTTGTTCTCATCAAATTGAGCTAGTAGATATAAGCAATCGCTGCAAATACTGCTTTTTAATAACACAACAGTGTAATTGTAGTTCTTTAGATTTCGCGAATTCTTTATGTAAGCAAGCTTTTGTTTGTGAGTCATATGGACCGGCTATTTCCATGGCACGAGCTTTCGAGGAGAATATGAACTGCGCTAGCAGCATCGGGAGCCTTATGACCGTTCTTATTTACAAGATATCTTGGCCTGTCCCTGATTTGATTATTCCGATTATAAAGGGAAATATTTCAACCTTGCCCATTTGTCAGAAATTAGCTAGTTTTTTCAATGTTAGCTATTCGAATATGTCTATGAAAGAGAATGGATTAAAATCTATTAATAGGCTTGTAAATTACTCGGATAAAATTGTACTTTTTGTATCTATCCAACCTTTGTCTACTGTTGTTAAGCGACGTATTTGCAATGAGTTTTATTTTGCAGGTGTAAAGGAGTGTTTTTTTATGTCTTTTTTAGAATCTTAAGATATTGGTATTTAGTATGTAAAAAATAGATTGAAATCTTAACACAATCTAAATAAATTTATATTATAATGATCCTAGGAGTAATTTAAACTTATCCTAGGAGAAAACTATGTCATCTATAAGTTCAATTCAGTCATCAGAATTAGATGACTTAGTGGCAGCTAAAAGTTATGGAACTCAATCATATTGGAATAATTTTCAGAATCAGAATTCTGAAAATGAGTTGAGTGTTGAGTCTGTTAATAATGTAATAAATGAGGTATGTAATTCTCAGGGATCCAGCCCTGATTTTAGTTCTTAATTGATTACACCAGAGGCTCTTCTTTAAAAGGAGTCTCTTCTTCTTTTTCTTCGGGTTGAGTTTTTCTTTGTACGTGTAACTTGCCTAGAATCGATACTCCTTCATCCACAGTGATACTCGAGGCTACTATGTCTCCAGTTACCTTTGCGCTGTTTTTGAGTACCAGTTTTTTAGAAACACATAAATCTCCCTCTACAATCCCTTCTATGTAAGCTTCTTCTAGATGAAGATCAGCTTTTACTATGGCTTGAGGCCCAATCTTAATGCTGCCTTTAGATAGTATTTCACCTTTGAAGTAGCCGTCAATAATTGCAAAAGACTCAAATGTAATTGATCCTTCTACTTTTGCATTTTCCTTTATATGGATTTCTGGTGACTGGTTAGTATAGGTCTCATTTTTTTGAACAACCTTATTTCTTAGTTGTTCTAGTCCGGAGTATGGTTGTCTAGCCATCGTCAAAGAGTCTCTCTCAGAGGTATTGTATTCTTCCTGAAGAATGTTTTTTTCTTCTAATATACCTTTACTGTTTTTTTTAAACATACAGTCCTCATTCTGTTAGAATACTTATCTTCAGGATATATTCTTTTGGTTTTAAGCTTCTAGGTTGCGTCTTGCCATCTGAATTTGTTTTCTTAATACCTCATCTGTTTCTACTTGCCCAGATATTTTTTTCCATGCATGCAGAAGAGTGGAGTGTGTTTTTCCTCCAAACGATGATGATAGTTTAATAAGAGAATCATTGATGAGCTCTTTTGCAAGGTACATGGCAACTTGTCTGGGGAAAGCTATGTCTTTGCTGCGTGAATTGCCTTTAAGATCGCTGATTCTCACTTCATAGATTGTTGCAACGCTTTTTAAGATGTTCTCAACAGATATTCGTTTTGATGGTGCCATTTGAAAAAGCTCACTAAGTGCTTTTTCTACGACTTCTTCTGTTACATCAAGTCCCATCATTCTGCAGTAAGCGCTTAATCTATTGATAGCACCTTCGAGTTGTCTTACGTTGTTGAAAATGTGCTCGGCGATAAAAAAAGCAACTTTCTGGGGTATTTTAAACCCTTTTTGCTCCGCTTTGTGCTGTAGAATAGCTACGCGAGTTTCAAGGTCAGGGACGCCTATATTTGCTACTAATCCCCATTCCATTCTAGCAATCATTCTTTCTGATAATTTTAATTGTCCTGGCGGTTTATCACTGGTAATAACAATTTGTTTATTCTGGTTTATTAGTGTTTCAAACGTATTACAAAATTCTTCTTCGAAGTTTTGGCGGTTTTGAAGAAATTGAATATCATCGACAAGAAGTACATCAAGAGAACGATAAAATTTTTTCATTTTATCTAGTGTTTTGTTTCTTAAGTTATCTACTAAGTCGTTGATGAAGGCTTCTGTTGTTATAGCGTGAACACGTAATTTTTTGTGGTTTTGTTTTATTGTATGGCCAATTGCATGTAGCAGGTGGGTTTTGCCTAGACCTACACCACCATGGATAAATAAAGGGTTATACGATTTTCCTGGTCTTGCAGCTACACCAAGAGCAGCAGATTTTACAAATTGATTAGATGGTCCTTCAATAAAATTTTCAAATGTATAAAAAGGATTTAGCCTTAATTCTTGATGTTCCTTTGGTATATCAGATGAGGCTATTTCGCTAACTGGAACTGAAATCTGGTTAGCTTGAGCTTGTTTTTTAGGCTCTGCAATCACGAACTCTATTGCTGGCTCACCAGAGGATAGTGTTGGAACAAACTGCACTAAGTCTTTTTTGTAGTTATCTACAAGGTACTCTTGAACAAAGATATTGGGAACCTCTAGCACAAGTTTGTCTGAGGTCGATTCGATGACCTTGATTGGAGATATCCAGTTTTCGAATTCTGTAGAAGAACAGCGTTCTTCTATGAACTCTAAAAAGAAATCCCACGAATCTTGTGTCTGGCTTGTTATCATAATTGTACCAGTTTGTTAAAATGAACCTTGCAACGGATTTAGCACGTAATATGTTGTCAAGTTACCATTGGTTTCGAAATCGTTTCAAGAAAAAATCAATCTTGTCATTTTGATCTGAAGGTAACTTGTTGACGGAGAAAACATAGAGAAAACAGAAATTTATTTTCATTAGAAATAATCAAAAAAAATCACTTTGAACGAATGCTGTTATTAATAATTAAAAATAAGAACGACATTGTTATTTGTATGTAATCTTTTTATAATTTATGCGATCGTTGAGATAAGTAGAGTTTGTTTTGATTCTGGGTTTCTATAAAGAAACCCATTTTTTTTATTTTTTATGGAATTCACCTAGTTCGTAGCGCGATGTTATTCTTTCGATGATATTTGTTGTTGATATTCCTGTTGTATAGGGTAAAAGTTTTAAAATTCCTAGGCGCATAGCTGTGCCATATTGGTCTTCGAGCAGTTCAGGAGAAAAATCATCACCATGTACTACATAAGATATATTCCATTCTTTGATAAGGTTTTCTGTCAGTCTTAAAGGCGGTGCTACAATAACTTCGTCTACATATTTACATGCTTGGATTACACGTACCCGTTCTTCTAGGGTGAGAATCGGTGTTCTTTTGTATTCTTCGACAACATGATCTTCTAAAACACCTACAATTAAATAATCACCAAGAGCTCTAGCTCTTTTAAAAAATTCAACGTGACCTAAGTGAAAAAGATCTCCGACTACATCTGTATAAACTACAACCTTATTAGTTTTTTCATCGGAAAGTGAAGGGACTGAAAATAATAATATAAATAGAGAAAATAACACTTTTATCATAAAAACCCCAAGTTTATGGATTTTTTGAAGAATGCAAAATTGACCATTAAAATCAAAGGGTTATGTTTTTTGTTGTACTTGTATTTTTTTTAGTGTTAAGTTTTTTTATTGTTAAATAATTAGCTTACATGGGAGTTCTTGAGTGAAAATTACATTGAAAATTATTTGTTTTTTTTCTTTTATAACAGCATCTATTTATTGCCAGGATCCTTTACAAAAGATCGTTAGACCCCTGGAGCCGGGCGTTTATAATTTTTATATGACAGGTCAATCAACTGATAGGCATCCTAATGGATTAATTGAAGAAGGAATACGGATTGTTAAAAATAATGATATAGGACAGATTTGGGAGACTAAAGGTATTAAAATCTATAAAGATTCCAACTCTCAGGAAAGATGCGAGTACGTTACTTATGATCATAGAATTTTTAGGGATATGAGTGGTAATACGCAATGCATTACAGTAGGTGCTGCTGGTAATTTTTCCGTAGGTAAAATTACTGTCTCAGGGGATGGAAACTTTGTTACCGAAACCGATTCATTATCCGATTTGTACGGACAAAATATAAAGGCAAAGTGGGTATATACTAAGATTCAGAATGGCTATTCAGTAAAAGCCTTATATCAAAATCCCAAAGATAATAAATGGCTAGAGGCTAGAACCATGAAATTAGTAAAACAACCTTCCAGTTGAAAAATAGATTCGAATCAGCTGTAGGCTTGAAAAAGAGCCGCAGCTTGGTTTGCTACAGTTCTATCTTCAGACGTTTCTAGGTTTTTGGCTTGGGAAAGGCCTTGTTTTTTGTATCCTAAGGAAAGAAGGGCCTTGGTTTTGTTTAGTAAGGTGGGCGCGTGGTTAGGATCTATTTTGAGTGCTTTTTCTATGTAGTTTAAAGCCATTAAGTTATTTCCTTTTTGTAGGTACAAAGCCCCTAGGGTCTGTACGTCATACGCGCTATCTGGTACTAGGGTTACAAGAGCTTCAAAAAATGTAATAGCTGTATCGTATAAACCTTGTTTGAGGTAAGAATAACCAACAAATCGCAAATCTTCTAACTCTTCTCCTTTCCATCCCAAAACGTCTAGCCAGTTAATTTCTGCCATATATGTACTTTTTATCCTTTTTGGTATTGGGTTCTTCTTCCATTAATAAAAGAGATGTTTTTTTCTAGATGTAGTATACAATCGAGTAGTTTAATTAGGACCGTTTTTTGCTTTTCTAGCTCTTTTTCTTCTTTTTCACTTGCGAATTTTTTTTTAGGATCCTTAGTTTCTTCTTTATCTTCTTCAGCCCTAAGTCTTGTAACATGCGCTTGTAATTTCGATATAATTTTTTGTGCTTGGCTTTCTTTTTTATCTGGGGTTCCTAATGAAGGGATGATTTGATGGGTAAATAATCGTTTTTTTTGTTCATTATATCTCATAGGGATTTCAAATTCTGCCCAGGGTTGGTTTTTCTTTTCGCTGTCGAGCAAAGTGTCTAGTTCTGATGAAAATGAAGGTACTGTAACATCAATAGTTGTCTGAGGAGCTATTCCTCGAGCCTCTTTTATTAATTTCTTATCGTACTTTTTTTGATCTTGTGCGTATCTGCTTGATACATCTACGCCTAGATTGTCTATCGTTCTGGAGCTCATGATTACCTCTATTTGGCTTAATTTTTCAGATGCCATGCAAAGGTAATTTAATCAATAAATAAATTTTTTAATTTAAACTTAATATTTTCCCACAAATTCCCACTCGAAAATAACTTTTTATAACATTGTCTTTTTTAAGAGTTTATGTTGTTTATATTTTCATTTTTATTGCAGGTTTTATTCAAAAATATTGCCAAGTTAGGGTTTTAGTGGTAAATTGTGGAAAAGTAGGGTAAAAGGGTGTTGTTGTGTACTTTTTTAGTGGATCTACAGAGGCTAAGCTGGACGATAAGGGACGATTTGTTCTTCCTCAGAACATGAGGTATGGTCTTGTAGAAGATGGTCTACTAGAATTTAGCATCGGCCTAGGTCTCGGAGGCTGTCTAGCCATATACAGAAAAAGCGACATACAAAAAATAGTAGAAAGATTTCAGGCAAAACAGCACTTGGCTAAGTACCAAAAGTTTTTTACTTTATTCTTTTCTACCCTTCATCAAACTTCTTGCGATAAAATAGGAAGAATCATGATTCCTTCAGTATTGAAGAAGACAATTGGTATAAAAAATGAAGTCGTTATAGCTGGCGTATTAAACAAAATTGAGATTTGGCCTAAAGAGCTTTACGAAAAACAACTCAATGACATGCTCAGCGGTAAGGATCCGGAAATGAGTTTACTGAAAATGACAGAAGAAGCTTTTGCGCTGCTTTCCGATGATGAAAAGGATGATTCGAATGACTCAGAACGATAATAAGCCCCATGTTTCTGTAATGTTGGATGAGACACTTGAAAATTTTAAGGACGTTCCTCTTAACGTATTTGTAGAAGGGACTCTTGGAGCTGGTGGTCATGCCAAGATGATTTTAGAATCTCATCCTGAAATTCAGAGATATATAGGTTTTGATCAAGATCAGGAAGCTATACAAATCGCAAGATCTGTCTTGGCTCCATGGGCTGATAAAGTTGAGTATGTTAATGCCAATTTTTCAGAAATGGATGAATATCTCAAAAAAATGGGTGTAAAAGAGGTAAATGGATTTTTTTTCGATCTAGGTGTCTCCTCTATGCAGTTTGATAATGATTATAAAGGTTTTAGTTTTTCCAAAGAAGGTCCCCTTGACATGAGGATGAACGCGCAACAGTCATTAACAGCAAAAGACATTGTTAACAAATGCTCTGAAGAAGAACTGGGAAGAATATTTCGAGAATTCGGTGAAGAGCCCAGATGGAGACAGGCTGCAAAATTAATCGTTGAGTACAGAAAAAAAAGACCTCTTGAAACGACAAAAGAATTAAGTGAGTTAATTTGTAGTATGTACAAAGGTCGGGGAAAAATACACCCTGCAACTCTTATTTTTCAGGGATTGCGCATAGCTGTGAATCGCGAGCTGGATGTTTTGTCGAAAGGGCTTCACTCAGCGCTTAGCTGGTTAGCTCCTAGAGGCAGAATTGGGGTTATAAGTTTTCATAGCCTGGAAGATAGAATCGTTAAAAATGTTTTCAGGGATGCTGCCTCTCCCGTAAGAGATGGTAAGATTAAGATACCTGCAAAGATGAGGTTGGTGACTAAAAAGCCTTTAGTGCCGACTTTAAAAGAAACAAAACAAAATCCTAGAGCTCGTAGTGCTAAATTGCGCTTTATTGAAAAATGGGAGCAGAATTGTGAATAAAGGAATACTGACAAGATTATTTATTTGTTTAAGTGCAGCTAGTTTGTGCTTATTTTCTTATTTAGAAAAACAAAACGAACTAACACAGCTAAGATTGTATGTTCCTAAGTTAGTTAAAGAAATAAGATCAATTAATGAAGAGAATACCCGTCTTCAGTATGAGGTAGAGCAATTCGAAAGCCCTGATAATATGATACGATTAGTAAGGGATAGTAGATTTGCACATTTAAAACACCCTCTAAATAAAGAAGTTATTACACTTAGTGAAGGTTTAGCCTTAGATTATCCTTCAACTCAAACGAAAGAAACATTACTATTCAAACCTAAGTACACTTTGGCAGTCGGAGCAAATTAAATATGTCTAAAAGACGTGATAGTGGCTTGATATCTGCTTCAAGTCGCAAGCGTCTAGTAGTTGTTTCATCCGTCATTTCTTTATTGTTTTGTATGCTTATAATGATGTTTTATAAGGTTCAAATCGTAGAAGGGGACAAGTGGACTAGAAAAGCTAAGGCGCAACATCAATTGACTTTGATAGAACCTTTTAAAAGGGGTGCTTTTTTTTCAAATACTTCGCTCAAATCGGCTCATCCAGAATCCCCAAGAGCTTTAGTTACTGACGTTCCAAAGTTTCATTTATATTTTGATCCTAAGTCTATACCGCAATCTTTAAAAAAAGAGGTGGCCAGTAACATTTCTCTTCTATTAAATTTTAAAGATGATGAAAGAAATAAAATTTTAGCCCATTTGCATAAACAATCTCGTTCTCGAAAAGTGCTGATGTGGATTAATAGAGAAAAAAAAGACGGTATTGAGAACTGGTGGTTTGATTTTGCAAAACGGCATAAACTTCCAAGGAATGCTATATTTTTTATTCAAGATTATAAAAGATCCTACCCCTTCGGAAAATTACTTGGTCAAATTTTACATACCGTTAGAGAGGATAGAGATCCTTTAACAAAACAACATATACCCACAGGTGGTCTTGAGCTTGTTTTGGATAAATATCTACAAGGGAAAGAAGGTAAAAGAGTTCTATTACGATCACCAAAGCATCCACTTGATACTGGTAAATTGATCGCAATTCCTCAAAATGGTGCTGATATTGTTCTTACAGTTAATCATTATATCCAGGCAATAGCAGAGGAAGAAATCGAGAAAGCTGTAAAAAAAGCAAATGCTAAGGCTGGTTGGGTTATCATGATGGATCCCCATTCTGGAGAGATATTTGCTTGGGCTCAGTATCCATTTTTTGATCCAAGTCAGTATAAGTCCTATTTTAATGATCCTGTAAGATTAGAAGATACAAAGGTGAAAGGCATTACAGATCCTTACGAACCAGGATCTACAATGAAGCCTATTACGATGGCGATTTGTCTTATGGCGAATGAAGAATTAAGAAGGCAAGGCAAGGCTCCCATATTCGATCCTAATGATAAGATAATTACATCAAACGGGTATTTTCCAGGCAGATCTGTGCCTATACGTGATACTAAACTTCATAGATTTTTGAATATGGACATGGCTATTCAAAAGTCTTCCAATATATATATGGCAAGGATGATCCAGAGAGTCGTTGATGCATTAGGGCCTCAGTGGTATAGAAACGCTCTTCAGAATATATTTGGTTTTGGTGTAAAAACAGGAATAGAATTGCCTTCCGAGGCCACAGGACTTTTACCCACTCCGGGTAAAAAACATCCTAATGGATCCCTTGAGTGGTCTACGCCTACGCCATTTTCACTAGCATTTGGCCACAATTTACTTGTAAGTAGCTTGCAGATGTTAAAAAGTTATGCTATTTTGTGTAATGGCGGGTTTGACGTTAAACCTATTCTAATAAAAAGAATAGTTTCTACAGATCTAGATGGTAAACAACAAGTAGTTATTGATAATGTTAGGAAGGAGAATTTGCAAGAGTCAAGGAGATTGCTTGATCCTGGTGTTACAGAGAAAGTTATTCGGTCGATGAAGTATGTAACTAAACCTGGAGGAAGTGCTCCTAGAGCAGATATTTATGGTTATTCTGAAGCAGGTAAAACAGCAACATCAGAAAAGATCGTGAATGGTACCTACTCAAGAAAAGATCATATTTCAACTTTTATTGGGTTTGCTCCTGTTAAAAACCCAAGATTCGTTATGCTTATAGCTATTGATGAGCCTGAGCATAAGTTTGTTCCTGGAGTCGGTAAGATGCACATGGGGGGAGCCTGTGCAGCCCCTGTATTTGGAGAG
>Ga0194116_10006979_pt1 | contig 11824 bp, 13 predicted proteins | sample TA2MahsurfametaG_4_FD_148617 | JGI IMG/M metagenome (GOLD analysis project Ga0194116, IMG submission 148617) | Freshwater microbial communities from Lake Tanganyika, Tanzania - TA2015008 Mahale S9 surface | ecosystem: Environmental > Aquatic > Freshwater > Lake | place: Tanzania: Lake... | reverse complement strand
TGGGACATTTTGTGAACAACGGACTGATGGTAACGATTTTGTATGTTCAGTATCTCAAAGACAAAACCATAGATACTAAAGTGGGAGAGAGTGCTCCATGGTGGGCAGCCATCATCAGTATCATCCCGGTGATTTTTCTTTTTACACAGCTCAAGCGTAGGGCCGGCACAAAAGTTTCGTTCGACAGCATTGCCGATACGCCTGCGGAGCGAAGCGATAACACATCCATTTAATTGTTGCAGATGGCTTTCAACCTGCAAACACTCAAAACTCGCGCCATCACTGCCCTCATTTTTGTAGGAGTGATGCTGTTGGGTATGCTTTGGAACCAATGGAGTTTCTTTTTGCTTTTCAGTGTAATTCATTTTGGTTGCTGGCGCGAGTATCAGCAGCTTGTTGGTCGCACCGACGAAGCTTATCAAACCATTACTCCCTTCCATCGCTACGGTATTATGCTTGCAGGATGGTGTTTAATGCTTTATGCTACCAACGAACCGATGCAACTGGGCGAAATACCCTTGCATGCTATTGGCTTTTATATGGGACTAGTGGCATTGTTCGGACTTCCGTTGATTGAAGTGCTCTTCACTCGGCAGCTCAACCTGAAAAATATTTTCTATTCGGCTGCAGGACTGGTATATATATCGCTCAGCTTTACATTGCTTATTGATCTGCGTATGCAGGGACAAATTCTGGGTACTGATTTTGGCTGGATCGCTCCGCTGGTGCTGATTGCTTCCATCTGGATCAACGATACCATGGCCTATTTGGTGGGATCCTGGATTGGTAAGCACCCGCTGAGCAAAGTATCGCCTAAAAAAACTTGGGAGGGAACCATCGGCGGCATTCTACTTTCCGTTGCACTGGTGAGTTTGATGGGTTACTGGCTCCATTCTTTTATGGTTCCCGTTTTTGCATTGATTGCACTGATCACTTCTGTTGCCGGCACCCTGGGCGATTTGCTTGAAAGCAAATTAAAACGCATGGCAGGTGTAAAGGATAGCGGACAAATTATGCCGGGGCACGGCGGCTTTCTAGATCGCTTCGATTCATTGCTGCTGGCTACGCCCTTCACCTGGCTTTTCCTGAAATTATTGTAACCCTTATTCATTGATTGCCTCCCGCTTCTAGTTCGTACATTTGCCACCCATGATGACTATACACAGAGAAGGTTACCGAACCATTTTTCTAACTGCTATTGTTTTTGTGCTGATCAACCTGATCAATCACTTTTTCATAGCCCCTCATGCGCATGTGCTGGCCTGGATTTTATTTGCATTAACGCTTTCAGTACTGTTGTTTATCATTTCTTTCTTTCGCGTGCCTGCCCGTAACATGCTTACAGATGCGCATGCCATTACCAGTCCTTGTGATGGAAAAGTGGTTGCCATTGAAGAAGTAACAGATGAAGAGTACTTTAAAGACAAGCGCATACAGCTGAGTGTGTTTATGAGTCCTGCAAATGTGCACATGAACACCAATCCCATCGATGGGAAAGTTTTGTATTCGCAGTACCATAAGGGAAAATATCTTGTAGCCTGGCATCCAAAATCTTCCACCGAAAATGAACGCCACAGTGTGGTGCTTTCCAATGAGCGCACCACCATCTTGGTAAAACAAATTGCAGGAGCGCTTGCCAAACGCATCGTCAACTATCTGCAGCCCGGCGATGAGGTAAAACAGGGAGGAGAGCTCGGCTTTATTAAATTTGGCTCGAGAGTAGATCTATTGCTGCCTCCCGGCACGGACATTAAAGTAAAGTTGAACCAAAAAGTAAAAGCCGGAAAAACCGTGCTGGCTACTTACTGAGCAGCTAAAAAGGTTTCCGGATCTTTTACAAATTCCGCCTTGCATTCAGGAGCGCAAAAGCCGTAAATATTTCCTTTGTAGTGTGCTGTATCGCTGATGCCTGCAGAAACGGGCATGCCGCAAACCAGGTCTTTTTTCGCAGCGAATGTTACATCCTTGAATGGGTCTTCTTTAGGAGCAGTTTGAGCGGAATGATCATGCTGTGTATGATCACCGGCTTTTTCGGTTTTACCGGCACAGCCAATCAACAACATACCACTGCAAAGAAACAGACATACAACTTTCAACATATTTAAATATTTACTGCAAAGATAAAAACCATCGCCTCAAACTATATTAAAAGATTTCTTCCAGTTCGCGCAGGTGATGAATAATAAAGGTTGGTTCTAAGGTTGGCGTTACTTTAAGATGATTTACAAAAATACTGTCCATGCCTGCATTGATGGCGCCTTTGATATCGGCATCGAGGTTATCGCCAATCATGATGCTTTCCTCTAGCGCAGCTCCCGTTACCTGTAGTGCAAAGTCGAAAATTGCTTTATTCGGCTTCACGCTATTGCTGGCTTCTGAAGTAATCACTTCCCCAAAATATTGTCCCAAATTGCTTTGGTTCAGTTTTCGCCACTGGGTTTTTTCAAATCCATTGGTAATAAGGTGTAGGGTGTAATTTTTTTCCTTGAGGTGGCTGAGTATTTCATGGGTATGTGGGAATAGATGCGGCTTGGTGGGCAATACTTCCAAAAAATAATCACTCATTTTTTTAGCAAGCGCTTCTTCCCCAATTTTAAAATCGAGTAAAGTACGCCACATTCTTTTCCATTTCAGTTCTTCGCTGCTGAGAAAGCCGTTGTGGTAGCGATCCCATAAAATGGCATTATGGTGCAAGTACTGCTTGCAAAACCGGTCAAAATCATCAACACCGCGATCGCGCAGGGCAAGATCGTGGTACACATCTGCAAGCGTTTCCATGGCATTTGCATCAAAGTCCCATAAAGTATGATCCAGATCAAAGAACAGGTGCCGGTATCTCATGCCGTAAAGTTCGTATGCTGCCCCGATAAATCGGTTCAAAAGCAAAAAAAGTTCGTACTTCGTAGTGCAAATACAAAGTATGAATGTTGTAATTACCGGTGCATCGCGTGGATTAGGGAAGGCCATTGCTGAAATTTTTGCTGCAAATGGCCATTCGCTTTTACTCTGTTCCAGAAATGAAGCAACCTTGTTTGAAGCAAAGAACGAGTTGGTGAGGCGCTTTCCTGCGGTGCAAATCCTTGCAAAAGCAGCCGATTTAAGTCGGCCTGCCGAAGCAGATGCATTCGGACAATGGGTAATTGAAAGCGGATACGAAGTAGATGTTTTGGTAAACAATGCCGGGAGCTTTATACCGGGCGATATTACTACCGAGTCCGAGGGGGCACTGGAGGAAATGATGGCGGTGAATTTGTTTAGCGCGTATCATCTTACGCGCAAGTTGCTGCCGGCCATGATTGCCCGTAAGCAGGGTCATATTTTCAATATGTGTTCCATTGCATCATTGCAGGCCTATCCCGGCGGTGGGGCTTACAGCATCAGTAAGTTTGCCTTGCTAGGCTTTTCCAAAAATTTGCGCCTTTCATTGCGCGATAAAGCCATTAAGGTTACTACGGTTATGCCAGGCGCTACTTATACCGATTCATGGCGCGGGAGCGGAGTGGATCCGAAGCGCATTATGGAAGCATCCGATATTGCGAAAATGGTTTTTGCTGCCTCGCAGCTTTCAGCCCAGGCCTGCGTTGAAGAAATTACGCTTCGTCCACAGCTCGGAGATCTTTAAAAAGCAACGAAAACGAACTTGAGTGTTATGCAATAGGATGATGCAAGCTAAGCATGCCTCATTTCTTTTTATAAATCTTCCTCATGGGTAAATTTATACCCTACTCCGCGTGCACTTTGAAAATAGCGGGGGTTGCGACTGTCCTGCTCAAAGTATTTTCTAAAGTTGAGAATAAAATTATCGATGGTGCGTGTGGTAGGGTACACATTGTAGCCCCAGACTACCTGTAATATTTTTTCGCGGGGAACTACTTCTCCTTTATTTTCAATCAGTAGCTGCAGCAGCATGCTTTCTTTTTTGCTCAGCTGAATTTTTTCTCCTTTAAAGCTGGTTGCTTCCTGTGCTTTGAAATCAACGGAGTTATTACCGAAAGCATATACATCGCCGAGCGGATTTTTTTCCTGCAGGCGTTTGTTTTTATCAATGAGTTTTTCCACCCGTAGCAGCAACTCTTCCAGGTTAAAGGGTTTGGTGAGGTAATCGTCGGCTCCTTTTTTCAAACCCATCACGCGGTCGCTCGATTGATTTTTAGCACTCAGGATTAGGATGGGAACTTCATTTTTACGCAAACGGATGCTTTCCGTTACACTGATGCCATCCATTTCGGGAAGCATCACATCCATTATGATGAGGTCGAAGTATTCATTTTCTACTGCTTTCAGCGCAGCTACGCCGTCGCCTACGGCGGTTATCTCATAGCCTTCCAGCTCTAGATTGAGTTTCAGTGCCTCCAGCAGGTTTTCCTCATCTTCTACCAGTAATATCGATGCTTTTGAAGGAGTGTTCATGAAGCCGGAAATTGAATGACAAAAATACTTCCGTGCGGGGTATTGTTTATCACGGAAATGTCACCATTGTGCTGCTCAATGATTTTGCGGGTAAGATAAAGCCCTAAGCCGGTTCCTTTCGTTTTTCGGGTGCTTTCATCGCCCAGGCGGTAAAACTTACGAAAAATATGTTCCTTGTCTTTTTCGCTGATGCCTGCTCCCTGATCTGCCACTTCCAAGCGTATCATTCCCTGTTCCTCTTTTAACGCTACCATTACCGGTTGGTCTTTGGGTGAATATTTAAGCGCATTATCAATTAAATTACTCAATGCAATTTGAATCAGCAGCTCATCGCCTTCTATTACTGCATCGGTTGTATTTGCATGAATGGTTCGCTGGGGAAATCTTTGTCGGTAGTCTTGAACAACAGTATCGGTAATGCTCCCCAGGTGAAGGGTTTCATTGTGCCGCCGAAAGCTTTTTTCTTCCATTTGTGCGGCCAGCAGAATATTGTTGGTAAGAATATTAAGACGGTTGGTTTCGGCCAAGGCGCTGTTGATGAGTTTTTGTTGTTGTGCCACATCGAGTTTTCGACGCTGAATGGTTTCTAAACTAAGGCGTGTAGTGGCGATGGGTGTTTTCAATTCATGGGTAATTGCCATCATGAAGTTCTGCTGCTGTTGCGACAGCTCGATTTGCTTGCGGATGGATCTGTAAACATAAAAAGCGCCCGCCAGGGTTAGGGCAAGGAAGGTAATGCCTTCGCCAATATATTTTAAGCTGGCTCTTTGCTGTTCACTTTTGATGGTTGCAATGCGTGAATTATACTGTGCATCGGTAATGCTGAGTTGTTGGAGTTTCAACGCAGTCATTTCCCGGTTTTGGATCTCCAATGAAATGAACCACCATATTAAAGCAGCTACGATATACACCAAAAGAAACCAAAACAGGTACGAGAGGCGATATACGTTCTTTTCAGAGGCGGTTCTGGCCATATTATTCTGATTGTTCAATGCGGACACCGGCATTCATGATGCCTTTGAGTGGGTTATCGCGCATGATCTGTTCAAGTTTCAGGGAATATTCACCCGTTTGTGTAAAGCGAATACGCGTAAAAATGGGGATGTTCAGTTCGTAAATATCATCCATGCCACGTCCAAGCCATCTGCCCTGTTCATCTTGCAGCACTAGTTCAAAGCGTTCTTTTTTAAAGTTTTTATCGGATGGCTGCCGGCTGTGTAAATAAACCCATAGGTTTCGGTAGGCATAGGCCTCCGTATGGCGCAGGCTAATATATACATCATAAAGCTTGGTGGTGTCGCTGATGGTAAATACCACCGTAGGCATAAAGTTGTAATGCCAGTCTTGCTGCGGTATTTCAATGTTCTTTTCAAAATTCCCCGGGCGCAGACAGCCAGAAAGAATAGTCGTCAGCAGCAGTGCAAAGAATGTGTTTTTAAGAAAAGGATTTTTGGTCATGATGTACAAAGGTAGTCATCCGTAACGGCTCACAAAACATCAGAGCACATTCAAAACCTGTTCCTTTGCTTTTTCCAGTTCATCTTTCATCAGCACAACAATCTTCTGAATGCCGGCATCATTGGCCTTGGAACCGGTGGTGTTGATTTCTCTGCCGATTTCCTGTAAAACAAAACTCAGCTTCTTGCCCTTACTGGATTCTTCATCTGAAAGGATATTTAAGAAGTAATCGCAATGATTCCTGAGGCGCACCTGCTCTTCAGAGAGGTCTATTTTTTCAATGTAGTAGATGAGTTCTTGTTCCAGTCGGTTGGCATCGTATTGCTCTTTGCCCACTTTTTCTTCCAGCAGCTTAACCAGGTTCTCCCGAATTTTGTGCTGTCGCAACGGCTCCAGGGCTGCTACTTTTTCCTGGTAGGCGAGGATATGGTTGATGCGCTCTTCCAGGTCTTTTTGCAGAGCGCTTCCTTCATTCATTCTGTGCTTGTCAATTTCAGCCACCGCCTCCTGCAACAAGTTTTGAAATTGCTGCCATTCTGCTTCCTGAATGCTGTCGGTAGCCGGGGTAACCACATCCGGAAGGCGCAGGATTGCTCCCAGGGCATAATCGGCCCCTACATTCAGCTCCTTCGCCAGAGCCCCAATAGGCTCGTAGTAGGTTTTGATAAGGGCCGTATTAATGCTTACCGTATTAGCGGTGCCGGTTTGCTTGAGTACAATTGTGCATTCCACCGAGCCGCGCTGAAGCTGCGCAGAAAGCATATTGCGGATATTAAATTCGTAAGGTTTCAACAATGCATGCAGTTTGAGGTTGAGTTCAAATTGCTTTCCATTGAGTGATTTGATTTCGATAAGAAATGTTTTATCTCCTACCGCTTTTTCTACTCTTCCAAAACCCGTCATCGATTTAAGCATAGTTCAGCTTTTATGCAATATACTTTTATTTGAAGAACCTTTTCATTGCGGAATCTATTTCTCTTGCTTTCGAAATGTTATTGACTGCATTATTTTTTTTGATGGCACAGATCAAAAACTGCAAATAAAAAAGCCCGGTGGATACCGAGCTTCTTATGATGGATGGGTTAGTAAGTACAGGGAAAATGAATTTCCCTTCACAATATTAAATAGAATTTTCACTTTAAAGAAAAAAATTTCAATTTATTTTATTCACATTTTAAACTTTTTTGTGGAAAAGCACAGGGTCGCATAGAGATTCATTCCCTTTTGTCGGAGCATGTTTTTTGAAAATTATCTATGCATGCATGATTGTTTTACTTGCTTCATTTAATGATGGTGACATTTCATTTTTCAAAAAAACAATTATCTGTATTCTTTTAAATGCTTTGCTGTATTGTGTTTCAAGCGCATTTCATTTTTTTACTTCTTCAATAGACATGCTGTTTTTTGCACTATATTTTACTACACTATGAACAGTGAAAAACAGAGTGTACCTTTGAAAAAAATCAAAACATGAAGTTTCCATCTCCCGTTTCGGTGCGTTGGATCGCCGATTTAATTGGTGCCCGACTGGTAGGCAATCAGGATGGTTTTGCCACCGGGATCAATGAAATTCACAAAGTGGAGCCGGGCGACCTCGTGTTTGTAGATCATCCCAAGTATTATAAAAAGTGCATTCAATCTGCTGCTGATTTTATCATCATCAACGAACATGCAGAAGTGCCAGAGGGCAAAGCATTGCTTATTTGTGATCAACCTTTCGATGCCTATCTTAAAATAGTTCGTCATTTTCGTCCATCTATTCCTGCAACTTCCATGATCAGTGAAACAGCAGTGATTGGCAAAGGAAGCATCGTAATGCCGGGTGTATATATTGGTCATCATGTGGTAATCGGAGAAAATTGCATACTGCATCCGCATGTTACTATTGGTGATTATTCAGTGATTGGAAACAATGTGATCATTCAATCGGGAACGGTGATTGGCAGCGATGCCTTCTATTATAATACGCGCAAAACGCGCGATGTTTGGTATCAAAAAATGGAAAGCTGCGGAAGAGTGGTGATACATGACCATGTGGAGCTGGGCGCATCTTGCACCATCGACCGGGGCGTAACAGGCGATACCGTTATCGGCAGCGGAACCAAATGCGATAACCACGTTCATATTGGCCACGATGTGGTGGTGGGCCGTAATTGTTTGTTTGCTGCCCAGGTTGGTATAGCAGGCGCGGTAAATATTGAAGACGGGGTGGTGCTATGGGGGCAGGTGGGTGTTAACAAAACCCTTACCATTGGTGCCAATGCCGTTGTGCTGGGCAAATCGGGCGTGCGATCCTCTATTCAGGGCAATAAAGTTTATTATGGTACTCCGGCCGAAGAAGCCGTTTCTAAACACAGGGAGCGTGTTTGGATCAAAAGAATCCCTGAGCTTTGGGCAAAACTTAAACAGTCGTAACAGCCATGACGGATGCAGCATCCTATTTTCGCGGACGAAAGCTGGTGTTTGCAACCATGCATGGTAAGGAGCAGGTGCTGGCACCCATCTTAGAAAAGGCATTAGGGGTTAACATTGTTATGGCTCCTCAACTGAATACCGATGCCTTCGGTACGTTTACCGGCGAAACACCCCGTGTTTTAAGTCCTGAAGATGCTGCTGTTGAAAAGTGTATGACCGCGATGAACTTAACACAATGCGATCTTGCCGTAGCGAATGAAGGGAGTTTTGGTCCGCACCCACTCATTGGTTTTGTTGCTTCCGATGAAGAATGGGTAGTGCTCATCGATCGAAAAAATGATTTCCGCATCAGTGCCAGGGAAATCAGTACAGCTACCAATTTTGATGCGCAGCACTGCTTTACAATAGATGAGCTGCTTTCCTTCGCCCATAAAGTGTCTTTTCCTTCACATGCCCTTATACTACAACCTGCACAGGGAGATTTTCGCAGAATCGTGAAGGGCATTGCTGATCTTCAGCAATTAGAAGATGAAGGCCATGCTTTTCTATCTGCCTACGGCAGTGTGTATGCTTCTACCGATATGCGCGCCATGTTCAATCCTGCTCGCATGAAGGTGATAGCAGCTGCTGCAGAAAAGCTGATTGAAAAAATCAATATGCGCTGTGATGACTGCGGAAAGCCGGGTTTTGAAGTAAAAGAGGTCATACCCGGTTTGCCATGCTCCGCTTGTGGTTCGGCAACACGCAGCACGATGGCTTGGATATATGTTTGCAATCTTTGCGGGTTTAGAAAGCAAATCGATTTCCCGCATGCAAAAACTACAGAGGATCCCATGTATTGCGATCAGTGTAATCCTTAGTTATTATTGCTTTTAAAAATCAATTTCTCCCAGCCATCAAAACTTATTCTTCCTCCGGCCAATAGTCGTAGGGAAGTTGATCGGCAAGAATTTTCCAGGCCCAGTAACCACTGTTGATCACTTCCGTTTGCTCATAGAAAAATCCGTTTTCGGTTATGACAAATCCATTTTTAAGTTCCAGGGTTGAAAGCTGATAAAGCGATGAAGGATGATATTTATTTGCTTTGAGATATGCGGCATCCATACTTCCCTCTTTGTAGGTAATGCGATATTTTCCAAAGAGATTTACTTCAACCAGTGAGCTGTCGATCCGCACACAAAAACTAGTATCATAGGGGTTACTGATAACAGTAAATATGGGTTTGCCGCCCACGCCTTCCTCCATTTTTTCAAGGATGTATCCGTTTTCATCTAAAGTACTGTCGAAATAACAACGCATGAAATGCAGGCGGGAGCCATAGTATGCGGCTTCCCTGTTTTTCTGCCACCGTTCTTTCTCTGTTGCGGCTCCTTCCAGCTCGGTGAAATAGGCATTGCCGGTGTATAAACTAAATAGTGTATTCTCTTCGAAAATGAAAGAGTCGAGCTGATACTGAATACGGTAACCCAAGGCCTTGTTGGTGACTATAATAGGTTCATCGGCCAATACTTTTAAGCGGCTCCTCTTTTTGGAATAAAAAAAACGTAGGGTTTGCTTGTTTTCAATACTGCATAGTTCGGCGAATGGCGTGCGGCCCAAAAAATGATCTTCGAAGCGCGCTCCGTATTTAGTCCATCCGTCTTTTACCTCATTGCTTGCCTGAATCACCACTTCTTCCATTTTCTTTTCCTGCCTCCGCAGGCGAAAAACAATCTCTTCATCTGTGCGCTCTGCGCTTACCCTTACAATCTGTGTTTCATAACCCGTAAAGGAAACCACCAGGTTGTGTCCGCCGGCAGGCACATCCATCCAAAAACTCCCCAGCGAGCCCGTGGTGGTACCCTTGGTAGTATTTTCGCAAATCACTGATGCGCCCTCCATGGCAAGATCTGTAATGTCGTCGAGCACTCTGCCTTTTATAACATAACTACCCTGTGCGTGGGTTGTGGTTACAAACAAAACAGATAGCAGCGTGAAGAATAGTTTCATATATCGCTTTGCTTTAATGATAATATTTCTTTTTTAATGCCTTACAGGTTTCTTCAATGGTATCTTCCAGAGCACGGAAGGAGAAGCCGGGAAGTGCATTCAGTATTTTGCTGTTGTCGAAGTAAGCTTTCGCCTGACCTGTTTTTGCGGTCTCTTTGGTCATCAGCGGTTCATGCGTACTAAAGTTACTGCGCACCGCTTCCAGTCGCCATATAAGTTCAGCCATCCATGCGCGTGCCTTTCGGTGCGGAGGCTTGGCACCCATGCCAATGGCCATGGCACTCAGCACTTCACGGTAGCTTTTATTTTCTGCGCTGAGAATAAAACGTTCCCCCGAAACAGGATGCTCCATCAATCGCACAATTGCTTCAGCACAGTCGCGTGCATCTACAAAGCCCGTTACACCATCTGTGTACCAGGGAAAAGATTCGCTTGCCTTTTTAAACAAAGCGGTGGAGCCCTGATGCCAGTTGCCTGCCCCGAGTATGATCACGGGATTTACAATAACTGCAGAGAGACCTTCTGCAATACCGCGCCATACTTCCATTTCCGACAAATACTTTGTTTTTCCGTAATGGGAGTTGTTGGTTTCTTCGCTCCACTGCGATTGCTCTGTGATGATTTCATTATTGCGTATGCGTCCCAATGCCGAAACCGAGCTCACATGTAACAGCTTTTCCACACCATTGGCGAGGGCTGCGTTCACTATATTTTCCGTTCCTTCAATATTAATTTTATACATCTGCTGCCGACGCCTGGGGTGAAAAGAAACCACGCCTGCACAGTGATAAACCTGCTTACAATTTGCCATCAGCTCATTCAGCAGCGATGTGTCCAGCACATCGCCCTTTACCCAATTGATTTTTGCATTTTCCTCGTCAGTAAGCAATTCGGAAATATTGCTCCGATAAATGGCGGTAACCGATTGATTGCGTTCAATCAAATTGCGCAATAAGTAGGAACCCAAAAGTCCGTTTCCGCCGGTTACTAAAATCATGAGATGGTTTTTGTTTCGCTAAATAATATGCGCAGCTTATTTTATTCGTATGAATAGTAGCCCTTGCCTGTTTTTCTGCCCAAGTTTCCTTCCCGTACTTTCTGTTCCTGCACAGCGGATGGTTTGAGGCGTTTGGGCTTACCCATTTGCTCATATACCGAGCAGCTTACGGCATAATTGATGTCGTTCCCAATCAAATCCATCAACCGGAAGGGGCCCATCCTAAACCCGCTTTCTTCCATCATTGCATCAATAGTTGCCATATCGGCAATACCGCTTTCCAAGAGTCTCAACGCTTCCAGATAGTAGGGGCGTGCAACGCGGTTTACAATAAAGCCCGGTGCATCTTTACAGCGCACAGGCGTTTTATGCATCGCTTTTGCCAATTGCATCAGCGTTTCTATTACCAAGGGATCGGTTTGTTTTCCTTCTACCACCTCTACCAGTTTCATTATTGTGGCGGGGTTGAAAAAATGCATGCCTGCAAAACGTTGCGGTGCAGGTACATGCTGCTGTAATGCTGTAATGGAAAGCGATGAGGTGTTGCTTGCAAAG
>Ga0194116_10006978_pt1 | contig 11826 bp, 11 predicted proteins | sample TA2MahsurfametaG_4_FD_148617 | JGI IMG/M metagenome (GOLD analysis project Ga0194116, IMG submission 148617) | Freshwater microbial communities from Lake Tanganyika, Tanzania - TA2015008 Mahale S9 surface | ecosystem: Environmental > Aquatic > Freshwater > Lake | place: Tanzania: Lake... | reverse complement strand
GCTAAACCGGGACTAACAGGGTTATGGCAGACATCTGGTAGGAAATTAACTTCATGGGAAGAGCGGATGTCTGGTGATATTGCATATGTTCAAGATTGGAGCCTAGCTAGGGATTTTGCATTGATTTTTCGAACAATCGGCGTTCTTCTTTCAGGCAAAGGATCACTTTAACGATTCAAATATGGTTATCCGATTACTCATTATGTAAGAGTGACTCATACTTGCAAGAAAAGTTAAGTGGGTTAGTTTCAATAATTTTTCTGAGGAATGTAGTAAATTCAGTTATCTTTATCGACCCCGAGCATAGAAATAGGTAGCTACTACTCATAATGTGAGAGCCGCCACCATTGATTGATAAATAGGTAGTCTGGATATGTCCAAAACTCACTAATCATTCGTTATGAATTCGAGTAAAAATTAGCTTGACTCAAAGAATAGATAGGCAGAGGAGTAAAACTATTACTACACCAAGAGAGAATTGACCCACAGAGCAGAGTGATTTAATCAGAGAGAAATAGTAGATTTTTTTTCAAATGTTAGCGTATTGATTTTCCTAAAGGTGGAATATTATGAGGCGATCTAATTGCCTTTTATCGTGAAAGTCTAGTAGAGTTCGAGCCTATAAGCATAACGTACTTACCGGGACTAGAAGAGAACTTTTAGAATATTTTATTGATTTTTCAAACAAATTCAGTTTTGAAGAAGAAAAGACACAGTATTCGCTCGTCTTCCTTGTAGTGATATGAAGACGAGTTATTGATGCCATTTGATACCTCCTTGATTTATTACTCAAATTCGTCAGATATCAGATAACCCTACTCTAGGAATCCTTTTATTGTGTTCGCGTCTCTTTACTGAGCTATAGGTTGACTAACTACCTTTAGGATGAAAATAAATATGTATACAATTGAGGGGTGACTAGGCTCCTAATTGTTCACTTTCCATACTCAACTCGATACCCAAGTGGAGAAAATTTCTTCGTGAAGGATCAAGTGCAGTTTCTACAAACCGTTGGTTTTAAAGTGACATATTTGTTCCAAGATTTTCCAAAAAAAGAGAATAGCTTTTCTATATTGAAGTATTTATGGAATGCAAATACAAAGCTGAAAATCGGTATTAAGCAGGAATCCGACGCAATTATTTTGCACAACACTCTTCCAATAATAGGAATTTATCGACGAATAAAAAGGCAGAAGAACGTATTATTTTTTGTGCATAACTACAGAAGTATTTGCATTTCTGGAAACCTATTTAGAGACGGTCGCGATTGTCATCTCTGCCTACAAAATAGATTAAATTCTATACGATACCGTTGCTACAAGGAATCTCTTTTTTGGTCCATTCTAATGCAGATGCGACAAACACAAGAGAGAAAACTCCTAAATTTACCTAATGTGACCACAATCTTCTTATCAAAAGAATCTCAAGATTTCGTTGGAAAAGTAGTAAGAATCAGACGAGGCGTTACTTTACCCAACTTTTCAAAGTCAATTGAAGGGGACATATTAGAGGCAAAGCCATTGCTTAAAAGAAATGGTCGCTGGATCTTTGCCGGGAGACTTTCATCTGATAAAGGCATCGAAGAATTGTTGAACAATTGGCCTGATAGAGAAGAGATTGATATTTTTGGAAACGGGCCTTTACTGGAGAAACTAAGGAAAAGACATGAGAAAAAAAATATAAGGTTTTTAGGAGTAGTAGATCGAGATATCTTGCTTAGAGAGATGCCTAACTATGTAGGTGGTGTCTTTCCAAGCGCTTGGAGTGAAATTTCATCAATAACCCTTAGAGATTTTGTTGCTTCAGGTCTTCCTATAATCATGCGCAAGCACAGCCTGAGGGAGTCATTTTGGATCGAATACAATGCAGCTTGCGTAATTAACGAAATATCGTCCGAGCAAATTTTATTGGGTATGGACTCAATCAAGTCTAATTATGACCAGTACCTAAGAAATCTGAACAACTTAAATGAGAAATTATTTGATAAGCGGGTGTGGTTAACTCAATTTGCAAAGATTTTGGGTGAAAATTAGAATGCGAAAAAAATTGTTGCTGGCGGCTCTTTTCTTGAGTTTAGCAACTGGAAAGTGGGGCGCATATCTTGGAATTTCTTCACTTGGTCTTTTCCTTATTGATTTCATATTCTTTCTGGCTGTGCTTGGCTCGAGAAGTGGGAAGGGAATTAATTTAAGAAGGGTTGTCATAATTCTTTTTCTGACACTTCAAATTGTCATAGCTCAAACTAATCAATATACTTATCAAACATATTTACGAGATCTCATCCCATTTATCTACATTTTGTTTATACCTGAAATTGCAGTTATCAGTAAGACTATACCCAAGGAAGAATATCTCAGAGTTCTGCGCAGTGCTCCCATTTTCAATGCGTTTTGGTCAACACTTTCGCTTCTTGAGATTATTCCACAGATCAATTGTTCAGGATTTTGTGGTGTCCCGATCTTCACACTACGAGCCGATCATAGCGCAATTGTTTGCGCAATAGGTATTTTGGCTTGGGGATTTGGAAAAGATGTAAAGCTCACTGGAAAAATGTTAGCAATTTCTTCTCTCTTATTTGCTGCAATACTGCCTCCAAGCAGGACAGCCCTACTTACTGCTAGTTTCGCAATGGTGGTTGTTCTATATTCAAATTTGAGTCGCAGAACTCGGGGTATCTTCTTAAATACATTGAAAACCACTTTTGTTATTTTGCTTTTGGGGATTTTGACGATTGCTAGTACCCGGGTAATAAATGTCTCATCTTCTAGCATGAAATCTGTAACTAGATTGGTAACAGCGGATTACAGCGGCGAAGTTACGGGTAACTCAGGAGGAACCGTCAGAGCTCGTATCATAGCGCAACGTCAGCTTCTGAATTGGAGCTTCAGCAAATACAATCCTTTGATTGGAGCGGGCGCAGGTACAGAAATGGTCGCCAATTCAGGTAGTTACCGTTTTTTATCCAGCGCTCTGGATGTTCGTGCGCCGCATTCTTGGTGGGTAAATTGTTTGTCGAGATTTGGAATCATTGGATTAGCGCTCTGGCTATGGTTCATAACTCCACTTTTTAGAAAGCGTTCATTTGTCCAAAATGACTTATCCAAAGTTCTTTCCTTTGGATGTCTTTCGATAATCCTCACAGCTAGTTTCAATGTGATGATTGAATCACCTTTTGGAAGTCTTCCTCTCGCTATTCTGCTGGGAGGGTTGACAAGTGCGTTTGAAAAGAAACCTAGTTCGCTTAGGACTTAACGGTGTAACAGGAAGTCAATTCATTTCGGCAGTCAGTAATGCCTCTTTACCGATAATTGCACTACAGTTGGAAGGCGAACTGAGTTCAGTTGCCCATATATCAATCGCTCTAGTTTTATATTCTGTCGTTTTAGGAATCAGTCGCTCAATTCTGGTTGAACCATACTTGGTTTCTGCACCGCAAAATCAACACTTAGGAAGAATCACTGCTTATGTGTCGCCAGCTATGATTGCGTCATACATACTAATATGTATTTTGTTGCAATATACACTGCAATTAAATATTCTCTATCAGTTTGTACTTTTTTTGCCCCTTTATGTAATTTACGATATCTCAAGATATGCCCTGATATTCGAAGATAAGTATTCAAGAATTTTTTTTGGCGAAATAACTACTGTTCTCGCATTTTTTGGTTCCTTATTCTTTGTAAGCTCCCTAGCAAATTTCAACGTTGACTCTCTTTTTTTTCTTTGGAGCTTCAGCTATATTCCAGGTATTCTTCATAATTTTCTGATTATAAAGACACAAACAGCGAAAACGATGCTAGTGAAACTACCGCGTCGTCGTTTCTTTTATCATTTTTTTGATTGGTTTTTTTTAACTGGAGGTAATCTTATTATCTGTATGGTAGTTCTAGCAATTGTTAGCCCGGTTGAAAATATTAGCTATAGAATTGCTGTCAGCTGCACTGGTTTTGCACCTCTAATTGCATACTCTCATTTAATATATATATCTCGGCATGCCGACCGAATTGCAAATTGGAAGGTCTCCTCACTGACCAAAAAAGCAATCTTGCCTTTCATTACTATGGGTTCACTCTTTTGTATACTCGTTTTAGTTCCAAATTCTATTTACTTCGACATTCTTAAATTCAATTCTGATTTTTTTAAAAGCCTTCTATTCCTTGTTTGCCTGCTGCATCTAAGTAATTTATTGAATTTGACACTTAGATTTTGGCACCAAGATAGCAATTTGTTTAAGGCCAATTGGATTTTAAATTTAATTTACTTATTAATTATAATCACTTGCCTAATACTAACAAAAAACGATTTTAGTATTCTTGTATTCTTGAAGAGTCAATTAGTAGCATCTCTTTTCCTGACTTTCTCAAGCCTGATTTCAGTGAAACTCAACTCTATTTTAGCGAAACGAGATCATCCTTAAACTTTTGAATTGTTTGGATTGGTAATCTAATTTTAGTTTTTACTTTCATAAAATCAAAGTGATTTTGAAATAAATCCTTTTCTTCAATTAGAGATAAATTAGAATCTCTTGAGAGTTCAACAGATCTATTGTCCACCGCAACTATGTGCGCATCTCTTCCACTCTGAAGAGCAAATATCCCGGCATGGAGACGTGTTCCACAATAACCGTAACCAATGGAAAGATATTGTTGGAATTCGTTAATTGTCGTAAGAGCCAAATCTGGTCTAATATCTAGTTTTTTGAGATAGATTAAATCCTCTGAGGATTGGGCAAAAAAAATAACTCTGCCATAGTAGCCTTTCAGTAATTTATACAAATGTAAATCACGTTTATAATTCTTGCGATAATAAGTTAGAGAAAAGATAATTCCGTCAGTTCTGGATTCAAACTCATTGCCTACATTCCATAAGGTTGGACAAGAAGTATTATCAGAAAATAATCCTATTTGGCTAAATTTGTCGACACTATACTTCTCTCTCATCGAATGAGTGAAATCTCTCTTAAAAATGAATTTGTATAGAGCAGCTGTTGGAGCATCTATTTTGGGTTGATATTGCCACCACCCAAGTCCGAGGCCGATGACTTTTTGTCTCAATGCCGCAGCATGGACCAAATTCAAACGCCACTGAGAACGAAATTTAAAGAAGTGGTGGCTGTTTAAAGCATTTGTCCCACAAAGTATCCAATATTTAGCTTGGGTAGCGTTTTTTATTTCACTCAAACTCCAGGATTTATGGGTCGCAAGAGATAATCGTGGCCAAATTCCTAGCTCTTCAAATACTGTTTCACATGCATTCATTATTATTCGATCCCCAAGATTATTGGAATGCGAAGCAGTGTCGAGTATTCCAATCATCTGCGAATAAAAAGGATATTATTATCTGTATAGAGACGGTGGGTTTTTTGCGAATTACCGCAAAAAAAATAACAGTGAGATCCATAAGAGTTTGTAAGTTTCAAATACGATTTAACTTTCCGTTTAGGAATATCTTCAATCACATAAAGTCCGCCCGGTCTAAGTAATGCGAATGTTGCCTCTAATGTATTCTTTGCTGAAGATTTGGTGTGTAAACCATCATCAATTATCAAATCAAAACTAACGCCACTATTCCTGAAATGTTCCAAAATATTATTCAGACTTATTAAATCCCTCTGATCTACCCAAGCACTAGAAATCCTATCTTCAAAAATAAGGCATTTTTTGTCGATATCAAGTCCAAAGATTTTCGCATTTGGAAAAAAATCACGAAATGCTCGGAGACTTGCTCCTGGGGTGCCACCCCGTCCCATAGACGAGGTAAAAAATTCATTGTTGGTTCCTATTCCAATTTCCAAAACATTTTTCACTTCCGTACGATTTGAAGCAAAAAACAATTCGTAATAAAGATGGTAATTGTGTCTGGACTTTCCAGACAATGACCCTTTATCCGAGCCAAACTTCTCAAAAAGAGAGGCCAAAAGCCTATTTTTATCTCGAAAAACCACCTTCGAGGATTGTGAAATAAATGGTCTTGAAAATATTGAGTAGATGCGATAGCCCAGCAGATAGAAGAAACTTCGAGTGTATTTAGTCATCTGCACCTACACAATTCTGAGAGAATTAAGTATACTGCATGAAGGGAGAGTAGTAAATTGAGATTTTTCAAAACGGGTAGAGTACTGCAAATATTTTCATTTTTTCGCAGATTCCGGATCGCCTGGAAAGGCTTAACGTCACACGCGAAAATTAGTTTGAAATGGCTGGTGTCTACAAACTCAAATACTAACTTCGATTATGAGATTAGTCTTATGAGCCAGAAGTACGGCCTGAATCAAATTTCAAGAATTTTTCAAGTACCATTTGTGGAAGTCCTTAAATTTGCAAATGAACTTGAAGAAGACTTAGAATTGCAGAGCTTTCTGATACACCAAATAGACGCAAGCCCGATTTTTGGAATACTTCCTTCAAAGGTGATTTGGGGAAGGCGTATATTTTGGTATGTAATTGTTAGAATACTTGAACCGGATATTGTAGTGGAAACCGGAACCGATAAAGGACTTGGATCAGCGGTAATTGGCCGGGCCTCATCAAAAAACGGTAAAGGCAAAATCATCTCGGTTGACTTAAGGCCACCAAGAGGCTTTGTCATGCCAGATGACAAATTTGGTCTCCCCATTGAATTTGTCACAGAAAACAGCATCGAATACTTGAGGAAATCTACTTCTCAGATTGATATTTTTCTTCACGATAGTAACCACGAATATGAATACGAGTATGCAGAGCTGTCAGAAGCTTATGAATTTCTTTCTGAGAGAGGATTACTTCTTTCTGACAATTCTAACCAGACGACAGCACTATTTGATTTTGCCTTGTCACACGGAATGAGTTTCGAAAATTTACGCAATTCTCCTACGCAATATCCTTTCGAGGAGATTTCGTTGGGTATTGCAAGAATGGAAAGCAAATGAAGAAATTTGTCCACTTTCTTGACATTCCAGTGCGATTAGAGGGCCTTGAAGGGGCAATGTCCGACTTCGAAGATGAGAGAGGATGCCAAGTTCTAATTTTCGCATCTGCCCAACTTATTTCAATTGCGCAGAAAAAAGATTCTATTCGATATTTTCTACAGGAGAATGGGGTTTATCCAGATAGTTTCTATCTCACAAAGTATCTCCGCACTTTTAATCCTTTAGTGAAACAGATTCGCGGGATTGATTTTCTGAATCGGGTAATGAACAATTCGAGTCAAAATTTACGTCACTTATTTATCGGAGAAAGATTTGCAATTGAGCATGCTGCATCAAAGGCTAAAAGTGAAAACCAAAATCTAAAGATAGTGGGGACCATACCGGCACCCTTTAAGGATGAATTTACGAATGAAATCTTTGAGTGGGCAACAATAATCAAAGCTACTGAAGCAAATGTGATCTGGTTGGGACTTGGCACTCCTAAGCAACATGAAATCGCAATGAAACTTAAAGACGAGGTTGCAAGTCGCATTGTATGTGTTGGTGCTGCCATGAGTTTCTATTCCGGAGATCTTGAGAAATGTCCCGAGTGGATCACAGCTATCGGCGGTGAATGGTTATTTAGGTTATCACGAGAGCCTCAACGTCTGTTTCGCCGATATCTGACAACTAACATACACTTCATTGCTCTTTCCCTCATGGACTATTATTCAAGAAAAACGCGAAATAAGGTGAAACGCGAGACTCATTCGGAGTCTTTTGGAAATAGAGAGTAGTGCTCATGCCTACATTTCTCATAACTGCTCACGATCAACCAAGCTTGCTTAGACGCCTTGTTCAAAGACTTGCTCCACACAAAGTGTTTGTACATTTGAATAAATTAGTTTCACCCGCAGAATTCGAAGAAGTATTGGATGACATACCCCACGTGACTCTAATCCCTCGACGCGATTCCATTGCAACAGCCTGGGGTGGCTTCAGTTTAGTGCGAGCCCAACTATTGCTAATGGACGCTGCTATGAATTCAATCGGTAATCAGGACTATTTCATAACTCTGACGGGACGCGACTATCCGATAAAACCAATCGATCAGTTCGAAGACTACTTGAGTTCAAATATGGGACGCGAGCATATTGGTTATTTTCAGATTACAAACAGTATGCCTAAGTATTCTACATTTATAGATAAATTATTTTTTTATGATCAAATTGCGAGGATGGGTGGAGATATTGGCTCCTTCAGGTTGATAAGGCGAGCTTTGAATAAAGGGATTAATGGTCGACTTCCGAAACCTAAAAGATTTTCCGCATATCGTAAACAGAATATTATTGTTTGCGGATATCCTCGTTTTGCACTTTCCAAGGAAATTGTGAATGCAGTATTGGAAAAGGATGTTGAGCCAGCCGTTAACTTCTTCAAATATGGTCACGCGCCTGATGACATGTTTTTTCATTCATTGATAGCAAACTCTTTATCTAATTCTAATGCTATCCCAGGCATGATAAAATATACGGATAATGATAGCCAGTCACTTAAACAAGCGATACCGGAATTTTTCTGTAAGGAGCACTTCCAGTTCATAATTGAGGATCAGGCTATTCAACATCTCTCAAATTGTTCATCATTCTTCGCTCGTAAATTTTGTATTAATCAATCGAAAGATGTTCTTGATACTTTAGATAGAATGGCTGGAGTAGAGTTGGATTAATTACAAAGCTTCAGTTTTAAAGTTATTACTTTAGAGATTTTTTAGAAAGATTTTGCTCTTCGCATCAATTTCTATTTGCCCACGACGCCATGCTTCGAGCAATTGTTCTGGTGTTCCAACTGGGATGACTCGATTTGGATGTAAAAAATGAGGGAGGACTCTCTCTCCCTTCTCTATCCAATAATTATAGAGAGGAGCAACAAAACCCTCAACTGAAGAACTTTGATTCTCACGAAAATTAAAGAATGATTCTCGAAGAGAATTTGTATGGGGAAAACCATACAAGCCTATAGAAGTGAAGTCGGAGATTCTTTTTTTTTCTTCAACTTTCACCACCAGAGACTTTTCAAGTCTAGCAAAAGACCAACAGTCCCCCGGCAATTGAGTTAAAGTCAGCCAAAATCCTGATGTGGGGAGCCCTAGTTCAAAATCACCAGTCAACATTGTATCAATGTTCCAGATCATGAATGGAGAATTAGGCGGCAAATGACGGGTACCAATCAAGGCAGTAGCTGCCTGCCCGTTTTGTGCTTCATCAATTTCAAGTATATTAAAATTTAGAATCTTTAATTCCCTGCAAATATCTTGGATTTCTTGAGTAGCACTGTGCGAAGCTAAGCATACAAAAACAAATTTCCCATTTAACTTTCTAAATGGCCTTAGAGCCCAATATAACATGGGTCTCTGATTGATTAGAATCTTCCATTTTGGAAACGTAAAACCTACGCGCGTAAATCTTTCACATTTTCCAGCCATTGTTATTAAGATGTTCATTGGGACGCACTGTCAAAAATGTCAACAGCGTTACAGAGGCACGCTAGTTGCCTTGTGAAGGACTCACTATGAACTGGCGCCATTGTGAGGAATAAGAATGCTTCAAGTTTCCTATCCCAAGGATTCGCAATTCCAAGTTGGTTTCTAATACGCCTAATATTTTTCATTGCGATACCTCGACATTTCAAAGTTCTATCGTCCCATGGAATAATAGCCTCAAAGCCAAGGGGAGTTTCTTTCAGGTCGAATAAATCAGATGCAAGGAAGTCATATCCACCTAAGCTGCTATGACTTAATTTCGCAAATTCGTACTCGAAATCGTAAGCGAGTGAATTTGTTTCTATACCTCTTGGATCAATAGCTAATAATTTTCCCATTCGATCATCAAAAAAAAGATTTCCGAAAAAAAGGTCGCCATGGATTATCTTCGCAAGAATTGGTGAGTATGACTTAATCCATAATTCAATTTTCGTAACTAATTCGGTTAATAAGATGCTTCCAGTCGATGACTTAAAAGAATATTCAAAAAAACTCGATGACTGAAGTCGTAAAAGTGTAATTCGTTCATTAAGGCGTGTTAGATATTGATCTCTAATACTCTGTTCCATTTGGGCACGAACGTCTTCACTTACGTGTTGAGTGGGAAAATAGTAACTTCGCATGAAACACAGCAGTGACTCGAAAAATCGTTCCCAATAACCAGTCGAAGTATCCCCGAAGAGAAACATTTCTCCAACGGTCGGCTCCGAAACAAACTCTATTTCGTAATAGCCATTTGCCTCTGACTCTGCCAAGAGTCTAGGAGCTAAATGTTCCAAACCCTTTAATCTAATATACTTATACCAAGCAATCTCACTCTTAATCTTATCCAAGATATAGCTACTCTTTACAACAGATTTGTTTGAGTCAGAATATTGCACAGAGTTGAATGTGCGGGTATTAAGCTGACTACGCCGAGAAGAATAGAAAGTGTTACGTCGTCCAAAATCTAGCCAACCCTCTAGTTCAAAAAAACATTCGTTTATTGTCATAACTGAAGCAAAGTACGCCCGAACTGCTTCAAAAAAATCTAGATTAGTAAGAAATTTTGAAAACAAAGTCGGATTTGAAAAGTTGAATAAACCCGCAACGGTTTTGTCACCTTCGATACCGGGAGTTTCAAACTTCAATCCTACATCTGTAATTGATATCGTGGTCCAGTCTGAGAAATCAATTTGAGGTTTGACTACTCCAATGAAATCAATATTCTCTGTAAAATCCGCAATAGTATCTCCAAATATCAGATACAAAGAATATTGTTCTTCAAGAATTACCTGTATTTGCAACATTGCTTCAAGAACACCACTTCTTAGAGATTGATCCCCATCTACGCAAATAATGTTACAGTTTTTAAATCTTGCGAAATTTTTGCCAGTTTCATCACTTTTATGTAAAGCTAAAAAGATTTCGCAAGTGTCTTGAAACTTTTCAATTATAGAATAGAAAAGTGGCCGACCGTTGTATGGAATCAAAGAGTTTCTAACTCCACCTATTTCGGAAAATAGAGAGCTTGACACTTTCCCCGCGCACATAATCAAAAGTACTCGTCTCTGCACGTTCAAACCCTATCTTCGGTTACAAAATGGTGGAAGTACATCAGTAGAGCGTACGTTAGGTTGGCCAAAAAATCCCAAAAGAAACGGCACTTGCCATAAAGAAATTTGAAATTATTCAATTGCAAATCTAAGTTTCTAAATCTTCTAGTTTCTTATTTACTATGAGTAGTAAATACCTATTTTTATCCTCGGGGTCGGTGAGATACCAAAGTGGTTGTTTGTAGAGGACATCACGGCCCCACTCTGTAAATCCAAGTGAGGTATAGAGATTTATTGCACTAGTGTTATAGGCATCAACATAGAGCATGGCGCTAAATATGCCTTCATAGCGAAGGTGTTTTAATCCAGCAATCATGACTGCTTTGCCAATTCCACGTCCTTGGCACCTCGGATTAACTCCCATTATGGAGATCTCACCGATTGGGTTATGATCAGGTTCACTCTCACCATCTGAGTGCTTATGAGTGTGACCGCCATGCACCTTGGTCCAACAAATCCCAGCTAATTCGCTATTAATCTCAGCGATTAAGAAACCTTTGGGATTAAACCAATCTTCCTCAGAGCGAATCGCAAGATCTCAATTGCTCCAATTAGATTGTTTGGGATGGCCTTTGAGAGCCTCATTATTTAATTCAAACCAGCTTTCATTATCAATTCCAGGAAGAAAACTTCTAATTGGAATTTTTGAATCGATTCCCCGAATTAGGTCGGTGAGGGAGCGGCGTATCTGGGTGACTGTTCTAGAGTGCTTTAGGCCGTTCTTCTCAGCGAAGTTCCTCGCCCCTGGTAGATCGCTATGGGACCAAAACCTTAGCTTCTCGTCCGCGTAACTCTTAATGCTT
>Ga0194116_10006974_pt1 | contig 11830 bp, 13 predicted proteins | sample TA2MahsurfametaG_4_FD_148617 | JGI IMG/M metagenome (GOLD analysis project Ga0194116, IMG submission 148617) | Freshwater microbial communities from Lake Tanganyika, Tanzania - TA2015008 Mahale S9 surface | ecosystem: Environmental > Aquatic > Freshwater > Lake | place: Tanzania: Lake... | reverse complement strand
CCTCGAGCAGACTGATATCGGAAACGATCGGCTGGTAGCGCTTCAGCTTGCGGGCATTGGGATCACCCAGCAGCAGCTTGAGCATGGAACGGGGCCGATATGTGCTCCGGGCAGCCTACTGAGGGCGGGCGGTAAGGCCCTGGGCGGGATTCACGCCTGCAGCAGCCATTCGAGCGCGGAGCTCCAGATCACCGCTTCAGGCCATTCACCGCTGGGTTGGCCGCGATCCAACGTGATCACCCGTGCCTGGGCGCCGGCACCGATCGGCTCCTCCAGGGCCTGCTGCAGCGCACGCAGCTCACGGCGGCGGGTGGCGCCATCGCTGAGATCTGCGCACACCTGGATCAGCTCACGCCTGCCATCGGGAAAACGGGCATGGAAATCCACCTCGAAGCCCTCGCTGGTGCGCAGATAACCCACCTCGGCGCCCTGACGCAGCAGCTCCAGCAGCACCACGGTTTCAAGGGCATGGCCCAAGTTGCTGCGCCCATCCAGCTCGTAGAGGGGCAACAGGCCCGGATCAATCGGATACACCTTGCGCGGCAGGGTCATCCGGCGGCGCAGAGAACCGCCCACCACGGAGAGGCAGCGGATCAGGAAGGCGCTTTCCAGGTGATCCACCAGCTCAGCCAGGTGTTCGCGGCTGATGGCGAGGCCCTGGCTTTTCAGGGCCCCGTGCAGGCGGTTGAGGCTGAAGCTGCCGCCGCCGTGGCTGAGCAGCTGCCGCACCAACCACTGCAGCGCCAGGGGCTGGCGGATGGCATGGCGCTCGATCACATCGCGCAGCACCGTGCTGTCCACATAACTGCTCAGCAGCAGCCGGCGGCTGCGTTCATCGGCCTGTTGCAGCTCCGGAAAGCCGCCACGCTGGAGATAGAGCTCCAGCTGATGGGCCAGCTGGGAGCGTTCGGCACTGCTCCAATGGCTGCTCGGCTGCTGGGGCTCCAGGCCGGCATGGCGCAGGCACTCGCGAAAGCTGAACGGGAACACGACAGCCTCCACAGCCCGGCCCCGCAGGCTGCTGGCGATCTCGCTGGAGAGCATCTCCGCGGAGGAGCCGCTCACCACCACGTCGATGGGCTCGGTGTCCATCACGCGGCGCACAAAACCCTCCCAGCCGGGAATGCGCTGGATCTCATCGAGAAACAGGCAGCCCCGCGGCTGCCCGGTGCGCACCTGCGGCTGCAGCTGGAAGAAGGTTTCCAGCAGGTGGTCGAGCAGCTCCACCCCTGGCGACTGGGCCAGCAGGCGTTCGTCTTCAAACGACACCAACGGCAACCAGTCCCGCTCAGCGCCGCCGGCGAGGCGCTCACCCACCTGCTGCCAGAGCAGCGTGGTTTTGCCGCTGCGGCGCATGCCGATCACGGCCAGGGTTTTGCCGGGAATGCGGGGAATCCAGGTGTCGCGGCGGGTGAGCTGAGGGAGCGGCCGCTGCACGGCGTCGATCAGCTTCTGGCGCAGCAGCCGCTGCAGGCCCTCCGGGATCTTGCCGTCCATGACGACAAGTTAGCTTGAAAACTTGTCGTCATGGACGGCAAGATCATTCGAGCAGTTCAGCGGGCTCGCCCTGATCGGCCAGCAGCTGAACGGCGCGGCGATCAAAGCTCACGAAGCGCTCTCCGCCGAGGCGGCGGCCGCTGAAGGCGATCACGGCGTCAGCAAAGTCGCCACCGGCCGCCAGCAGCCTGAGGCCGGCTCTCGCAGCCGGGCGATCGGTGACCACAGCGCGCGTAGCCAGCAGAGCCTCGATCGCAACCACACAATCAGTTGCGGCGAAGCCATAAACCCGCCTCAGCACCCACACGAGCTCACAGAGCACTGGCAACGGCACCGCCACCAGCTCGGCCCTGTGCAGCAGATCCATGGCTGCACGGGCCTGCTCAGGATCGTCCTGCACGAGAACCCGCACCAGCAGGTTCGTGTCGGCGGTGATCCTCACTGCCCCGCCCAACCCGCGGCTGCGGCCTCAGCGATCTCCTCGAGGCTGGCCCGGCGCTCGGTCCGGCCGGCGAGCAGGCCGAACACCGCATCAATCTCCCCGGTGGCCTGGGCGGCATGGAGCTCAAGACGCCCATCAGGCAGGACCTCCACCTCCAGGCGCTGGCCAGGCCGAATGCCGAGGTGCGCCAACAGCTCCTTGCGCAGAGTCACCTGCCCCTTGCTGGTCACCGTGAGGGACGTAGTCATCGGACAGAGGGGGACGAGACCTACAGTGTAAGGCGATTTTTCCTTGCTCGCCCAACAACCCACCGATGAAGCAGCCGCCTCTCGAGAGCGTGGGTAGAATGAATCCAATCTTCTACCCCGCCGCGCCATGGGGATGAACATCAAAGACCCCGAAGTGCACGCGATGGCCAGGCAGCTGGCCGCGCAGCGGGGCACAACCGTGACCGATGCTGTGCGGCAAGCCCTCAGCGCCGAACTAGAACGCAGCCAGGCCGCCGATGCCGCCCGGCAGGACAACCTCCAGGCTCTGCTGGAACGCTTCCGCAGGCTGCACTGGCCGGAGGGAGTGAGCGGCAAAGAAGCGCAGGACGCGCTCTACGACGATCAAGGGCTGCCGGTGTGATCGTGGTCGACACCTCGGCACTGGTGGCGATCCTGAAGGTGGAGCCCGATGCCGCGGAGCTCCTGCGCTACCTGGGTGAGAGCCAAACCAATCGCATCGCCACCGCCACCCTGCTGGAAGCCCAGATGGTGGTGATCAGCCAGCTGGGCGATTCTGGATTGGCAGAACTGGAACTGCTGCTCAGCCGGGCGCAGATTCAGCCCCTCCCCTTCGACGCCAACCACCTGCACTGGGCCCTACACGGCTGGCGCCACTACGGGCGAGGGCGCCACAAGGCGGCGCTCAACCTGGGCGACTGCTTCAGCTACGGGCTGGCCAAGGCGCTGGATGCACCGCTGCTGTTCAAGGGCGAGGATTTCTCACACACCGATGTGAAGGTGGCCCGTTGAGCGCCGCGCCGATTCAGCTGATCCGCCACCGCCGCGGTGCCTGGCGCCTGCGGCGCGCACCGGGCCAACTGCAGCAGCTGCAGCACCTGCTCGATGCCCATAGCTTCTGGGCCAGCGGCCGCTCCCAGCGGGAGCTGAGCCGAATGCTGGCGGGCAGCCAGGCGGTGATCAGCGCCTGGCAAGGGGCACACCTGGTGGGCTTTGGCCGGGCCACCAGCGATGGCGTGTTCCGCGCCGTGCTCTGGGATGTGGTGGTGGCCTGCGAACACCAGGGCCGCGGCCTGGGCCGACGCATCGTGGAGGCCCTGCTGCTGGAACCCGCCCTGCAGGGTGTGGAGCGCACTTATCTGATGACCACCAACAGCGCCGGCTTCTACGAACAGTTGGGCTTTACGGAAGTGGAGAGCCAGCGGCTGATGCTGCGGAGCCGCTTTCACTCGGATTCCCAATAAACAGTATTTATCAGGAATCCGGCTAAACTGCAATTATTAAGAATCCGAGTATGTCGTGACTGCAGTCGAGCAGGTGATCCGCGCCCCTGCCCAGCTGGGGGTTGTCCTCAAAAGCGTCCGGCGGCAGCAAGACCTGAGCCAGCAGGAACTGGCCCTAAAGGCCGGTGGCATCAGCCAGGCCAGGCTGTCCCAACTCGAATTGCACCCGGGGCGGCTCACGCTCGACCGCTTGCTGTTGATCCTGGCCGCACTCGATCTCGAGCTGGTGGTGCGGCACCGAGCGAACAACAACGATCAGGCTGAGTGGTGATGGGGAGGCCCACACGGGCGCGTGCCCTGGCCGTATGGATGAATGGTGAACGGGTCGGCACCTGGTCGCTGCCGACTGGAGGGCCACAGCAGTTCACCTACGCCGAATCCTGGTTGCTCTCCAACCAGTTCCGCCCGTTGTCACTGTCACTGCCCGCGGGGGTTGGAGACTCAACGCTCAGCGGGGACGCCGTGGAGAGCTGGTTTGACAACCTTCTCCCCGACAGCGACGCCATCCGCCGCAGGGCCCAGATCCGTTTTCAAGCCGCCAGCACCAGCGCCTTCGATCTACTGGCTGCAGTGGGCCGTGACTGTGCCGGCGCCGTGCAGCTGCTACCGCCAGACCAGGAGCCCAGCGGCATCGACCGCATCGAGGCCAGGCCCCTAAGCGAGCAGGAGATCGGCCAGCGCCTGCGCGCCGTAACGGCGGCGCCGGCACCAGGATCCATGGGGCCTGCTGCATCGGATGAGCTGCGCCTCTCGGTGGCCGGCGCACAGGAGAAAACAGCCTTCCTCTGGCACAACAATCAGTGGTGCCTGCCGCTCGGATGTACGCCCACCAGCCACCTATTCAAGCTGCCGATGGGCCTCATCGGCGAGGGGCAGATTGATTTCAGTTCCTCAGTGGAGAACGAGTGGCTGTGCAGCAGGCTGCTGATGGCCTATGGACTCCCCGTGGCCTCCACGGAGATCGGCCGTTTCCACGGCGAGCGCTGCCTGATCGTTCAGCGCTTCGATCGTCGCCTGCATGCCAGCGGCGCCTTTTGGCTGCGCCTGCCCACGGAAGACTGCTGCCAGGCCACCGCCACGCCAGCCGCGATCAAATACGAGAACAATGGTGGGCCAGGCATGGTGGCCATCGCAGCGTTGCTGGCTCAATCCTCAGAGCACAGTGACCTCACCACCTTTTTCAAGGCCCAGGTGCTGTTCTGGATGCTGCGCGCCATTGATGGCCACGGCAAGAACCTCAGCCTCTTTCTCAATCCTGGCGGCCGCTTTCAGCTCACCCCGCTGTACGACGTGCTCTCGGCCTGGCCGGTGATCGGACGCCGCAGCGGCCAGTGGCCCCAGCACAAGCTCAGGATGGCGATGGCCTGGTTGGGCGACAAAGGCCGCTACACCAAGCCGCTGGAGATCACCAGCCGCCGCATGCTGATCACCGCGAAACGCCTCGGCCTGGGCGATGCCCAACCCATCCTCCAGGAGCTGATCACACGGACTCCAGCCGCGGTGGCTTCGGTGCAGGCACAGTTGCCTGACGACTTTCCAAAGAGCATCGCCGAACCGGTGTTGGCCGGGCTAGAAGCCTCCGCCAGCCAACTTCAGCGCCAACTGGCTTGATACCACCTACACGGCATTCGCTTCATCCACACCGAGCAGTGCATCCCGGACCTCAGACCAATCGAGCACGGGGTCGGCAGGATCCTTCAGGGCATCCAGGACGGCACTCAGGTCCTCGATGTCGCTTGGTGCCAAGCCCAAGGTCAAGACCGTTAATAGCCCGTGTCCATGGTTTTGTACATGCTGTACAGAACCATGGACACGCTGGAAGCAGCATCACCAGGGCATTGGCCCAAGCCTTAAGGCACCAACTAGCGGTGGTTCAGCTGTTGGAGGAAAGCCAGGTCGTGAGATCGTCGGCGCCCTGGAAATCGAGCAGGGCTTCCGCCTACCGGTGTTTCAGCGACGCGCCCAGCGCCAGCTGGTGCGGCACCAGAAATTCTTCTTCTTTGATGCAGGTGTGTTCCGTTCGCTACGGCCGCGGGGACCCCTGGATGCTCCGGAGGAGATCGAAGGCCTGGCAGTGGAGGGCCTAGTGGCGCAGCACCTGCGGGCCCTGTGCCAGCTGCGTGCCGAGGGCGGGACCCTCAGCTTCTGGCGCACCCGCAGCGGTTTGGAGGTGGATTTCATCGCCTACGGCCCTGGCCTCTTCCTCGCGGTGGAGGTGAAGCGCACCACAAGGATGAGCCGGAACGCCCTGAAGGGGCTCAAGGCGTTTCAGGCCGACTACCCAGAAGCCCAGTGCCTTCTGCTGTCGTTTTGCCCGGAGCCCCTGCTGGTGGATGGCATCCGCTGCGAGCCGCTGGAGGCCTGGCTGAGAAAGCTGAACTCTGTTGAGTCAGTCGTCCAACCCGCCAGTCAATCAGCAGCTGAAGATCGTCACCTTGGAAACGACCAAGAAATCTAAATCAAGCGGATGAAGAGATTCGAACTCTCGACCCTCTCCTTGGCAAGGAGATGCTCTACCACTGAGCTACATCCGCAATCCGATTGAGCTGGGCTCAGGAATCGGTCCGGCGCCGCCGGCCCATGAAGCATGCACTACCGACGGCCCCTTGGTCAAATGGAGGGGCTGTGACCCGAAAGCAACGATGCGGCTCCCTGCTTTCCTCGGCCTCGGCACCCAGAAAGGCGGCACCACCACCCTGCACCGGCTCCTGGCGCTGCACCCGCAGGTGTTCCTGCCCACCTGCAAGGAAGTGCACTACTTCTCCCTGCACGACCAGCAGCCCCTGAGCTGGTACGCCGAGCACTACAGCGCTGCGCAGCCTGGCCAGCGCTGCGGCGACATCACGCCTTACTACCTGTTCCACCCCCGAGCCCCGCAGCGGATCCAGCAGGGGCTGCCCGAAGCCAAGTTGATCGTGCTGCTGCGGGATCCGGTGGAGCGGACCCTCTCGCAGGTGTTTCATGCGCGCCGGCTTGGCTTTGAGCCCCTAGAGCTGGAAGCAGCGCTGGCGGCCGAAGCGGAGCGACTGGCGGGCTCCGAAGAGCGCCTTCGCGAGCCGGGCAGCTCCGACTACAGCCATCAAAAGCACAGCTACCTGAGCCGCAGCCGCTACGAGCAGCAGCTGCCGCGCTACGAAGCGCTGTTTCCGGAGCAGCAGCTGCTGATGCTGCGCAGCGAAGACCTGTTCAGCGCCACGGAGCGGAGCTGGGAGCAGATCCAGGCATTTCTGGAGCTGGATCCGCTGCCGTTACCGGCGCCGTTGGAGCGGGCCAATGCCGGCAAGGGTGAGGCCCAAACGGTGCCGGACGAGGTGCGAGCTCAGCTCCGGCAAGCACTTGCCGACACGGCGGCTGCGATGCAGCAGCGCTACGGGATCAGCTGGGGTTGGTCTTGAGGCTGGGCCTGACCAATCGGCTGGCCACGCACCCGCAACAACAGGGGCACCGTGAGGGTGGCGGGGTGGCTGATGCCGTGCTCCCAGAGGCCGTCTTCCCCCCAGCAATCGCCGTGGTCGGCGCAGGCCAGGATCGTGGCCTCGGCGAAGCGGGCCAGCAGCGAGCCGAGCTGCTGATCCACCCACTCCAAGCAGGCGCGCTGACGGCAACGGCTCTCGCTGGCTGAGCAGCCTGGACCACCAAAGGGCACGCAGGGGCTGGGCCAACGCTCCCAATCGGCCCCCTCATGCCAGTAAGGCACGTGGGTTTCGCCCACGTTGAGAAAGAGGAACACCGGCTGGCCAGCCGGCGTGGCCGCCAACTCGGCCTCGATCCAAGCCAGCTGGGCACCCAGGCTCCAGGTGTTGCCCGCGAACTGAAAGCGCTCAAACGGTGCCGCCAACACGGCACCGGTTTCGCTGGCGGTGTCGAACCAATCCACAGCGCCGCTGCCGATCGTGCGATAGCCCTGGCGGCGAAAGCCCTCAATCACATTCGCCCCCTCGAGGCGAAAGCTCTGCGCACCGTCGTGGCCGGCATGGCCGGCGAAGGCCATGCGGAAGAGCTTGCCGGCCTTGGGGTTAAGCCAGGGCTCGCGGCTACCCACCACTCCCGGGGTGAAGCCCATCCAGAACGCCGCGTGGCTGCCGTAGGTGAAGTAGCTCGGCGCCATCGCCCGATGCAGCGGGCCGATGCTGCTGAGGTGCGGAAGGCCGCCCAGCGCGTAGGCGGCAGAAAACGTGTCGTAGCGGCAGGAGTCGAGGCTGAGCAGCAGCACCGAGCCTGAAGGCAAGGGCATGGATTTGGGCAGCTGAGGGTATCGTCGGTGCTTCCACTTGAGCAGCACTCCCTCTTGAGCGCTCGGCAGCGAAGCCGGTTTGTGTTGTTGCCTCAGGAGCACTCGGTGGTGCTCCGGCAAACCTCCCGTTGGGGTCAGATCTTTTTGCTCAGCCTGGTGGGGCTGGGCGCCACGGCCTTCGCCACCGCCTGGTTCTACCGACTGGATGAAGTGATCACGGTGCAGGGCCGCCTGCAACCGCAGAAAGGTGGTGTGGAGGTGAAGAGCCCGGTGGCCGGCCAGCTGGCTGAGCTGCTGGTGAAGGGTGGCGAGCGGGTGCAGCAGGGGCAGCCGCTGCTCCGGTACGACGTGAAAGCCGCCCGCAGCGAGGAGAGCAACCTCAGCAAGCAACTCGCTCTCGAAGAGGTGCGACTCAGCGAACAGCTCAAAAGCAATGCGCAGCGCCAGATCACGGCTGAGCGCAATGTTGAGCTGAGCACCAACATCCTGGATCGGCTCAAACCACTGGAAAAAGGTGGTGCGATGAGTGAGGTGCAGATCCTTCAGCAGAGCAATCAGCTGGAAACACAGCGTGACCAACTCCTGCAGCTCAAAACCGAGCGCAACCAATTGATCAGCGACAGCAACGCTCGCCGCCAAGAGCTGCGCGGCCGCTTAGCCCAAGTGCAGAACCAACTGCGCAATGAAGTGGTGAAAGCACCGATCAGCGGTGTGGTGTTCGATCTCAAACCCGACAACAACCGTTATGTGGCGCAGAACGCCGAACCACTGCTGAAGATCGTGCCCAGCGGCAACCTCAGCGCCGAGGTGAATGTGAGCAACCAAGACATTGGCTTCATCAAGGCCGGCCTACCGGTGAAAGTGCGGGTGGATTCATTCCCCTACACCGAATATGGCGAGATCCCTGGCACCGTGAGCCAGGTGGGCGCCGATGCGCTGCCGCCGGATCAACTGATCCGCACCTATCACTTTCCTGTGGATATTGAACTGTCGCGTTCGGTGCTGCGCACCCGCGACGGCACCACCATTCCCCTGCAGAGCGGGATGACGGTGACCACCAACTTGAAATTGCGGGATCGCCGCCTGATCGAGCTGCTGAGCGATCTGTTCACCAACAGGGGCGAAAGCCTGAAACGGCTGCGGCAACCATGAGTTCACCCGTTTTGCTGCTCGACGATCAACCGATCACGGCTGATCAGCTGCTTGGGCTGCTGCGCCGCCAAGGCCAGATTCCCAGCTTGGTGCGAGAGCTGGTGCTCGATCAAGCCCTGGCCACGGTGCAACTCAGCCCCGAGGAAGAAGAGCAACACCTGCAGGCATTTCGAAGCGAACGCCAGCTGGAAAGCGAGGAAGCATTTGTGGGCTTCCTGCAGGCCAGCGCACTGGATGAACAGCTTCTGCGTCAGATGGTCACCCGGCCAGAACGGGTGGTGCGCTATCGGGAAGAACGCTGGGGGCCCAGGGCCAACTCCCTCTACCTCAAGCACAAAGAACGCTACGACTTGGTGACCTACCGGCGCCTTCAATGCGGTAACGCCGATGTGATGCAGGAAGTGTTCTTTCGCCTGAAGGATCGTGAGGAAAGCTGGGAGAGCCTGGCACAACAATTTGCCGGCGGAGATCCCAACGCCACCGGTCGGGTGGGCCCAGTGCCCGTTGGCAGCCTCGAGGAGCCCGTGCTTTCAGCCCTCAGGCAGCAGGGGCCCGGGCGCGTGTGCCGGCCGATCAGCCTGGGGGATCAGGTGGTGGTTGCGGAGCTGGAGGCCTTTCAGCCCAGTGAATTCAACGAGGAACTGCGCACCCGCATCCTGCGCGAAGAATTTGAAACCTGGCTGCAGGAGGAATGCAGCAAGATGCTCAACAAGGTGACGTACCCCGCATGACGCTGACCCCCACCCGTGACACCGTGGTGCAGCAGCTGCGGCAGGTGGCAGCGCTGGCTGAGGCCCGTGATCAGAGCCTGGCGCTGCTGGCCGAGGCGGCGGAAGAGGTGAGCCTCAGCCAGGGGCAAACGCTGCTGCGCAGCGGCGTGATGGAGTCGCATGCGTTTCTGCTGCTGGATGGAGCGTTGCGGCTGCTCAGCCAAGACCCGTTCAGCAACGACCTGTTCACGGTGGGGCGGCTGGAAGCCGGTGAGTTCGTGGGCGTGGTGGATCTGCTGCGGCAGGGTGCCTGCGAAGCAGCCATTGCTCGCCGCCCCAGCCGGCTGCTCAGCTTCCCGTTAGGCCTGCTCTTAGAGCTGCTGCGCGACGATCCTGGCTTGCGGCATGGCCTGGAGCAGCTGCAGAGCCCCTGCGAAGCCGCCCTTGTGCTGGCAGAGGTGCTGAAGCGGCTGAACCCCCCACCGACTGATCACCAAGCCTGGATCCTGGATCAGCTGGCCTGCACAACAGGAGAGCCGCGCCTGCTGCTGAGCTCCGTGGTCGCTGGCGGTGAAGTTCTGGTGGGGCGAGAGCTCAGCAACGAGCAGCGAAAACAGCTGGAGCACAGCAGCAACCTCAGCCTGCGCTTCTACACCTGGCACCCAAGCTCCCCCGCCCCACTGCCTGCAACTGCAGACGCGGTGCCGCCCCTGGCAACCCCAGCGGCAAGCCCCAAAGCCTGGCGGCCCGAGCAAACACTCGATCTCAGTGCCGTAGGGCTACGGGAAGCCAGCTCCCAGAGCGATCTGCAGGGCTTCCAGCCGATTCGCGGGAAGGGCCCAGTGGGCGCCAACCTGGCCACGCTGCGGATGGTGGCTCGGGCCTATGGCACGCCCTGCCCGGTGGATGTGCTCGAGCGCATTCTCGAAGGAGCCGCCGAACGCGCTGGGGCTGTGCCAATCCAGGGGATGGGCCAGCTGGCCGAAAGCATGGGCCTGCAAACCCAGGTGGGTGCGGTGAAATTTGAGCAGCTGCACCGGCTGGAGCTACCCGTGCTGGTGAGCCGCGGTGAACACTTCGCGCTGCTCACGGAGGTGGGGCAGGGGCAGGTGTTGCTGGCGGATCCGGAAAAAGGCTGGCTGAAACTGCCGTTTGCCGAAGCCAAGGCGCTGTGGGGGGAGGCGGTGCAGGTGGTGCTGCTCAAGCGGCTGGCCGACACACCGAAACGCACCTTCGGCTGGGGCTGGTTCACCCCGGTGCTGCAGCGCTTCCGTTGGCCGCTCGTGCAAGTGCTGCTGGCCTCGCTGTTCATCCAGCTGTTCCAACTGGCCAACCCCTTGCTGCTGCAGCAAATCATCGACAAGGTGATCAACCAAAGCAATCTCTCCGCATTGCAGGTGTTGGGGGCCGCTCTAGTGGCAGCAGCGCTGTTTCAGGGCCTGCTCACGGCCGTGCGCACCTGGCTACTGATCGACACCACGGATCGAATGGACCTGCTGCTCGGCAGCCAGGTGATCGACAAGCTGCTGCGGCTGCCGCTGAGCTTTTTTGAAAAGCGCCCCGTGGGTGAACTCTCGCAGCGGCTTGGCGAGCTAGGGAATCTACGTGGCTTTCTCACCGGCACAGCCATTTCCAGTGCGCTGGATCTGCTGTTTGCCACGATCTACATCCTGATCATGCTGATGTACAGCCCGCTGCTCACGGCAGTGGCTCTGGGCACCGTGCCGCTGTATGTGCTGCTGATCGTGTTTATTGCGCCGGTGTATCGCAACCTGATTCGGCACCAAGCGCAATACGCCGCCCGCACCCAGAGCCACCTGATTGAAACCCTCGGCGGCATCCAAACGGTGAAGGCGCAGCACTTTGAGCTCAATTCCCGCTGGCGCTGGCAGGAGCGTTATTCCGGCCAGATCGCGGAGGGCTTCAAGAGCGTGGTGCTGGGCACCACAGCCGGTGAAGTGGGCAATTTCCTCAACCAGCTCAGCTCACTGCTAATCATCTGGGTGGGGGTGTATCAGGTGGTGAATGGCGATCTCAGCCTGGGTCAGCTGATCGCGTTCCGGATCATCGCTGGGTATGTCACGGGTCCGATTCTGCGCCTCTCCAGCCTCTGGCAAGGCTTCCAGCAGGTGGGCATTTCGATGGAGCGCCTGGCGGACATCGTGGATCAGGTGCCCGAATCAGGCGACAAGGAAGCCGAACAGATTTCGCTGCCTCCGATCAAAGGCCAGGTAAGGTTCGATCAGCTGATGTTCCGATTTGGCAAGAGCGGTCCTTATCCGATC
>Ga0194116_10006972_pt1 | contig 11832 bp, 8 predicted proteins | sample TA2MahsurfametaG_4_FD_148617 | JGI IMG/M metagenome (GOLD analysis project Ga0194116, IMG submission 148617) | Freshwater microbial communities from Lake Tanganyika, Tanzania - TA2015008 Mahale S9 surface | ecosystem: Environmental > Aquatic > Freshwater > Lake | place: Tanzania: Lake Tanganyika... | reverse complement strand
TAGAACAAGATTTAGATTGTGTAATAAGTTATGCTGGTATATCATGTGGATTAATTCATAAAATTCATATAAACGATAATATAAATAATGATAATATAAATAATGTAAAAATAAATGTTAAAATGACAAGAGTTAAAAACTGTGAAAAACAACCATATCAAAAAGAAATTCTCTCTAAATTTTATAAATTTGACAGCTTTGATGTATTTATTCAGAATTTTTATGAAAATAATATAGCTACACAAGCATTTTGTTATTTATTAGATTTTGTATATCAACATAATCCTCAATTAGTTCATAAAATTTCTGAACCTGTATTTGAAAATTGTTCTAATCGTTTAACATTAGCAAATCATTCACTCAAACAATTAAATATTATAGATGATGGTACTGTTAAAACTTCAAAAATGTCGTCTGTATCAGCGCTTTTAAACAATTGTTCTACGCCTATGGGAAAACGAAAATTTAAATATAACATATTGAATCCTATATATGATGAAACTGTTTTACGTAGGGAATATGATATTACTGAATATATTGTAAATAATTTTGAATCAAATATTTGTCATCATTTTAAAACGAAATTACCACATATAAAAGATTTATCTAAATTTGAGAGACAAATTTTTCTTAAAAAAATCTCTCCAAAATCAATTAATGCTTTATTTTCAAGTATTAAAACAATTTATTTTATATTTGACATAATTAAAAATGATGAGACAATTATGAATTACTTGAAAAATTTTGATGTAAATATTACAGAAATAGGTTGTATTTGTCATGAATTAATGTTATTCATAGAAAATAATATTGATCTCGATTTGGCAAAAGATATCGATCAGTTACAACAATTTGAATTGAATTTTATTAAAAAAGGTGTCGATGGTGATCTTGATAAAAAAACAGAAACATTGAAAGATTCTGAAAGAGGGTTAGAATCTATACGCGAATATTTAAGTAATTTAATCGAAAATAAAGAAAAGAAAGGTTCAAAATCAAGCGAATTTGTTAAAATACATGAGACAGAAAAAAATAATTATAGTTTACTCTGTACGAGCAGACGATGTAAAATATTACAAGATGCTTTACCAACAGATGAAACGAGCGTTACATTAAACATGGCAATGAAACCATTCACATTTGTTGTTTCAAAAAACCGTTTCTCTTTTGAAAAACAATCATCAGCAAACAACTTAATTACAGATCCACAAATAAATAATTTATGTAAGACGATATCATCTATTAAAATATCAATGAAAGATTTAATTACTCTTGTTTATAATCGGTTTGTCGAAACTTTAAGTGGTTATCAAAATCAGCTTGAAAAAATAATAAACTTTATAACATTAATAGATGTAATGTATGCTAAGGGTTCAATTGCGAAACAATTCAATTATTGTAAACCAGAAATAGTGGAGGCTAAAAAAGCTTGCGTTGAAGCAAAAGGATTACGACATTGTTTAATAGAGAGATTCCAGTTAAACGAACTATATGTATCGAATGATATTTATCTCGGTGATGGAAAATCAGATGGTATTTTATTATATGGAACAAATGCGGTTGGTAAAACTACTCTTATCCGAGCATTAGGAATTTCGGTTATATTAGCACAAGCTGGGCTATATGTACCATGTACTTCATTTAGATTTAAACCATATAGACATATATTTACGCGCATTATAGGAAACGATAATATTTTTAAAGGACTTTCTACATTTGAAGTCGAGATGTCGGAACTTCGCACCATTTTGCGTTTAATGGATGAAAATAGTTTAATATTAGGAGACGAATTGTGCTCTGGCACAGAAACAGTAAGCGCAACCAGTATTTTTGTCGCAGGTATTCAAAAGTTACACGCAAGTAGGAGTAGCTTTATATTTGCTACCCATCTACACGAGATTGTTGAATATGAAGAAATAACTTCTCTCCAGACCGTTCACTTAAAACATATGGAAGTTAAATATGATAAGGAAAATGATGTCCTTGTATATGATCGTAAGCTTAAAGATGGTCCAGGTAATAGTTTATATGGGCTTGAAGTATGTAAATCTTTAAATCTTCCTCAAGATTTTTTAGAAGCGGCGAATGATATTCGGTTAAAATATAATCCTGAGGGCAGGAGTATTCTTTCTCTCAAACAGTCTCGCTATAATTCAAATAAAATTGTTAGTACTTGTGAAAAATGTGGTAAAAGTGCTGGAACGGAAGTTCATCATTTACAGCATCAGGCAAGTGCGGATGAAAATGGTATTATTAAAACATCAGACACTGTTTTCCATAAAAATAATCTAGCAAATTTAATGACACTGTGTGAGATGTGTCACAATGAAATTCATAAAACAAATACAAAACAGAAAAGAGTAAAGAGTACAAAAGGAACCGTTCTCTCAAAAATTTAATATTTAATATATATTTATTTATTTATAATATATATTTATAATATATAATGCTGCCAAATTCTGATGTATTGATTATCCCTAATTATGATGGTATTTCGGCAAGAGGAGGTAGAAGAGCGAATAAAAAACGTAGAAGTATAAAAAATAGAACCAGAAAATTTAAGAGAAGTAATAAATCGAGAACTAGAAGAACATATCGTTAAATTATAAATAAATATAAATTTATAATTTAGGTAAAAATTTAATACTTACGAGTATAGCGCTTTTTTGTTTTTTGTTTTTTATTTTTATTTTTGTTTTTGTTTTTTCTAGTTCTTCTACGTGTCTTACCACCATGTGTAGATCCAGGACAACTTAAATCTGGCATCATTTGATTAGTAAACGGATTAGTAATTTCACCGTTTTGTGGTTTTTGAGGACAAAGGTCACCTTGTAATGGAGTCATTTGTTCGACTAATTTATTAAAAGCCTCCATTGTCATTCTTCTATCTTCATCAACTTCACCACCAATTTTCATCATATATTTACTTGCGGATGTAGGAGTAGTTGTAATAGTAGTAGTTGGTGTAGTAGTTGGTGTAGTAGTTGGTGTAGTAGTTGGTGTAGTAGTTGGTGTAGTAGTTGGTGTAGTAGTTGGTGTAGTAGTTGGTGTTTTGGTAAACCATCCTCCACCAGTAATATTAGGATCAGTACTAGTTACAGGACCATTAGCATCTGTTTCTGCTAATTGAGCTGCCGCATTAGGATCAATCTTAGATAATTTTTCTTCTTCAACAGCATCTATATTTGATGGTTTCTCTCTAGCTTTATTAACATCAAAGAAAACCGCTTTATAATTGTTAGATTCACCCATAATTAATCTACAAATAGTACTCTTACCAGGACCTCTAGATACCTCTTGTTGGAAAGCAAATCCTTTTAAGAATTTTGGTATGTCAACAGCTTTTGTATATAATATATCAAGATATATAGTATGTGATAAAGGATTAAGTACGTATGGTCTTGGTTTATTATTTAGACAATCTAAATTCCAAGAATACTTTACATCAGGTGTAGGACGCATAGTTAATGTAGGACTACAATCCTCATAAACTTCCATACTTATTTTTGTATCATGCGAACAAGGATGTTCATATTCAAAACTTTTAGGTACAGAAGCAACAGGGTCTCCTTTGGTTGTAATTCTTAAAAATAATATTTTTTTCTCCATAACAAAATTACAAAATTTTCTGGCTACGTTTTTTCCCATACCACGAGGGGCACCTAAACTTATACATATTAAATTATCTGCTAATACATTATATGGTGCGGTATTATACGGAGCTGTTTTCTTTATTCCCATCCATAAATAAGCAAAATTTGTACACATGGCTCCTCCAAGAGAATGACCTGTTGTGAAAATTTTCACTGAATTAGGTGTAGTTGCTCCTAAAAAATCTGTTGCTAAATAACGAATTGATTCTATAATAGTATGAATCATTTCACTTGTAACTTTAAAAATTCCATACAAAAATCTCTCTGGGTTGCCTTTAGAATCATTACATACAGATAGTGCGCCAATAGATGTTGGCTTCGTATAAATTGCAGCTGTTTTAGCACTATAAGTTCCTCTAAAAATTAAGAAAATAGTGTTTGGCATTCTTTTATCAGCAACAACATAAATTTCACCATAATTTGACCAGCCAATAGAAATATACTTAACTGCGTCTGGTGGTGTTTCTTGCCCTAGAACAGGAAAAACCTTTTCACCATTTAGATCTCCATTAATTATATTTACATTTTGTGGCATATTTACACCAATAAAATCAATAAAATTTTTACCGTTATATTGATATTCATAATTCGCAAATATATCATTTGGATCTTTATTTAACCCAAAAATGGTTTGGTCGTCTAATAAAGCTGGTAAATTATTAGAATCAACTTTATTTATTGCTTCTAAAATTTTTGGTTGTATAACTGGTCCCATAATTTGGCAATATTTCGTCAAAAATTGGTTGTCATTCAAATAAGCAAGTCTAGACAATACAGACCCAAGAAAAGATATAAAATGAACGTCACCATATCTATCTGCTTTTCTTGTAAGATTATTTAATGTCTTAAACATTATATATATATATATATATAATTTTTGTTTTTCGAAATTTACATGTGATGACGACTTCTTTTGATTCCACCAGACTTTGTGCGTGCTAGGCCACGAGTACGAGCTAGACTACGACCACGAGTACGACCGCGAGCTAGAGTACGACCGCGAGCTAGACCACGGCTAAGACCGCGACTAAGACCACGAGTACGACCACGACTAAGAGCACGACTAATATTTCGTGTTCTTTTAAACTTTGAACCAACTACTTTAACTCCTTTGATTCCTAAATCTAGGCCAGTTGCCATTGTACCATATACTCCTGATACACCTTTTTCGATAATTGGTATAGATGATTGCGCTACATCTTTAGCAGTAGTTCCAACAGTTTTTAAACCTTCATCAACTACAGGCAAAGTTTTATTAGCTGTTTCTTCAAAACTTTTCATAATGTTTTTACGCGATTTTCCCATTATAAAATAAGTATATAAAATAATTATTTGTATAACATATAAATAAAATTTTACTAAAGTTTTATATTTCATTGTTGGTATTCTTTGCCTGAAAAAATATAATAAAAAATTGATTATAATTTAAAAATATATTATAATAATATAATCAGATAATATAAGAAATGATAATTCCTATTAAATGTTTTACTTGTGGTAATGTTATTGCTAATAAATATCGTTATTATCAATCGGAAGTTCGTAAAAGAAAATTAGCAAAAAATGTTGGAAAAGATTCAACTGATATTGATAAAGTTCTTTATTTAACCAAAGAGTTTCATGAAAAGACGCCAGAAGGAGAGGTTCTTGATGAATTGAATATGAAAAAAATGTGTTGTAGGAGACATTTATTAACTCATGTTGATATTGAATAATTTCTTTGTACATTATATAAATGAGTAAAAAGAATTCTAGAAAGCAGAAAATTTATAGAATGAAAGGCTGTTCTAAGACTCGTAAAAATTATTTAGGTGGTAGTCCAGATGCTCCTTTAGCATACACTGGAAAACCAGTTTTTTCTATTCGAAACCCTGATCTAGCTTATACTGGTAAAGGTGGTGATGGTTCAAAATGTGGATTAAGTAACACATCTAATATTCCTAGTAATACAAATGCTACAAACCCAGCATATCCAAATACAGGACCTTCTGTTACTGGCGGAGTTAATACAATTTTTAATAACGCATCACCTCAACAAGGTGGATGTGGATGTGCTGCTCCTTTAATTGGTGGTGGTAATAAAACAACTAAAGGAGGGTCGCCTGAATTATTTATTCCTCCATTTATGGTTGGTGGTAATAAAACAACTAAAGGAGGGTCGGCCCAAGTATTTATTCCGGCATTTATGGTCGGCGGTAAAAAAACACATAGAATACATTGTAGGTGTTCAGAATGTAAATCATACCATAAAATGAAGGGTGGTAATAAGGGTATTCCTTATCCAGATGGTTTAGTAGGGTCTGCTTGGCAACCAAGTATTAGTTCATGGCCTGGCGTAAATGGTATTCCGGGTGACAGTAATTATTATCCTGTAAATACTTATAACAATGATATTTCACGACAAATGGTAAATGTAGGAGCAAACCCACCATTCTTAAATATGAAAGCAGGTAAACGTAAGGGTACGCGAAAACAAAAAGGCGGTTTTGCCGGACAAGACTTAATTAATTTAGGAAGACAATTCCAATTTGGAGTAGGAAGCGCATATAATGCTTTAGCTGGTTATTCTTCGCCAGTAAATCCTATGCCTTGGAAAGATCAAATTCCAACAAAAATGGCTTTGAATTCAGCAATGGTGTAAATTTTTATCTAACATTTATTTATAATGGCCCCGTTTCCAAAAACACTAAAAGAATTATGTACCCCTGCTGCGTTATATTTTGTCATATCGATGTTAAGTTTAGTCATTGTTATGTTTCAAAATTTAGGTAATACAAATAGCTATAGTATGGGTTGTTTTTCATGTCATGTTCCCAATACATTTGTTGTTTTTATCGTTCAATTTATTTATATTATATTTTGGACGTATGTTATTAACTTGATATGCAGAGACGGAAATGTTGGTCTTTCATGGCTTCTTGTTCTCCTTCCCTGGATCCTTTTATTTGTTTTAATGGGTATGATTATGCTAAGTATGTAAAGATGTTTTTAGTACAATAAAAAAATAAACCAATAAATTTATAAATTCAAATTGTATTCGCGATATATTTAGAAATTTATAAATTTAAGTAATTTTCACATACAAATAAATATATATAATAAATATCTATATTATATATAATGTCTAATAAAATAAAAAATGGCATATCATATGAAAAAAATGGTTGGAAATATATTTCTATTTATGGGAAACCGAAAGAAAGAGGATATGCTTACGGGTATTTATGTGCGACTGAATTTAAGGAAATTCAAAGAATTTTAAAGTTTTTAATGATGGAAGCTTATGGCGAAACATGGGAATTTTTTATTGATAAAATTTCAGACGATTTCAAAACCATGACAGAAAAAGAGTTTCCAGAGCTTTATGAAGAAATGCTTGGCATAACTGAAGGTTTAAACGCAGCAAATTGTAAAACTACTATAAACGAAATAATTGCATGGAATTTTTATTGTTCTATACCTTATTGGTATTCGATTATTTCAGAATCTCGTTACGGTAAAGAAGGTGGTGGTTCAGATGACAAATGTAGCGCATTTATTGCGGTTGGTGATTGGACGGAAGATGGTAAAATTGTATGCGCCCATAATTCGTTTGCTGATTTTATTGACGGACAAGTATCAAACGTAGTGTTAGATATTAAACCTGATAAAGGACATAGAATGATTATGCAAACTTCTCCATGTTGGATATGGAGCGGTACCGATTTTTTTATAACATCTAAAGGTATTATTGGAACTGAAACAACAATTGGCGGGTTTATTCCTTATGAGAAAAAATATCCAATTGGTTATAGAATTAGACATGCTATGCAGTATGCTGATACATTAGATGAATACTGTGAAATACTTTTACATGAGAATTCTGGTGATTATGCTAACTCGTGGTTATTTGGAGATACGAATACAAATGAAATTTTACGTATTGAATTGGGTCTTAAATATCATAATATAGAGAGAACAAAAAACGGATTCTTTATTGGATTCAATGCTCCTTATGATGAACGCATTAGAAATTTAGAAGTGAATAATTCAGGATTTTATGACATTAGGAGACATCAAGGAGCAAGATTAGTTAGACTTGGAGATTTGATGGACGAACATAAAGGCAAAATTAATATTAATATTGCGAAGAAAATAATAGGAGACCATTATGATGTGTATTTAGAGAAAGACAACCATCCATGCTCTAGATCAGTATGTTCTCATTATGATTTAGATGCTAGAGAATATATGTCTCAAGAATCGAGACCTAAGCCTTATGCGCCTCGTGGAGCAGTGGATGGTATTGTTTGTGATACAGAATTAGCAAAAAATATGTCTTTTATTGGAAAATTTGGTTCATCGTGTGATATTCCATTTAATAAAGATGAATTTTGTAAAAAACATAGACAATATGAAAAATTTTGTCCGTATTTAAAGGACAGACCAAGTTATCCATGGACTGAATTTACTATCACAAATATTAAACATAAATTTCGATTAACAAAACGAAATAAAAATAAAAACAATAAAACAAAAAAAAATGTTAAAGTTTAAGGAAAAATATTTGGTAAATTTTCAATAAAATTAACTGATTTTAAATTTCTTTCTGTATAAGGTTTTTTATAGTATTTAAGTGGATTATTAAGAATTGTCATTATTATATTTAAATCATTATCAATATTTAAATCTAATAAAATAACATTTTCTAAATAATTTGAAATATTTCTACATCCTAAGTAAATTGGCATACAGTTAAACATAATTGGTGTTATAATTTTTTCTGAAAAATAATGACTACAACCAAAATTTTCAATAGAAATTGTATATAAATACTCTTTATAAGGTTCATCTTCTACAAAATTACCCATTACTCTATTATATTTATATTTTTCAGATCCACGACCATAAATGTCAATAGGTAAATTAAATTCAATAATTTTTTCAACCAATTTATGTCGATAAATATGTCCTGGAGCAAATTGTTTTTCGCTTACAATTATTGACATTAATTTATTTTTAACAGTAATTTCTTTTGATGGTCTGGCATACCACATGTAACCAAAATGTTCAATAAATGGTTCTGGTAAATCAAATTTTTCTCCAATAAAATATCTTCCAATATATTTTTTTGCATATTCAACAAATTCAGTTGTTAAACCTAAGAATTGGATAGGTTCAAATGCTAATCCAAGAACATTCTCTTTTGGTATATTTAATTCTGGCATAGCAGTATTCATAATTATAACATGTGTATAATCATCATCATTAGTAATAAAATATTTTTTATCTTTTCCATAAAAACTATAATCGCAAGCATTATTAACGCGTTCAAAAGCTTCTTTAGATTGTTTGCTTTCTGAAAATGAAGAAAAAATCTTTATTTTAATCATTATTATTAAATTATTAAATGTATTTAATTTATTTTCATATTACAACATTAATATTGTAATAATTAAATTTAAAAAAATATGATTATTATAATATAAAATGGAGAAAGAAAATATATCTTGGAAATTGATTGATAAATATTTTAAAGATAATCCAAATTGTTTGGTATCACATCATTTAGAGTCATTTAATGATTTCTTCAGAAGTGGTATAAAACGAATCTTCTATGAAAATAATCCTATTCGATTTATTGAGAGAGAAGAAGAATCAGGACAAGGTAAGAGAAATGAGTGCCTACTATATTTAGGCGGTAAAGAAGGTGATAGAATTTATTATGGTAAGCCAGTAATATACGACGACAATAATTCACATTATATGTATCCAAATGAAGCCAGATTACGTAACATGACATATGGAATCACTATTCATTATGATGTAGATGTTGATTTTATTTATTATATTGGTGACGAGAAAAAGACGCATAGTATAAATCTGAATAAAATTTATTTAGGCAGATTTCCTATTATGCTTCAATCTGAACTATGTATTTTAAATAACATGACTAATGAAGTGCGTTTCAATGCTGGTGAATGTCGAAATGATTATGGCGGATATTTTATTATTGATGGAAAGGAAAAAGTTGTAATACCTCAGGAAAAATTCGCAGATAATATGCTTTATATTAGAGCATACGGTGATGACGATATTTACAGTTATTCCGCTGAAATACGTTCCGTATCAGAAGATTCATCAAAACCGATTAGAACATCATCTGTTAAAATTGTTGCTCCATCACCGAGCTTAAGTAATAGACAAATTGTCGTTGCTGTACCAAATATGAAGAAACCGGTTCCTCTATTTATTTTAATGAGAGCATTAGGTGTCATTTCTGACAAAGATATTATCAAAACATGTTTACTAGACCTTGAAAAAAATGATTCAATGGTTAACTTATTTATACCATCCGTTCATGATGCGAATAAAGTTTTTACACAAAAAACCGCACTTGAGTTTATGAAAGAATTAACCAAAAGGGGCACGGTTTCGAGTGTTATAGAAATTCTCTCTGATTATTTTTTACCACATGTTGGTGAATTGAATTTTTTAGACAAGGCATATTTTGTAGGTTATATGGTTTATCGTTTATTAAAGGTGTATACAAAAGAAGCTAAACCAACAGATCGGGATAATTTTAGATTTAAAAGAATTGAAATGTCTGGTACACTTATTTACGATTTATTTAGAGAATATTATTTAATTCAAAAGAAAGATATTACTCGTAAAATTGACGAAGAATATTATTATCACAAAGGTTCATATAAGGAAGATGAGACTTTATCTCGTAAGGAAAAACAAGCTTTAAAGAAAAAAATTCAAATGAAGGAAACAACTGAAGATAATAAATATAAAGATAATTTTATTAGCCTTATTGAATCCAATGTTAAATCATTTTTTAAAGATAGAATTGTCGAACAAGGTTTTAAGAAAGCATTCAAGGGTAATTGGGGTTCAGAAGCTCACACAAAACGTCTTGGTGCTGTCCAAGATTTAAATCGTTTAAGTTGGTATACATTTATTTCTCATTTGCGTAAGATTAATTTACCATTAGACTCAAGTGCAAAAGTTGTAGGACCTCGTTTATTAAACTCATCGCAATGGGGTTTTATTGATCCAATTGATACTCCTGATGGCGGTAATATTGGTCTGCATAAACATTTATCAATTAGCACTTATATCACAAGTGGTTCATCAGCTTATCCTTTGATTAATTGGATACGAGCGAACACACCATTGCGTTTAATACTCGAATGCGAATCAGAACAGTTAGTAAATTCATCCAAGGTTTTTGTAAATGGGTCATGGATTGGTGTAATTGATACTCCGTTTGAATTAGTTAATTTACTTAAATTATATAGACGAAACGGTATTTTACCTGTATATACTAGTTTATCATTTGATATAGAACATAATGAAGTGAATATTTACACCGATGCTGGAAGATTAACTAGGCCAATTTACTATATTGAAAATCAAAAACCCAGTTATCAAAGAACAAATGTAAAAGAATTATTTGAAAAAGGTCATATAACATGGCAGCAAATTATATCTGGATTTATGGAAAAAGGTGACGAGAAATTCAATACGAAAAATAATATGTTGTATGAAATCAAAACATTATATCCAGATATAGGTGCTTCAAAAGAGGAAGTATTTATTAAATTAAAAAAAAATGAAGCTGTTGTGGATTATATAGATACTGCGGAAGAAGAAACATCCTTAATAGCAATCACACCAGACGATGTAAATAAAAATAAATATTACACTCATATGGAAATTGATCCGTCATTAATTTTAGGCGTAATGAGTAATCTTATTATTTATCCTGAAAATAATCCAGTTACCAGAAATTCGTTTTCATGCGGTCAAAGTAAACAAGCTGTTTCGGTATATCATTCAAATTATCAAATGCGTATTGATAAAATGGGTGTCATTTTGAATTACGGTCAAGTTCCTTTAGTTAAATCCAGATATCTTGAATATATTAATAAGGAAGAACAGCCTTATGGTGTAAATGCTATAGTCGCTATTATGTGTTACACTGGTTATAATGTAGAAGATGCTATTTTAATTAATGAAGGTTCTATTTTACGTGGAATGTTTAGAACAACATATTATTCGATGTATGAGGCGAGAGAAGAAAGCTCAAAAGTTACTGGAATGAATAATTCAAAATTCGCAAATATTGAAAAGAATAATGTTATTGGAAAGAAAAAAGGTTATGATTACAGTTTTTTAGACGATCATGGTT
>Ga0194116_10006971_pt1 | contig 11836 bp, 15 predicted proteins | sample TA2MahsurfametaG_4_FD_148617 | JGI IMG/M metagenome (GOLD analysis project Ga0194116, IMG submission 148617) | Freshwater microbial communities from Lake Tanganyika, Tanzania - TA2015008 Mahale S9 surface | ecosystem: Environmental > Aquatic > Freshwater > Lake | place: Tanzania: Lake... | reverse complement strand
ACCTTTTCATAGACTCAGGCGCAGCACGATCATATGCCTCTCCCATCCGACGCAGCGCTTTATCGTCTTCTACCTGACGGCGCATACTACGCAACTCTTCGTCTGTCGGGATCATCTCGTCCCGCTTGGGCATCGGGCGTGGCACAGGCCCAGCCTCTTTCCCGCGCATGAACTCATCTTCCATGACGGGAACCCGGGGTTTGATTCGGGGAGGCTTAGTACCCATAGAGCGATACGGAGCCTCTTCCGCAGCCTTCTTCATCTGAGCTAGGCTTTGTGTCATCTTAGCAAGCTCCGCCACGCATCATTTAATTTGGGAACCTTTGGTCTTACCTCTCTTGGCAATACCGTCGATAGCTTTATGTCCCCCAGACATACCTCCAGCAGCGTAACCTTTTGACATTTTGGTCATGCCACCCTTGTTTAGAAACGCAGGCTTTTTTTCCCCAGTTTGGGGGTCAATTTTCATGGGCATTTTGCCGCCTGCGGCATAACCTTTTGACATCATACCGCCGCCTGCCATCATTTTTTTCTTCATCATGGCCGCGCCACCGCTTTTCATCATCTTGGACATCATGTTATGACCCCTTATACAAGTTGTTAAAAGTTTCTTCAGCGTTCATGTACGAATCATCTTGCTCCGCACAATGAATCCATTGACTTGGTCTAAAGTCAGGCGCACCTTCGCCGGTAACCCAATACGCAGGGCTGGTAACACGCACACGATTATTAGGCAAAGCCACAATATTGCCAGTCCACTTCCCTGCATCAGTCAATATAAGAACATGACTTTGTTTATGCTGGGCGGGATCTTCTGATACTTCACTTTCTGCATAATCTACGGTAAACAAATACCGCCCTGTATGAAATTCATTGTTAATTTTACAAAGCCACGGCGACGGTTTGCCGCGTTGAATACTAAACACTGTATGGTTGTACGAATTACAGTCCCACGGTTGTGCAAAATGCGTTTGCATACGCTCCGGCCATTCTTCTAGTGGAATATCACCAACTAATCCGGTAATCGGCATCCTTGCCCACATCGCCCCGCCGTGGACATTCTTTTGACTGCCATCATCTGCTTCACAACCAGTAAAGATAATTTGAAACCCTAAACACCGATCTGGAATGGTAGTAACTGCTACAGCTAAACCATGAATATACTCACCGTGATACTGCTGATGTCCCTTTGTAAACTCTTTTCTTACCCAACACTTGAAATAAGGTATGCTACTTGTCAAATACATGAGTGACTCATTAAATCTTGATCAGCCAACCTTTACCCACAACAAACCCAACAACCAAAAGTCCAATCCAGATCAACACCTTTTCAACAACAGTTTTACCAACCTGCTTATAAAACTCACCTGATAGCTCTTGAAGCGCAATCTTTGCCGCTTCTTTGGCAATTATTCGCTCGCGTTCAGTTAGTTGGATTTCTTCCATTTCAACATTTCCATGCGCGTAGGGATTTGTTAATCCGGCTGTTCGGGTCGTTGGCAGTCTTGGCAGAAGTCAGCTTCTTCTTCATCCCCGACATCCGAGCACAAAATGACTTCTTTCTCGCCCCGCCTTCTGGCTGAGGTGGCTTTAGCCCCGGCTTCCCAGGATTGGCCTTGTTGTAGCTGGCGCGACCTTTGGCATTCAAACCACCAGAGGGATTCTTGCCTTCTTTGCGCTGCCATGCTGGCGTCTTAGCCATAAAATACCGTTATCTTTGCGCCTGCGGGCAAAGTCACGTGCATATCGGTGTAATACAAGATGCCTTCACCTGGAATAGGCGTCCCAAAGGTCACTAGATTAGTTGAGATGGTGAATCGCAAACGAATCGTGCCACTTACACCACCATCTCTAATAATCACATCACCGGCTGTGCCACCAGAAACGCACTGATAACCTTTTAGTCGATTACGCCCAGATACAAGTGTGCCCGTTGCGTCCGCATGCGCTGATAGGACATCATATTGCATGACGCACCCCTATTAAGCTGTACGAGTAAACGTATAAGCGGTTGCACTGGAAAACATAAGGGTGTAACGCGCAATACCGGTTGCACCAGCAGCAATCGTTAGATCGCCAAACGAGGCTGCGGTATCCACAGCGGCGGTAGACAGTACAGCATTTGTATTGACTGCCACCGTCACCGTGCTTGCGCCTGCACTGTTATCAATATACAAATCCAACACAGTGCCTTGTGATGCGTTTAGGGCATTACCCAGGGCCGTGCCTGTAGGCAAAGTAATAGTGGTGGGAGATGCTGAAGTAGAGGTGATGTACCCACTAGCAACCTGAGCGGCTGTGGCTGTAGCGGTAGAGTTAATTGCGTTGGCGGCGGTTAGCTGATGGCCGCCAATAAAACCGTTTTGAGATACGACTGGGCCGTTAAACGTAGTACGTGCCATGATGCCTCACATGCGAGTTAGAGCGTCCGTCTGCATGTCGTCTGGCCGGGACCAGTCCGACGCTCTGATAACCCCGGAATATTGGTGTTGTAGCATAAATTATTGTAAAAGAAAAGGGGGCCGAAGCCCCCTTTCCGTACCTACTATTTAGCTTGCGCCTGGGGAACCAAACACGCCCAAAGGATCGCTCACTCCAAAAGAATAACGCTCGCGGGCTTTATACCGAGCATTTCCGGTATCAAAATCACCATCCATCGAAGTCTGCAACGGAGTCCGCACAAAGTGCTTCAGGCCGTTGGGAACATCGGTGGTAAGGAACCACGCGTTGGTATCAGTTAGGAAGTGATTGACCGTATAGCCTTCGGGAATTGACCCGTTGTTCTTAATGGCGTTAACGTCGTTATCAGCCGTTGCTGTACGGAGTTCCGTTTCAAGCAATCGAGTTGCAACAAACATTAGCGCCGGTGGAACAATAAGTTTCCGGGGCTTCGCAGCGATCAACAGGCCACGCTCATCCGTCCACGCAGCGATCTGAATGACAGCCGCCTCAAGGGAGGTTTCATTCAGATCAGCGCCGGTTGCAGGGCGGTTGGAGTTAGTACCACCAGACACCAGCGGATGAGCGGTGTTGAACAGGCTAACGCCGTCACCATACGTGACTGCCGAATTAAAGCCATTGTTCAGAATAGCGGCAGCTTTCACCTGTTTGGTGTAAGCCATAGCGCGGGCAAGTGCCTTGGTATAACGCCCCGATAGGCTATCGTATAGGTTATCTTCCATCGCCTCTTCGGTGATGGAAAAGCCCATAGCGATAGTTTCGTGGTTATACCGGGCAGTCCAGGCTTCTTGCGCGTTGTCATACGCAATTGCCGAGCCCTCGTTTTTAACTGGAGCAGCAGAGAAGCCCGACAGCTTGGTCTCCTCTTCAAAGCTACGCTCCGAAGTTTCGGTTTCGTAGATCTCTTTGTGCTCTTCGCCGTACCGGTTGTACTCTAGACCAAACAGGGCGTTAAGTCCCGGCAGAAGCTCTTTCAGTAGTTGTGCGCGTGAAATAGCCATTTCTTAGCTCCTTAGACGCCGGTCGAGTTGTTATACTGGTGCATCGTTGCATTTATCTTGACGATAAATTCAACAAACGCATCAGCACCTGTTGCGGTATCTCTAACCACATCGATGATACGAATAGGCAACGTATTGGTGGTGGCTTGAGTGCCCTCATCAATCGCTACAGCAGAGTTGCCTGTAGTGGTAGAGCCAGCGTTTTGAATCAACGCAATGTTGTTACCGATAGCGGACTTGCCCATCGCAGCAACAGTGCTGCCCGAAGAACAAGAAACTACCTGGAACAACGTGTCGGGATCATCGGCAACAACAGCGAAAATAAGCGTACCAGACTTAATAGCCTGACTTGCCGGATAAAACTGTTGTTGCTGAAGCTGACCGGTGGAGCCATTGGTGAACTGGACGCCCAAAAACACACCGCAAGGCGTGGCAGTGGTTGTGCCAGTATCTTTTTCAATAGTTCCATCTGCGACTCGTTTTACCAAGTCCCCATAGAAAATGTTTGTGGCATAACCACTCGCAATTTCCATCAGCCGGGTTGAACCCGCAAACACCTGACCGCCGATCAGATTGACCGGCTTTAGCCCATAAGGGCTATCAACCGTGGGATAAGCCATTTAAAGCTCCTATTTGGAATTAGCGCCAAACTTGACCTCTGACCGGCGTTCTTTAAACACCGGCATGCGAGGATCGTTTGTGCGCATGAAGTTGTTGTCAACGGAAGTCATTTGACTATCGGTCTGCGCCTGATAATGCGCATTCCTCTGTTCAATGAATTCCGTGGGAGTTTTGCAAAGAATGAGTCCGCCGATTTCAATACTGTCTGGGAAGCGGGGGCGATCCCCGGTTTCCATTAGTTGAATCTCTGGATGCTCTGAAGCCTTTACAGGTTCCCAGCCTTCGCGGAGCTTAGAAGAAACATTACTCGGATCTGATTTACCTAGAACCGCAGTACGAATCCACCTGAACGCGTAGCCGGGCTCCGGGTTGGGAGACGGCAAAAGCTCCGGGGCCATCCACTGTTTTGGACGCTCGTATTTGGCGCGAGTTTCAAGCTCTCGGGGGGTGCGATCAGCCATTTTGTTTCCTCATCTCTTCCGCTACCGCACGGGCGTACTGCTCATTCGTCAGTCCCAACCGTTTGGCGATGTTTTCTTGCGATTTCGTAAGCACGATCTTGCGTGGCGCAGTGCTACGGGTGGCGGGGGCTACCACGGTTGACCTTTTAACCGGCTTTTCTGACGGAAACGCATAAGGAAAGACTTGGCGCATTTCTGCGTTAATACGGTCAAAATATTCATCAGTCCGTGTATCCACGCCATCATCGACAAGCTCTTGGTGAATCGTTAGAGCCACTGCCGTCATCCGCTTATTATCACCAAACCAAGGATTGGCTTCACGCCACGCACTTACTTTTGGATCAATTTGCGGTGCAGGAGGCTGTAGTTCAGGTTTTACAACAGTTTCCCGGTTTTGTAAAGCAGGTTTGAAATTATTAACTTTTTCCGCTTTAATTTTGGCGCTTGTTAATGCTTCTTGCGCCGCAACTAATGCGTCTGAATCACCTGCTTCATACGCCTCTTTGTATTGACGTTTTGCACTCTCTAGCTCTTGCGCAACAACTCTTTTAGCTTGTTCTAATAGAGCTTGTTGGCCTTGGCCTACATTGGCTTTGAGTTTTTTATTCTCTTCTGCCATTACTTGTGCAAATCTAAGAGCTTCTTCTTTTTCTCGAAGTGCCGCTTCCTTTGCCCGGCGTTCCTCGTGATATCCCTTTGAGAAGTGCTGAATACGCTTTTTGGCGTTTTCAGAATAACTTGCCAGCTCTTCGTCTGTGACATCAACTGGCGCTTCTTTCATCGGCGCACGGTTGCGATCTTGCTCGGGAGTGTCGTCTACTACTTCAATCTCGGTATCTTCCTCTACCAAAACTTCTATTTTCTCAGGCTCTTTTTTGCTTTCTGCCTGTTCGTCTGGGAATTTAAACTCTTGCTTGTCCATGTTTAAGCCCTCGAAATGCCACGCGGATCTTCGACAACCCCTTCTACTGAATCGTCGTTAATCATTCTGAATTCCCGGCCATGAATCTTGATCCGGGTTCCTGTATTACCCCGAACTAGAACAAAATCCCCCACTTTGCAGGATGGCCCGCTGGGAAATCGCTCTTTGTCTTTGTAGCAATCCGGCCCCATTGAAACTACAAACAAGACAGGCGACATCACCTCTTCGTAATGGAGAGTTTGGCCTGACTTTACGATGCCGCTGTCATATTCCTCATCGATTTCTGGCAGAGCACAAAGAATGTGATACGTAACGGGGATTGGAAGCTGTTTGGCTTTTTGTTCAGCCGTTTCTGGCAGGTGCGTGGGGATTGCATCTTCCCCGGTGGCAATCAAAAGCTCACTCATCGTCATACTCCAGTTGTCGCACAAGGTCGGTTAGTAAAGAATGGGCAAGAGAAAGACCCTGGATTTCTCCTGCCATCGCTCTGTATTCCGGATAATCCCGCGCTGTACCGTCCGCAAGCGCTTTTGAGAGAGCTTCCCGGCGTAAATTCAGCTCTCTAATCACTACGGAAATCGCAGTAGTGCTCATTTACTTCCTAAAAGGTTTATTGGGATGATCGCAACGGCTGTTTAGGCTTAGTTAAATGCTTTAACATGTCCGTTTTGAGTTTTTTATCGGTATCTCTGTCTTTCATTTGCAGTCTTGCAACCTCCTTTTGCGCTTCTATTGCCAATCTTTCTTGCTCTAGCCTGATTTTTTGCTGGGCAATCTCAAAATCACGCTGGCTATCAGCTTCTTTTCTCTGCAATTCCTGCGCTCTAAGTTGAAGTTCTGCCTGCTGCATCTGCAACATTGGGTTTTGTGCGGCTTGTTGAGCTTGTTGTTGCTGAGCTTTTGCCTGATTGGTCTGTAAAAGCTGCTGAGAGGCTTGCGCTACCAACTTAGATAGCTGAACTTCTGCGCCTTCTGGCAGTTCCATATCTGGCGCGGTCATTTCTACGCCTAGTTGCTCTTGAATCTGCGCTCGATACCTAAACGCAAGGTGCTCGGCAACGTGCGCCATAATTGCACCCTGCATCTGTTGAGCCATCGGGCTCTGCCCAATCATCTGCATAATCATTGGATCTTGTAACAACGACATATGAGTCGTGATATGCGCGTCGTGATCTTGATAGATGAAGGCTTTTGTGGGCTTTCCTGTTAAGAAACTCATATTTTCTGACACAGGATCACGCGGTTTTTGGTCATCCTCAATTGGCACTAACTTGTCAGCGTTTTTAACTCCAAGCACTTCTAACATCTGCCTGTGTAGTTGGGGCAGGTTGTAAATTTGTGGAGCACCCTGAGCAAGTTGTAGTGCAGCTTGGTACTGCATGATCCGCTGCGCCATTGTTGAGGCGTTGGGGTCTGAGACGGGAATGACTTCTACAAGATCGTAGTCTGATTGTTTAACCTCCCTGTTGCCCCCTACAGGTGTGTAGCTGTAGTCAGGCGGCATGTAGTCCCGAATAATCTGTTTAAGAAGTTTAAACTCCATTCTTAAACTGTCGTGGACACGGGCCTGCACCGCGCTCATTGTTTTTAACTGACGCTCTAGGATTGCCAGCGTAGTTCCGACAGGCGCTTGAGCGGACATATCGCTAATCTTGAGATCGGCAATGCCAACCAATCTACGGGCGTCGTCTGTAATCTTTTCTAGTAATAGAGCAAGAACCTGACTGGGTTCTTTATAGGGTAGTGGCATGATGTTTTCACGCACTGACCCGCTTGGTACGTCAACGTCCCGAAACTCTCCCGGGGCGATAGGGGTGTCATCCCCTTTAATTCTTAGTCCTCTAGTTTTTAACCCGCCCGGCAGGTTAGACAAGGTTCCTGCGTCAACCAACTGCCTGATGATAGACGTACCTGCCCGCGCATACCCGCCAATTAAATGAATATATCCAAGACCGTAAGCACCGAATCCGTTAATGAAGTTGTACTGCACAAAGTGCTGGCGCTTCTGCTTTAGGCTGTCACCTTCATTCCAGTTTCTACGAATAGACAGGACTTTAGATGATCCTCTATCGACAGTAATGACGTAAGGCAGTGCTACCTCGTCTTCATCTTCATAACCTGGAAGATTGTAGTCAACGTGAATCTCAAGAATCTGATACCGATCATCGTCCGTTAACGTATAGCCCTGTTCTTCTGCTTTCTTCTTTTCTATGTCAGTAAAGATCCTGACAGGTTCGCCTAGTTCGACTTCACGATAAAACCCTGCTACTTGGAGTTTGCGAATATCGTTCTTAGTCTTCCGCATGACATGTGCCACGCGGGGAGAGCTATAAACATTAGATACCCCATACGGCATGATGATGTCTTCTGCCGGGATAAATGGGGCTGCTTGCCTTCCAATACTCGGATCAAAGTAAACCTTTTTAAACGCACTACCTGATAGTCCTAGTGCATACAAAAGGCGTTCATGCTCAGGCCGATACTCCACCATCTCTTCTGTCAGGCGGAAGTTCATATCGTCCCGAACTCGCTCTGCTGCTTCTTGGTTCTGTCTGGTTTCTTCTCCGATGATTCTTGTTTTAACCGGACCTTGAGCCGGAAAAGTCTCGGTAATCATCTCTGATTGAAACCTGATAGCTGCCTCTGTCAGAACCGGGCTGTATACACCACACGCCCCCAACCAAGGCTCGGCTCGTTCTTCGTACTTCATTCCAAGAACTTCTAGCCCCTTCACAAACATCTCTGCCCATTCTTTCCGGCTACTGATGTCGTCCTCTATCAAATCAATCAGGTCAGCAGAGATCTTTTCTAGCTCACCTTCTGAAATTTCGTCTGCTAGATTGGCATCAAACTCAAGCTCAACTGACTCCAGGTTAATTTCTAATCCGTCGATGTTGATTGATACAGCTTCCGGATCTTCGATCTCAATCTCGATGGCAGGCTCATCTGTCATCTGACTGATATCAATCGGAACAAGCGCGGGGGACATGTTGGTTGCCATGTTGTACCTCAGTAGTATTCAACGCGTCGTTTGAAATAAGACGGCTCTTCTTGTTCATCCGACTGAATCGTAATGAACCCGCCTTGTCTAAACCTCATTAGAGCCTGAGAAGTAGAATCCACCAAGTCATCGTGATCCCCGGTAGGAAACGATGCCATTTCCTCTACTACTTCTTCTGCCCATCGTTTATCAGGTCGCCAGACTACTCCTGATGCAAATAAATCTGCAATAGAATTTACCCGGGCAATCTTGTCTTGACCTTTATACGGCGTGTATTCCGATAAAGGAATACCCATTCTTCTTAACTCATATACCAACGGTGCGCCTGCTGCCCGCTTTTCAATAATTAATGTATCAGGGTTCCACTCTTTCCAAAGCTCTAACGCTTTCTTTTTTAACTCTGGGAACTCCAATCTATCTTTCACCGCGTCTAATAAAATAATATTAGGCTGGTAAACCCCTTTTTCATTTAAATGCTGAAAGATACCCCATGTTGTACAAGCAGAATAATCTGCCCTGTTAGATTTTTCAAAAGCAGTGTCCCAGCTCTGGATTAAATACTCGCACTCAGGCGGATCTTCGTCTTCCCATAAACGCCACTGCTCGCGTTTAATTATCGCGCTTTCTTCTGATGTTGGGTTCTGCTGATACTGAGCCTCCCATTTAGCAACCGGGATCTCAGCTTTAATAGCCTCTAACTCTTCCCTTTTCCAAAACCCAGGCCATAACGGAGTCCCGCTAGGAAGAATCGCCGGAAACTCTATGACTTCCCAGTCATCCGTCCCGTCTTTACTAGAGTTCTTAAGGATCTGCCCTGTTAAATCTCGCTTTGCCCAGCGAGTCATAACTATTATTATGGACCCCCCTGGTTGTAAACGCTGACGGGGGCCAGACGTATACCACTCATATACGTCGTCATACACAGCAGGATTGTTCTGCTTTGCTTCCTGTTCCGAGTGCGGATCATCAATAATTAAGATGTCAGCGCCTTTGCCTGTAACAGCACCACCAACCCCGATAGCAAAATAATCACCACCCTGCTTTGTATTCCATCTACCTGCGGCCTTAGAGTCACTAGACAACTCTGTACTAAAGACCTTTTTATAAGGGTCACTCTGTACAAGGTTCCTGACTTTCCTACCAAACCCCACCGCTAACTCAGCAGTATGAGCGGTCTGAATAATTTTCTTCTCCGGAAACTTTCCTAAAAACCACGCAGGCAACAGGTAACTGGCAAACTCTGATTTAGTGTGCCGGGGAGGCATGTTAATTATCAACCGCTTTAACTCACCCTTTGCAACTCTTTCAAAAGCATCTGCCATGATTTTATGATGCTTACCAGAGATAAATATCGGCCACATCTGCTGGACAAAAAACAAATAAGACTCTCTACACCTCTCAACTCTATCTAACTCTAAAAGTTGAAGAATCTTCTTCCTCTGCGCAGCAGGCACTTTGTCTACTACGGACAAATACCCCCCAACCTCTGTTTGAGTCAACAAACTCACAGCTTGCTTATCTCTTTTACAGACCTGTCCACCAACCTAATAGACAAATACTTTCTAGGCTTCGTCTCAATTAACCCCTCCTCTTTTAACCTCTTAACTATCCTGTGCATATTAGACCTAGATTTCATCCCTAACCCCCTAGCTAATATTTCGTAAGAAGGCGGAGCATTGTTTAACCTGATGTACGCCCGTATAAAACGTAACACCAAATCCCACCTGTCTGTCATCTTCGCCTTCGGTCTAGCCATGCTTCTCTTAAATCTTCAATTGAACCTCTACTACCCATTCCATCGTCACCAATTCACCCCTGTTCGCACTAATGAACCAGAAATTTTATATACCCCCGGGGGTTGGCAATTTGCGGAATAAGGGGGGGGTGTTGCTGGGATGATGATCGGGAAAGTGATCGGAAGAGTGGATTAGAGCGTAACCGGATGGCGGGTGGTCAGTCGCGCGCCTGGGGGGATACCAGTACGGTGGGCCCTCCCTCACCCCTCCCTTTTCCCTCCCACCAGCTTTAAATGCGCGTTTAACTCTCGCCTCAGTTGTTCAGCGGTAACCGGCTGCTCTGGTGCCTGCTGCTGTGCTTGCCACATGCCAGCGTGACGCCCAAGTAGTTCCAGGGCTTTGAGGCGCGATCCTTCTTGCTTGCCAGCTTTGCTAAGCGCCACGAGTGATCGCATGACATAGCGTTTTGTCGCCGTAACGTCATCCGCGATTGCTTCTGTCGTTTCCCCCCATCCGTCTGCGATCATCTTCTGAATGCGTGGGTCCCTGGAGAGTTTAAACGCTGACGCTGATATGGTGGCGTCCGATCCGGCAGCACCTTGATAGGCGTCCCGGTAAGCTTGTTTGCGTGTCTTTCCCTCTATCACGCCCTGGGCAAATGCTATCTGCTGTGCTGTTAGTGGTCTTGCGGGTTTGCCTGCTAGACCTATTACCTTGCCGTCGCCTCTCTCCCTGGGTTTCTCTGCCTGTGCTGCCATCCGTTCGGCTTCGCCATCTTCCAGACCCAGGGCAGACAACCGCTCCGCCAGTAACGTTTCATCCGCCTCCGACTCCGCCTCATCCCCCGCCTGATCCAATAGCTTTTGATAATCGTCCGGCATCATCCGATTGACCATAGCATTTCCTTATCAATTCCTAACGCTTAATAGCATTTGTTCGCACTTATACCCTATCCCTCCCCGCCCCGCAAGTTATCCCCAGCTTATCCCCACCTTATCAACAACCCATTGTGCATAACCTGTTAGTAACTTTTTTCTGTGGACAACCTGTGCATAAACCTGTGGATAACCCCAAAACACTGTATAAACACCCAGCCTCTAAAACCTACTAGAACGCGTTTTAAGCCGTTTTTTCCTCGGGTGGTATCTACCCCTTACCCCCTTAAAAATAATCGATTCTAGCGGTTTTTGAACTTTTCGACACGCCGCTGGCATAGTTTCTGCTACGTGCGCGCGCGCGATAAATCTTTCTAGCAGGCAGGCCACCATTAGAGCAATAGCACTATTGCCTACGAGGGCACTTGCGCTTGTGTTTTAAATGTGCTCTAATTCGTTTGCGGCATGTGCCGCGAGCAACCGACATGGAGCAAACGATGAAATACGAGACAGGCAGAACCTACGGGGCCCCACAGGTGCTCGATATCACCGTGCCGACAATCCCCGCAGATGCCGACCTGTGCGACACCTTCCGCGTGACGTTCACCGATCAGGCGCGGCACCTCAGCGGAACCGTCCACCTGATGACGTTCGAGTGCGTTCCGTTTTCAGTTGGCCCCGCAGTGCTGCGTGAATATGACGCTGGCCGGTATCAATTGATCTAACCCCCTTCGCCCCCCCTCGGGGCTTTACCTGGAG
>Ga0194116_10006969_pt1 | contig 11840 bp, 12 predicted proteins | sample TA2MahsurfametaG_4_FD_148617 | JGI IMG/M metagenome (GOLD analysis project Ga0194116, IMG submission 148617) | Freshwater microbial communities from Lake Tanganyika, Tanzania - TA2015008 Mahale S9 surface | ecosystem: Environmental > Aquatic > Freshwater > Lake | place: Tanzania: Lake... | reverse complement strand
TATTGGTACCGTGACGCATTTTAATGGTTTGGCTCAGGTTACAGCCGATTCTATTGTGGTGATATCCAGTGGAAATACTTTGCCTGCTCCGCAAGTAGTGACCTCGATGAGTGACTTGACAGAGTCTCGTTTGATTCGGATCAATAACTTAACCCTTGTTCCTTCTTCCACTCCTTCAGCCCAATGGCCTGTATCCGGCGCTACAGGATCAGGTCGTACCGTAAAGGCCACTAACGGGGTGGATACTTTCGACATTCGTATCGATAACGACGTTAACCTCTATAATTCACCTGCTCCGACGGGGACCTTCAGCATGATAGGGGTGGGCAGTCAATTTGATGCAACTGCACCACATACTTCGGGTTACCAATTATGTCCTCGCTATCTTGCAGATTTGGTCCAAGTGGTCACTTATTCGGTGAGTGGTACTTTAACGTATAATAATACAGCATCAACCCCGATGACCAATTCTGTAGTGCGCATCAAAGACGGATTAGGCGCTGTGGTTGCCTCAGATTCTACGGATGCATTGGGCGCCTATGCAATGTCCGCTGTTCCTTCGGGATCCTATACCTTGGAAGCCATCACCTCCAAGCCTTGGGGTGGGGTCACCGCATCGGATGCCTTAGGGATCAGCAGGCATTTCTCCGGTTCTGTGCCTTTGACAGGTCTTCGGCTGTCCGCGGCGGATGTGAACGGTAGCTCTTCGATAACATCGGGCGATGCTCTTTTGGTGAACCGCCGTTTCAGCGGTAGCCTCTTTGCTTTTACCGTAGGGAATTGGCTCAGCGAAAGACCAGCGTTGAACGTCGTTTCGGGAAATGTCACCCAGGATCTCAAAATGCTTGCCTTTGGCGACGTTAACGGATCGTATGTTCCAAATACAACGCTGCGCGGAACCGCGTCGGTATTGGGGTTGATTCAAGGCGCTGAGGCATCGGAATTTAACGGCTCGATGGGTCAGGTGAAGGTAACGTTGCGTGCAGACCGTGCCATGGAATTGGGTTCCGTTTCGTTGGAATTGCCCTTGCCAGCCGGTGTTCAAGTGGTTGGGATGGAGCCAGGAAAACTCCAAGGCCATTACAGTTGGGGTCAACGTGAGGGGATGTGGTGTTACGGTTGGTTCGATGCATCGGGTATGAAGCTCAACGAAAACGATGCCGTGGTCACCGTTACTTTGAAGGCGGATCGCTCCGAACTTCTCGAGCAATTGAATTGGACGGCACTTCGTTTGGGTGGACTCAGTGCGATGACCGACGTATGGGGTCAAGAGATTGCGGGGAATTTGAGGGTTCCTTCGTTCAAGACTTCGACCAATGGCATGAGCATGTTCCCGAATCCAAGTGCAGGAGACCTTCAGGTTTCTTGGGGTTCCTCAAGCCAAACACCGTCCAAAGTGTTGGTTCGTGATTTGACCGGTAGGGTTGTAACCGTGGTTAGCCCTGTTCACGGCACCCAAACGCTTCGCATGGATTTGCAGGCTGTTCCTGCCGGTACTTATTCGGTGGAGCTGCTGTGGAACGCCGCTGAGGGTATTGCCCGTATCGAACGCTCAACCTTGGTAGTGCGGCCGTAAAGCCAATAATTTTCTTGTTGCGTTGATGGTTACGCAACAAATCGCTTATTAATACAAAGGGCGGCTCGCAAGAGTCGCCCTTCTTTTTGAGCCTAAGCGAACATCCATTTTCAAATTGCTCCTGTAGGAATGCGGTATTCTCCGATGGACTTAGAGGCGATGCGTCAGTTGAGGCAAAATATCGGATTTCCAGGCTGCAAAATCCCCGGCTAAAATATGTTTTCTGGCGACCCTGGTGAGGTCCAAATAAAAATGTAAATTATGAAGGGTTGCCAGCCTTGGCCCTAACATTTCATGACATTGAAAGAGGTGAGCCACATAGGCTTTGGAATAGATGCGGTCCTCCGTTAACGAGCTTTCTGGGTCAAGGGCTGTGAAATCGCTTCGCCATTTGCGATTACGGAGGTTGATGATGCCTTTCCAAGTGAAGAGCATCCCGTTCCTGGCGTTGCGGGTTGGCATAACGCAGTCAAAGAGATCTACACCCCGCGCAATACTCTCCAGGATATTGGCGGGAGTGCCGACACCCATCAGGTAACGGAATTGATTTTCCGGCAAAATGGAGGTGACCTCTTCGGTCATTTGGTACATATCCTCGATGGGCTCGCCCACGCTGAGTCCACCGATCGCGCAACCGTGGGTGGCCCGCTCCGCAACAAAGCGAGCGGATTCAACGCGAAGAGAGGGGTAGGTCGAGCCTTGCACAATGGGGATGAGCCTTTGGGGATGGCCGTAGAGCGGTTGGGTCTGTTCCCAGGCCTTCAAACTGCGGTCCAACCAGCGGTGAGTTAGCTCCATACTTGCCTTGGCATCTGCATGGGCAGATGGGTATGGGGTGCATTCGTCAAAGGCCATGCAGAAATCCGCCCCAATCGAGCGTTGTATACGCATGGATTCCTCTGGACTGAATAAATGCCTGGATCCATCAATATGGCTGGCGAACTCCACACCCTCTTCGCGAATGCGACGACGATCGGACAAGGAGAAAACCTGGTAACCTCCGCTATCCGTTAGCAGAGGCCCATCCCAGCGCATGAAGCGATGTAATCCCCCCGCTTGTTCCAAGAGTTCGGTCCCCGGCCTTAAGTACAAATGATAGGTATTCCCCAAAACAATACCTGCTCGGATACTGTCCTGGAGCTCGGCTGAGCTGATGCCTTTGACGGTTCCTTGGGTCCCTACCGGCATGAACAATGGCGTTTCGATTGGGCCATGCGGGGTCTGCAGCAAACCTGCTCTCGCAGAGGTTGAAGGGTCTTTGGCCACGAGTTCAAAGCCGCTCCCGTTGCTGGCTGGGCTGTTCAAATTGGCAGGAGGTTGGAGGGACATGTGGACAACGGGTGGATAATCTGAGGTCAAAATTCGCCCCTGACTTTTAATTTCGCACCCTATGCCCGAAATGATAATGAATTTTCCTTGGTGGATGTTTTTTGCGGCGGTCGGACTTTGGCATCTATATTATCTTCAACGCTACTGGTGGACTGTCATGTGGAATGCCCATGGGAAACAAGGGCGATCGGGCACGGCCAAACCGGTGAGCCTTATTGTAGCCGCCCGAAACGAAGCCGAAAACCTTCGCCGTAACATTCCGGTGTGGATGGCCCAAGACCACCCGGATTTCGAAGTCATCGTGGTCAATGACAGCAGTTGGGACGAAACGGGTTTGGTGCTCAAGGAATTTGCGGAGGTCTATCCTCGTCTCAAAATTGTATCGGTCGAGGAACAAGATAAATACCCCACCGGCAAAAAATTTGCGCTAACCTTAGGGATCAAAGCCGCATCCCATTCCTATCTAATCTTCACGGATGCAGACTGCAGGCCCGCAAGTGAACAATGGCTGTCCATGATCCAAGGCACTTACAAGGATTCCACGGAATTGGTTTTGGGTCATGTTCAACTGGAAAAGACCCAAGGGATGCTCGGATTGTTTCAGCAATTCGATGCATTGTACACCAATTTGCAGTGTTACGGTCATGCCCTTGCCGGCAAGGCCTTCATGGGAAGAGGGGGGAACCTATCGTACCTTCGGAATTTGTTTTTCTATCACAAAGGTTTCAGCGCACACCTCAAACATATTTCGGGGGACGACGGCCTGTTCGTTAACCAAGCGGCCACCAAGAACAACGTCAAGGTTTGTCTTCAACAGGATGCCTGGACCTATACGGAGGCTCCAGCGAGTTGGGGCGCATGGTTCCAGCAAAAGAAGAGGCATGTCAGCAGCGCTGCGTACCTCAAATTTGGGCACAAACTTCGTACAGCGATGTACGGAATATCCTTGTGGATGATGGTGTTATGGCCTGCCTTGGCCTGGATGTTTCCTTTGGAGTACTCCGTGCCCTGGGCTTGCCTGTGGGTTTATCGATGGGGAACCTTGGGTTGGGCCGCAGTACGGTTCAAACAAGCAGGACTCCTACCGCTCTTACCCATCCTCGACCTCAAGAATTTGTTCCTACGAACCGTATGGGCAATGAGCATGACTCAGCCCTCCAAAGCCAGGTGGTAGGCCAAGGCGGATGATTATGGCTGCCGAACCAAGAAACTCCATGCAAAGCGAGGCCATCGCCGTGGATTGGTTGCGTTATTTCCCTGATCTTCAGGGTGATCAGGCACAATCCCTGAACAATCTCCCTGCAATGTACCGGGCGTGGAATTCTCAAATCAATGTTATTTCTCGTAAAGACGAGGAAGCCATTTCAATTCATCATGTGTTGCACAGCCTGGCTCTTGCCAAGGTGATGGCATTCACCCCTGGAATGCGCATTTTGGATATTGGGACGGGTGGCGGCTTCCCGGCCATCCCCCTAGCGATTGTCTTTCCGGAGGTGCAATGGGTTGCGGTCGATTCCATTGGCAAAAAAATCAAAGTCGTTCAGGATATTGCTCGCCAATTGGGACTTACCAATTTGGAGGCCTTGCACAGCCGAGCAGAGCAAGTGCCCGGTCCCTTTGATTTTGCGGTATCCAGAGCAGTTGCACGCATGGCGCTCTTGGTGGACTGGACCGAGGCTTTGCTATCAAAGCAATCGCGGGGCCCCAAACCCAACGGCTGGTTGGTGCTCAAAGGCGGTGATCTCCAAGGTGGCCTAGGGGAAGAACTGACAGAGCTCGGAAGACCCTTTGAGGTTTATCCCGTGCGGGATTTCCTGGAGGATCCGTTTTTTGACCTAAAATATGTAGTGTACATGAAGGCATGCCATTCCTTATCTAAATTTAAATAAATTTGACCTATAGCATTTGCCATGAAAGTGTACCATGATTTGCTCTCCAAGATTCTAACCGAAGGAATCCACAAAGAAGACCGAACCGGCACAGGGACGCGAAGCATTTTTGGCCCGCAGATGCGCTTTGATCTGCAGGAGGGTTTTCCCTTAATTACTACCAAAAAGGTACATTTCAAGTCTGTGGTTCATGAATTGTTATGGTTTATTAGCGGATCGACCAATATCGCCTATCTGAAAGAAAACGGGGTTAGTATCTGGGACGAATGGGCGGATGCCCAAGGCGAACTCGGTCCGGTTTACGGTAAACAATGGCGCCGATGGCTTGGCCCCGATGGGAAGGAGACCGATCAATTGGCGGAGCTTATCCGTCAACTTCGGACCAACCCTGATTCGAGAAGGCTGTTGTTATCGGCTTGGAATGTCAGTGATATTCCCCAAATGGCTTTGCCACCTTGTCACAGTTTTTTTCAGTTCTATGTGGCCGAAGGGAAATTGTCCTGCCAATTGTACCAGCGCAGCGCCGATGTTTTTTTGGGCGTTCCTTTCAACATAGCATCCTATGCCTTGCTCACCCACATGATGGCGCAGATCTGCGGTCTTAAGGTCGGTGAGTTGGTGCACACCATGGGCGATGCCCATTTGTATGCCAACCATGAGGAGCAGGCGCGGCTCCAATTGGGTCGGGAGGCTAGACCCCTTCCAACCCTTCATTTGGATCCATCGGTGAGGGAAATTGATGATTTTCGCTTCGATCATGTTTGTTTGGAGGGGTACAATCCCCACCCGGCCATCAAAGCCCCGGTTGCTGTTTAGGCTCTTCTACTCGATCATCACTCATGAATTCGCCCACCTCCTCGCGTTCCGTTGGTCTGCTCCTGGCTTCTTCCTTGGATGGAGCCATTGGGGATGGAAATGATTTGTTATGGAAATTACCAGAGGACTTATCCCGCTTCAAGGCGTTGACCATGGGCCATTCCTGCATCATGGGCCGAAAAACCTTGTTGAGTATTGGCAGGGCTTTGCCGGGTAGGCAAATGGTGGTCATGTCCAGGCAAGCAAATCTTCCCGATAATGCCTTTCCTTCGGCAGAAGCCCCTGCATATTTCCGTCAATGCCTTTGGGCAGGGAGTCCCCATGAGGCCATGGCGCTGTGCAGCGAGGCCGACCCTATTTGGGTTATCGGTGGAGCAGAAATTTATCGTGTTATGGAGGAGTACGCCCATTTTATTGAACGAACTGAGGTAGAGGGCTTATGGCCTGTGGCCCAAGCTCGCTTCCCTTTGGACCCCAACCGTTGGTCCTTGGTCAATTCAGGGGAATGGTTGACAAGTACTTCCAGCCTCAGGTTCCGCTATCAGCGCTTGGAGCGTACGGCGATTTAGCTTTCGCCCATAAAGCCGAGGCGTTTGGTGGTTTTGTGACCGGAACTCCCGTTTTCCATCAGGAATTGACCTAGGGCGACCGTATTCACTTGCTCATAAGGCGGCACCATCAAATCCATGTCCAAGCAATATTGAATCGCTTGCAAGATGATTTTCAGCAAGACCTCACGGTTAAGAACTTGTTCTTGGATATCGTTGTAAAGAAAACTAAACTGCTGTTTTCCATCTACCCAAAAATGACTGTCCCTATCCACAAAGATCCTGGCCAACAACAAACCCTCATCCGCTAATCGGTTGTATTTGAAGCTGTCGGAGAGAAAATTGTAAACTTGGATTTGTCCAAAATACCCCAACATTGGATCGGCGGCTACCCTCGCGCTTTGCTGTACAAAATGTTCTGGAGGAAACGTGAAAACATTGGTGTGCATGCAGAGACTGAGCGTGTCTCCTGAAAATTTGAAATCGCATTCAAAACGATTTTTGTCTTTGAATACAATTTCTACAGAAGGGTCTTGGACCTTCATGACCGAGGACCAAGCGTCAGCCAGTTCAGATAAGATTCCTTTGAGAGTTTCAAAATGCTGCAGAGTATTGCGGTAAATGGCTTGCTTGGTGGAGGATTTGGCCGCCACTGCCGCCAAGAGCTGGTCTTTATTCTCGTTGATCATAGGGGTTAGGTTGTAGATCAATATGCTTTGGCGAAGAGCACCCTGCCTTGGGACGGTTGGCCGGAGTAAATGCAAGAACCCGCTTCGGATTTTTGGTCCAAGGGTATGCAGCGAATCGTGGCTTTGGTGGCCTCTTTGATAGCGGTTTCGGTAGCGCCGCTGCCGTCCCAATGCGCAGCTACCAGACCGCCGGCTTCAATTCGTCGTTGAAAATCCTCCCAGTTATCCACTTCAAAAGTCATGGATCGACGGAAGTCCAAGGCCTTGTTGAAGAGTGTCTCTTGAATTTCGTTCATTAATTGTTGGCAAACTAATGCAATTCCATCACGCGATACTGTGGTTTTGGTTTGTAAATCCCGGCGAGCGAGTTCCACAGTTCCATTTTCCAAATCCCTCATTCCAACTGCAATGCGGACGGGAACGCCTCGCAATTCATGGTGGGCAAATTTCCATCCCGGCCGGGCATTGTCTTCTGCATCAAGTTCAACGCGGAGCCCCACCGCTTGGCATTCGTGGACTAATTTTTGGCAAGCATCGCGCAGCACCGAAATCGTATCCGCGCCTTTGTATATAGGAACCACCACCACCTGCACTGGAGCGAGCATGGGTGGGAGGACCAAGCCTTGGTCATCCGAATGGGCCATGATCAAGGCGCCCATCAAACGCGTTGAGACTCCCCAAGACGTGGCCCAAACATATTCTCTACCCCCTTGGGCGTTGGCAAATTGAACATCAAAGGCTTTGGCGAAATTTTGTCCAAGAAAATGCGATGTACCGGCTTGCAATGCCTTCCCGTCTTGCATCAAAGCTTCGATGCAGTAGGTATCCACCGCCCCCGCAAAGCGTTCTTGCTCGGTTTTGACTCCTTTGATAACGGGCATGGCCATCCACTGTTCCGCAAAGTCGGCGTACACGTCCAGCATTTGCTTGGTTTCGTGAATGGCCTCCTCTGCTGTCGCATGGGCCGTATGACCCTCTTGCCAAAGAAACTCGGTAGTCCGAAGGAAAAGTCGTGTGCGCATTTCCCAGCGGACCACGTTGGCCCATTGGTTGATGAGCAAGGGTAGGTCACGGTAACTCTGGATCCAATCCCGGTAGCTGTTCCAGATAATGGTCTCGGAGGTCGGCCTGACGATCAGTTCCTCCTCGAGTTTGGCCTGCGGGTCCACCTCGATTTGACCATCCGCTCCATTACGCAGTCGGTAATGCGTCACCACGGCGCATTCTTTGGCAAAACCATCCACGTGGGCGGCTTCTTTGCTGAAGAAGGATTTGGGAATGAAGAGGGGAAAATAGGCGTTTTGGTGGCCGGTAGCCTTGAACTTGGTATCCAGGGCATCCCGCATTCTTTCCCAAATCGCAAAGCCGTAGGGCTTGATGACCATGCAACCCCGAACCGCCGAATAATCAGCCAGCCCTGCCCTGATCACCAGGTCGTTGTACCATTGAGCATAATCTTGGGAGCGTTCTGTAATTTCTTTGGCCATTTTACGTTAACAAATTAAAAATCAAGGAAGGAGATTGAATTGCAAGGATGAACGGTTCAAATCAGGTTCAATGCAAAAAAAACACACCAAAACCAGGAAGACGCGTAAATTTTTTGAAATCCATTTTTTTGATTAAACCTTCAACAAGAAACCTTATCCATAATTTTAACAAATAGAAGCGTAAATTTGCATTAATCAGCCCTTTAAATCCATTAGCCATGAAAAGTTCCTTGAGTTTGCTGAACCTCGTTGCATTACTCTTATTGCCGGCTTTGTTTTCGTGTTCAAGGCAGGCGCTTACGGTTTCAGGAGCTGACGATCATTACAATGCTGACACCTATTACGTGGCAGGGGGATTTGATGCTGAAGAGGATCGACAAGGTCGGGAAGCCTCGATCAACGGTCCTGGGGATAATTTTACGAATCGAGATAGGGGTAACCGGGCAGAAGGGGCAGACCGAACTGGATCTGATTTTGGTAGGCGCAATAATGATCTTGGAAGGGCTGATCGATGGGTTGGATCCCGTGGATGGGAGGATGATGAAAGGGGAACTGTCTTTTTGGATGACGATTTGGGAATGAGTATCGCAGATTACCGCAGGGCTTACCGCCGCGGGTACCGAGATGGTCAATGGGATGCCAATGCTTTGCCCGGGCTGTATAGCCCGAACTACGGCGGTTGGGGATGGGGAATCGGACCAGGCATTGGATGGAACGCCCCTTGTTGGAGCTGGGGCGGGGGATGGAATTATTATGCCTATTGGAACAATCCATGGAATTCTTGGAACAATCCATGGGGTAACGGCTGGGGTTGGGGCGGCGGATACGGTTGGGGGGGCGGTTGGAACAGTTGGGGTTACGGCGGATGGAACCATTGGGGGAGCTGGAATCGGTGGGGTTGGGGTGGTTGGAACGGCTGGGGAGGCAACACCTATGTTTGGATTTATAACCAGCCCCGTTATCGTTCAGGTCCTCGAAGGGATCGTCTGAACCAAATTAATGTCAGGAATAGTACTGGAAATCGTATGACCCCCTGGGGTCAGGCCAGGGTGAACGGGACATCCCGTCGTCACGGCGATTTTGTAAGCAGGGTATCTGCAATTAATGGTAATAGACAGAATCCATCTTCCGCAAATGTGGTAGCGAGTGCAGGCTCCAACGAGCAACGTGGGCGACGTTTTTTTTCATTGCCGTATGCACAGTCGCGTTCTGCCCAGCGTGAAGGGGTAGACAACAGAACCCGAACAGGGGTTGACTATGCTGGAAACCCATCGGGATCATCCAGGGATCGCAATTACTCTTTCAGAGATCGCTTTTCGGAATCCCGTACAAACCGTGGCTCATATTTCGACAAAGGAACTGAAAGGACTTACGGGAACGACAAGGTACGTGGAAGTTCTTGGGTAAATCGTAGTCCAAGGTCAGAGTATCGTTCACCTCGATCGGAAGACAACACCCCGCGCTCATCGTACAGCACGCCGCGCTCATCGTACAGCACGCCGCGCTCATCGTACAGCACGCCTCGCTCATCGTACAGCACGCCTCGCTCATCGTATAGCACGCCTCGCTCATCGTATAGCACGCCTCGCTCATCGTACAGCACGCCTCGCTCATCGTACAGCACGCCTCGCTCATCGTATAGCACGCCTCGCTCATCGTACAGCACGCCTCGCTCAACATATTCTGCGCCGCGCTCTTCATTCGGTTCTTCGACCAGATCCTCTTCAGGTTCGAGCCGATCCTTTTCGGGTTCTTCTTCGGGTTCCGGTCGTTCCGGTTCATTTTCACCAAGGCGTTAAGGCTACGATTTCTTATGAAATTGAACTCAGCGCTACGGATTTGCTTTGTTGGGTTAATATTCTTGTTTGTTACAGGTCTTGAATCGGGAGCTCAAGGCTTGAATGACGTATGGTTATACGGGAGACCTGATATGGCCGTTACCGCAAGGAGCGCGGGCATGGCCGGGGCGAACGGAGCCCTTGGCGGAGATTATGGGGCCGTGTTGGTTAACCCAGCAGCGATGGGAGGTATTCGAAAACTAACCTTGGGTGGCACCCTGGGCTTGGTGGTCAACAATCGTTCCAACGCCTACCTGAACACTGAAACTCCCTCTGGAACGGATCGTTTACCTTTATCTGACCTTTCCATCATGGTCCCCATGAATGCTTCGGGTTCTTGGCAACATACTTTGGGCATGGGGTACAGCCAGAACAGGAACTTAGCGGACCAATGGGAATACAGTGCTTACAATACCGAAACTTCATTACTTCACCATTGGGCAGATGAATACAACCTAGGCGCCAACCTGGATGATTATGGTTCTGGTCTTGCGTACGATTGCGGACTCATCGGCCCAATAGACACCTCCAATCCTAATTCCATGTTTGGAACTGTTCTTCCCAAAGCCAATATTCAACAAAGTGAAATCAGGCAATCCAGGGGGAGGCAAACGGAATTCAGTTTTCATTGGGCCAGCAGCTTCGAGAATATTTTGAGCATAGGCGCCTCCTTTGGCCTAAGGGGGTTGGATTATCGATGGAAGTCCACTTACACCGAAGCCGATCTACGGGATAGCACCCTCAATTTTGAACGATTCGATTATTATAGGCAGCTTGATGTATCCGGTTCGGGGTACTTTTTTAGGGTTGGAGCCCAGGCGCAGCCCATACCTTGGCTAAGGTTGGGACTGGCGTACAGTGGCAGGGAAAGGACAGAACTTTCCGAGGATTATCAAGCCAATTTGACCTCAAGGTGGAGCGATTCAACCGGTATCCTGAAGTCGTACTCGCCAAGCCCGGATACGGTGGCGCCTTTTGTTTGGAATTATAAAGGGTCCAACAGGACGACTTTTTCTATGGCCGTGTTTTGGGGTAGGAATGGCCTCATTTCCTTGGACTACGATTTGATGGGTTACAGGGGTATGGGAGTGGCCAGCATCTGGGACGAACAAAGCCTGGATTACGAGATTTCAGATTGGGGTAAGGAGCTGAACCAAACCGTACGCAATTCCCTGCAAATGGGCCAGCAACTAAGGATCGGTACCGAATGGGTGCAGGGCCCCGCTGCCTTTAGGGCGGGGTATCAATGGTCATCCACACCGTTTGTGGATGGCTTGGTGGAACGACTATGGAATCAATCGCGGAGACAGTTTACAGTGGGCGCTGGACGGAAAATGGGCTCTATGACCTTGGATGTTGCGGTCTATTGGACGGAGACTTCGGCCTCGGAGCAGATTTACCCCATGTCGGCCCCTGATCTTGGGCTGGTGTTGCGAAGTACCCGAACAGGGTTTGGGTTGATGTGCGGGGTCTATTATCGCCTTTGAGGCGGGGCCTCCAACGCTTATTTTTGTCATCGAATGCTAGGGGTTTAATTCGGACCATTTCCGTATTGCGACGCCCTTTCCCATTCTTATCGTATTCCTGATTCAATCCCTAGAAATCAAACAAGCCCCATGAACATATTGGTTTGCCTTAGCCAGGTCCCGGATACCACCACCAAAATTT
>Ga0194116_10006961_pt1 | contig 11846 bp, 14 predicted proteins | sample TA2MahsurfametaG_4_FD_148617 | JGI IMG/M metagenome (GOLD analysis project Ga0194116, IMG submission 148617) | Freshwater microbial communities from Lake Tanganyika, Tanzania - TA2015008 Mahale S9 surface | ecosystem: Environmental > Aquatic > Freshwater > Lake | place: Tanzania: Lake... | reverse complement strand
TTTTTTTGATACAAATTCTTGTTTCTTTTTTTGTCGTTGGGTGCCAAGATCAAAAAAAATTACCAGAAACTGTGCCGCCCCAAGTTGAAAATAGGCTCGAAACCAAGACTGATGCAGAAAAAAATAAATTTTCAGCTCCAGTCGAGAGAACTCAGAAAATTGAAGAAACTATCAACGGCACCTATATCTACGATGGGTCGGATGCGAAGTGTAAAATTTCAGTTTTTGGAGACCAGTGGGTTGGCAGTTTTAGTGTAGTCTCAGGATTTGGGGACGAGTACGATGCCAGTCAGGCAGAATTTCAGACCGGAGTGGTCAGAAGCAACGAAATTTTTGATGAGTCAGGATTTGTAAAAATTGGTTACATAGATGGTAAAATTTTAACTACCACGGTTGGAGGACAGTACATTTCCCTAAAAAGAAAAAACTGAAATTTTTCAGCAAATAAGCGTTCCAGGTATCGATAGTTTTGGAGTAAAATTTTCGTTTTTACGATATTCTCGCAGTCGAGGCTCGAGTTATCTTGTTGAGCTAACCAAACCTCTTTTTTCGATCATTTTTTTGCATTTTGTCGATAAACATCGAGTTATTGATTACTTACCTTGTCGAGTTCAATTTAATACTAAGCTTGAAAATTTGCAACCTTGGCATAAATTTTATCTTCCCAGAATAGAAAGGCAGGTAGAGATACATAAAAACAAAAAAACGAAATTTTACCAAAGTAAGCGTGACCCAAAATCGACTAACCCTAAGAGAAAATTTTCATTTTTTAAACCCAGATTAAAAAGGAAACTCCGTTCTATCGATTTTGACGCACTTATCAAATTTTCGAGGAGGAGAATAGGCGTTAAAATCACTGCAATCGTAAATATCTGTCACCCTCCCCTGCTCTTCCTTAAAGACCAATTCCATGAAAAGGCCTGACTTGTTTCCGACAAACGCGTAACCTGGGCAACCAGAACTATCACAAATAACAGAGCTACACTTTCCGGGATATAGGAAAAGATGTTCGTCGCCAGCAGCGAGAAACTCATCAAAGGCATTGCCTAGCTTTTGAATAAAAAGGGGCTTTTCAAGATCAGAATAAGTTTTATCTGAGTCAAGAAGTTCGCTTACCATATCCACATCTAACTTTTGGAAAAAGTGCAGAACTGCCTCTGCCTGAGTTTCTAATTTCATAGGCCCTTGAAATTTTTTTACCCTAAAAATTAATTAAACTTCAAGAGCAGCATTTTTCAAAACAGTTAGATTCTTCTTTAATGAGTTCAACTTTAGATATTGTCAAAATTTTTGACACAAAATCATCCTTTTCTTGCTGGGTCAGTGCAATTTGGTTGGAGCCAATGCGGTAAAGCGCCCTGATTGCGCCAAGAGATGTCAATTTCTGGGTGGAGTTGCTGGCAAAACCTGATTTAGAGAATTTTTTTTCCTCATTAGCAGAATTTACTCTTCGATAAAAAGCCTCATCAAATTCAGCCACTACTTTTTTGCTAGCCACTTTGTGGTGTTTTCTACAAAACCCAAACGGACGGCAAGACTCACATAAAAAAGGGTTTTCCATATTTTTTACATTTGAAGATATCCTCAACTAAAATGATTTTCAATAAGATGGCGAGCTAGTTTTATGCCTTTTTTTTCGGCATTTTCACCTTGAATAATGTAGTAGTCAGCAAGATTACTACCGATGGAATCGGTAAAAGCCTTCTTAATACGACTGATCTTAATACTCATTTGGTCTTTTAGAATATTAGTTACCACTTTAATTCTGTCTTCGAGAACACCCCTGTTGCCCCTTGTTGAGATAAGACTGTAAATATCTAATAGCTCCCCCCGGTGATCGGATAGTGAACTTAAATAAATACCCTCTGGATATCTAAGAAATAATATGTACAAAGCCTTTTCCATCGTGGGCATCCTAATTTCTATATTTCCATAATCAGGCAAGTACATTCGCCCTCCTCTTCTAATCACAAGCTTGCTGGGTGGGCTATTTTGCCTGAAATTTTGTGCAAAAAGCATCTTTACCCGCAATGATTCTAAGATAGATAGGGCATGATGAATTTCCGGCATGGATAAATTTTTTTGAACTTTCTCCATACATGCAGAACAAATATCAGCCGTTCGCATCTTTAGGATGATATCGCTTTTTTTCATACATAGGTCACTCACGCACCCGATAGGACGTTCGTGTGTAAGTGCCCTCACCTCTTCAAAGTCCTTAAAAATATTTTTTTGAAGCGCTAAAGCCATTACCTCAAAGGCAATAGGCAAGGCCGGGTCACAATCGATAAAATGCTCCCACTCATCTGTATGAACAAAACCGTTATACGGATTACTGTCATCAGGTGGCAAACCAATTTTTTTGATTGGCGATCGGGGTAAGCAGAATTAAAAACTCCTTTTCAGGAATAGCCTTTCGTTGGCGAAACAGACGGATTTGAGAGAAAAAGTCCCTCCACCGTGCGGCTAAACGTAGGTGAGGGAAACTCCAGGTCCTTCGTTCTGAAGACATAGAATAAACTGGCCTTTCAGAAAAAGTCGGATATGTAAATTCTTGCTTCTCAAATTTCTCTTTGTTCTCGATCTCCTGCTGCTCCCGCATATCATCCGGGATCAATATTTCTCCACCACCGCTTGCATGAAACTTGTTGACGCCGGGTACTGCCTGCAACAGGCTCAGTACCCGGACGTACAAGTCATGGTCTAGGGAATTATCAGGTATAAGGTGAATTTTCATATACTCAGTCGTCGGGATATTATATCATCAATCAAAAAGATCTGACAAGTCCTTTCCTGATTGCTTTTTTGAAAAATAACCTCGCATGGAAGTGGACAGCTTATCCCATACCTCCCCTTTCATAGCCTGTTTTTCAAAAGAGTAGCTGTTTTGCGCCTTGATCGACATTTGCCTAGCCACATCCACTGCATCCAACGTAGCCCCAATAAAACTAAATGTCCATTTTCCGGTAGCCTCCAGCCGCTGTATCATGGCACGGACTTGTTCTAAATTAAACATTCTGGAGGAGTTCTCATAGCCATCAGTGAGCACCACCACCACAAAAGTGGCAGACAGCGCGGATTGTGTACCCTCTCGCTCACCCAACAGAGTGGCGGTCTGACCTATCGCATCCAAAAGGGCTGTAGAACCATTAGGTACGTAATTACTCCTAGACAAATAAGGCATCTTTGACACCGGCTCACCCATACTGATATGATCGACTGTGTCATTAAAAAGGGTCAGTCCGACCTTGATCTCCTGCTCCGGGAACTCTGACTCCATCCCCCGGATACGATTCAGCTGCTCATTGAAACCATTGATAGTGGCTTCTACACAATCACACATGGAGCCACTTCTGTCGACGATCAAATGATAAATACTACGTTGCGTTTTCATGTTAAATTGATTTTTAAATAATTAATTAGTTGGAACTATGGACACGTAAATCTTACTGGGATACTGCCCAAAGACATACTCGGTAACAGGACAAAGCCAAAGCTGATGACGATAAGGCTTACCACTAAGTGTTGTTACATTGTAATAGGCCCCATAGTCAACGGGAGCATGCCCAATTAAGGTAAGCAGCTGTGGGTTAAGGCCCTTTTTGATTTTGTCCATACAGGTCTGCCACCCAGGAAAAGGACCGGTAGAAATTTGTAGGGTCACTCGTGGGAGTCCGCTACATAAAAGATCAAGAAAGGTGTCGGCTCCGTCAACCATCATTAGGTTGGCACGGGTACCAAGACCCTGATCGAGAAACTCGGGCAAATCAGCATACCAGATTCCATTATCTTTAACAAAAGATAAGACCTGGGTGTTGATGTTAGAAACCGGGCGGGTGGTGTTGTACGTTTGCATAGGCTGTGTTGTTTAGGACACAAAGGTCTGACAGCCTAGACAAGCTTGGTTTTCTCTGAAAGGTTACAAATAAGTTGGATATCTCATTGATTATCAACAGACGATATGCCACAGCTAATGAATAAAACTCTTTTACTTATACTTCTTTACGCTTTTCCAAGTCTAAGCCCCACTTTCAATCAAGGAACAAATCAGAAAAAAATTAACCGAATAAACATTTACCCACTGGGAAATCACAAGGTTGATTTTAGACTTATTCGTCCAGATAAACTCGATAACAGAAATAGGCTTTGTGTACCAGGGGCTTTTACTTCAAAAAATAATACACCTGAAGGCTTAATTTATCTAAATGGGAGACTGATCACTGGGCAAAAATCTTCAAGTGGAAGAGGGATAGTTATAATAAGTCTAGGAACGATTAACTTAATTCATATTGACTCAGTAAGGCAGTTTATAGATTCAAGGACAGATTCAAGATTTAGCTTATTCCAACAATGGTACTTGATTGAAAAAAATAAAAGAGGCGAAAATCCCTTTTCAAATTCAAATTTACAAATGCGAGTTATTGCCAAAATAAAAAATGAAATATTCATTATTGAAAGCGATTCAAATATTGAGTCTGAATATTTTATTTCAACACTGATAAAAATGGGCGTGTCTGATGCAATATATTTAGATATGGGATCATGGAGTGATGGCTGGTATAAAGAAGCAAATAATACAATAAAGAGTATTGGGAATAATAAGAGCAATACTAATAAACAAACGAATTGGATTCTTTTTCATGAATAAGCTATTGTAAGTACTCCTTTAAGTTCTCTAGACTCAAAAGTACTAGCTTATGCTAGTACTTTCAATCTCAAATCTTAGTACCCAACTGCAACTCCTTCATCAGTCCCTTATGATTCTTCCGGATATTTTCAAATACGCTTAAAAGTATTTTGATAAGCCCTCACTAGCTATTATTACTAGTTTCCTTAAAAGATATATTAAAATAGTATATGCTAATTTCCCCCCTAAAATCTTGTTCTACTTATATAAAATGTCGACCCATAACTACCCTGCAAACTTTCTGTACCAGCGTAATTTGACCCACAAGCCGACGCTGCAATTTTGTAACTCCCACTAGCAAGATACACTGTCCTTGTTCCACCCGAGGGTATTTCAATGATTTTAGCTTCGACTCCACTATAGCGTACAGTCAAAGCACATCCAGTATTATTTGAAATTCTCACTGATGAGTTTGAGGAAAAACTAGAACTAAAGTTGTCAAATGAAGGCATCTGTCCGGTTTCACTATCCCCAAAGATTTCATCAACTTCTAAACGAATTATTTTATCTTTAATTGAGGCCTCGTTTGGGTGATCTGGATAATTTTCTAAAAACCTTTTCCACACTAATGAGTTATTACTGCTAATAGCCTCATCATAAGCTATTTGCATGTTTAGTGCTTTTAATTCAGTTTTTCTCGTCGACGCAAAGGTGATATATTTACCAGATGGATACTTCGAAATATATATTTCCGTGTTACTTACATCATTCGAGTTGATTGCATTTTGCCATGTTTCTTCTTCGTCAATTATCTCGATATAATTTTTTGCCTCAACAGATTGCGGCAAATCGGGATGTTTCAGTATGAGGGTCTGAAATTTTTGTTTAGCACTTAAATAATCCTTAGCCTCAAAAAACACTTTTCCGTCAGCCAGCAAATTAGGTGCACCATACTTTATTGATTCAAGTTCACTTTTAAGGCTTTCATTTTCAGCTATAAGTGAATTTTTTTCAGTGATGACCTTTTGGTGCTCACTTTCAGAAACACAAGATGAGAATGATAAAACAAAAATCAAATAAGTTAAAGAGTATTTCATAAATAATGGCAAATATGTGTTTTCTAAAATATATCGTTACTTCCAGCCCCGTACACTAAATTCTGGCTCGGATACTATCTCACAACACTCGCCACCAAGACGCTTTTCTATTGCGTCTAATATAGCCTCTTCATCCCCTGCGTTTTTTTCATCAATCGTAATGAGCGTCCCATGTTCAACTACTCCATATCCACCACATGGACATTCATACATATTTGGATCCTTACATCCAAAAATCAACGACAATGGAAAAATTAATATATAGAAAACAGACTTATTATGTGGTTTCAGTAACACTAAATAATCATTGAATAAAAGTAAATAAATACGCGAGTAGCTTTTTACCCCTTAAATATCTTTTTTTTATTGTTGATAACAGAAAATAATAAATACACCCCTACAATTATGTCCACCAGATTCCACATATCCCTTCCAAGTGCAATCTTAATTAGAGGCTGAAAAAGTAGTGCCAAAGATCCAAAAACTATCATATCAACTTGCTTCCCTTGCTCGCGTGCTTGATAGGCCAGAATTCCAAAGCCAATCATCGCCGAAAATCGTACAAATTGATAAAATCCATAAGGCATATCAACAAGGCAGAGGAATAACAAAATTGCTAAAACCAGCTTTACAATATTGCCCATATTTAATAATATTTAATGTAATAGAGTCCTGTACCAGGAAAACCGAAACTCCAATATTTTCTACCGTCTGGACTTACTCCAAAACGAAATCCTAAAAAACCAAAACTTGTTCCAACACCTTTTTTGGAAATCGTAGCTCTGAATGGGCCAATATTCTTTGATTTTCTAAAACGCCAAGCCATTTTTATACTTTTTCAAATTCAAAAATATCGTTTGTTACTTTATCTTTTAACTTTAAAACTGCGTCTTTAATTTCAGTAATTACATATTCAACTTTGTTGTTTAGCAAGTCAATAGAAATTTCATCTTTTTTGGAATTATTGTAACTCCATTTCCCTACATTCATTTGATTATTTTCGAAGTAACGTAATTCGTTATCTGTTAATGAACCATAAAGAAATAAATATTCAATTTTATCTGTTGCACCTTTTTGTTTCCAAAGAGTGTCTTCAAGTTTCGGCTGTGATTTTGGTTGATTTGCTTGCAGATAAAGTCCTTTTGCTTGTTGTAATGCTTTTGCCTTTTCTTCAACAAACCAAGCATCGGCATAAATTATGGCAAGTTCTTTTTGGTAATCGGCAAGTTTATTCAACAATTCTTTATTATTCCGCAGTTCAATGTCCAGCTTGTCTTTTTCCGCTTCTAATTTTAATGAACCGCTAATTTTAGCTGCATCATTCGCAAGTTTTAAATATTCATTTACTTGGCGGTTTAGGTTGTCAATTTTTTGACTTTCCTCGATGTAAACTTCATATTCTATTGCATCAAATTTTTCATCATAAGGCCCACGCTTAGAAAGGACTTTTACCAAAATTGGTGCGGTTTCAATGACTAAGAACAAAAGCATAATCATCCAACTTGTTAAAGCCATTGAAGAATTTTTTGAAGTTAAATTTCCTATCGCTTCAAGTTGAGTAATAAAATTATTTGTGTAGCTTCTTTCCTTGATTTTTACACTTTCATCAAATTGAATTGTTGCAATGCTGTCCGCTTGGCTCTTTGTTCGTTTTGTTTGTTCAATCTCAGCTTGTTTTTCATTGATACGTTGTGCCATTAACGCTTGGTAATCGCTCCGGGCTTTTTTTATTTGAGCATCTAAATCTTCTACAGGTTTTTGTTTAGCTTTAATTTCATTGGCTAAAATATTTCTACTATACGATAAAGCACTAATGGTTGTTTTTGCTTCTGAATTTAATTCTCGGTCAATTACATCACCCAATGAATCGTAAATTTCCTTGTAATTTTCGGATTTACCTTTTACCTGACTAATCTTAAAGTTGTAATCTACAATTTTCGGATTGTTCGTTTGTGATACACTGTTTAAATCTTGCAAAGCGAAGTTTCTGTCTAAAATCAATTTTTTAAAACCATCGCTTGTTGGGTCGCCTTGTCGCAAACTATCAAGAGTTCCCAATTCATATTTTTGATTTTGCTGTTGGTTTTCAAGCTTGGTTAAGGCGTAAAGTTTGTCAATAGCCAATTTTTCATCTTCAAGTTTTTGGAGTTTATCTTCTAAGATTTGTTGCTCAATACGGCTTTCAAAAATTCGTACTTCAAGTGGTTTTGCAATCACTATTGAAATAATAATTGCAAGAATAAAACGTGGTGCTGATTGTAATAATTCGTTTTTAAGATTTCCTTCTTTACGAATGCTTGAAACAACAAAGCGGTCTAAGTTAAATATTACAAAGCCCCAAAGAATACCGAACAAAAGTGCATACTTTACTGCGTTTTCATCACCTCTGAAAATCGTGAAAAGTGCATATCCTCCCGAAATTGAAGCTAAGACACCTGTGAAAAATATGGTTGCTCCAATTCCTGCATATTTATTCCATTCTGTTGGGCATTCAGCAATAATATCTTTGTCCGCACCCGAACAAAGGATAAAGAAGTTTTGCAACCAACTTGGTTTTAGATTGTCGTTATTTTGATATTTTTCGTTTGACGCTTTCATAAACACTTGAAAGATTTAAATATTCTGCTTTGGGCTTGTACTGTGGTCTTAGTGTTTTCAGTTCTTTTGCCGGTTCTGTGAAAACAGGTTTGCTACTTATTAAGCCGAAATTGATAGATACATTTATTTGTGGCGAACTAATTTGTATAGGATTTAAGTTTACTCTACTCACAAAATCGGGCATTGGCACTTTCAAACTTTCCAAAACAGGTGTGGGAAATAGCTTTATATCAACATCAGCTTCTGCTTCTCCAAAGTGCCCGACTGCTTTTATTCTGTATATAACATCTTTATCAGGAATTACTTTGATTTCTGTTTTACCTGTAACATCCCCGACTTGATTGTCAATAATGATAGTATGAGCATTTTCAATTTCCCATTTCAGTGTTACAGGAACTCCATTGATTACGGCTGTTCTGTCAGAGGTAAAACTTGTTATTATTGGAGGTTGCATTACGCCACCCAAAACATTTAACCATTGTTTGTAGCTTAACCGCATACTACGGTTCTTGTAGCCGTTGTTTATAGTGTCAGAAAAGGCTTTGTATAAAGCTGGTTTAATTTGTGTTTTCAGTTTGTCAATATACCAATCATAAATACCCGAAACCTCTGTTCTGAAATTAGAATTGGTTCTATCAATTTCTGCCCACTTATGTTTTTTAAAATAGTCTGTCATTTCTTTTTTACCTCTCACTTTCAAAAAGAAAAGTGGGTGAAAATTGAACAGCATAAAATGAACGGCAATGGCAACCGCCCAAGTGTCGGTATTCAAATCAACTTTTATGATTGGCGAATTGCTGTTAAGCAACTGCTCCTGAATTTCGGGTGCAAGCCACTCGCCCGGCTTACCGAAGGTTTCGGGGTTGTCATTGATTGCTCCACCCTCATAGTCAATTAAACAAAGTTTTCCGTCCTTTTCGTTTACGAAAAAGTTTCTAGGATTTAGGTCAGCATAAATAAATTTCATTTTTTCTAAATGAAAAAATGCTTCAACTAAATCGTAAGCAATTTTTAACCTGTGGTCAATTGGCAAATTGTAAAAATTGGTTCTTAGCTGTTTTCTCTTGTCTAAATCTTCTTCATTAAAAATTTGACCAAATAACATCCAATCAGTTTTTGGAAGAAGATTAGCTGAATAACCCAAAACTTTTTTACCATTCAAAACTCCCTCGTAACTGAATTGCGGTAATGCCCGCAAAGCATTTACTTGTTGTATTGGCTTTTCATTTTTTTGTTTTAAATAATCATTGTGTTTAATAATTTGCTCTTGTAATTTTTGAATAGTGTCAAAACCTCTTTTAGCACTTCCCGAACCGTCATCAATGAAAATTTTTAAAACTTGACTTTGGGAAATGGTTGCTCCATTGATAGAATTGCAAAAATAAACTTCGCCAAATGCTCCGCTATCAAAAGGATTGTCGTCAATCTCAATAGATTTTACGGAACTAAATTCAGGATTTAGCTCTGATGTTTTATATTGTATTACCGATATTACTTTCATCTTTGTTTAGCCAATTGATTTTATTTTGATAATTCAACATTTCTGTTGTTATCAAAATACCTATTGTTGCATCATCATCAAATGTTGGTTTTAATTCTTCCAAATACAGATTTATTGTTTGCTCAACACTTTCTTTATTGTATAGCCGATTGTTTTTGAAAAAATGTTTCAGATAGTCAAAAAATTTCAACATAGTTGGTTCATAACGAACCCAAACACCTTTGTCATTTTTCCCCGCTTTTAGCTGGTCTTCGGAATATATTCCGTCTGTGCAAATCATAAAAATATCGCCAAAGGATTTATCTTTTACAATTTCAAGAACAGTTGGAACACATTCAGAGAAATCATCGCTATTAGAAATTAGGCGATATAACGCTTCTTTTCCTCGTTCGGGAAATGTATGCGGATTTAAGTAGTTTACTGCATTCCACGGAAACAAATACGCATCGGGAAACTCGTTAAAATTCCCACGAATGTGCCAAATAGCCCCATTTCCAACATAAGCGACTGTTATTTTTTCATCTGTTTCAAATACAGTTATTGCCGTTGTTCCGAATAAGTTTTGCTCGTTTTTATCTTCTTCACTTATGTTTTCGTTTGCAAAAGCAATGATTTTTTTTTTTGCTTGTTTAAACGCTTCAATAAGATTGGGTCTATGTGTAGGCACCCCTTCACGACTGTTTAGTTCGCTTGCTTGTGTTTTAAAAAAATCAATAACTCTTTCAGAAGATTGTTTTGCATATTTGAAAGTGCCTAAACCGTCTGCAACAAACATTGCATTAAAATTTTCACTTTCAAAATCGCCTTTGCAATCTTGATTTTCAGACTTCTGTGTGGTAGTCGCTGTTACAATAACTGATTTGTCATAAAGTTGTTCGCTCATCCTTCATTCCCAAATTTTCTTTTTGCAGACATAGAAGAAATAAAGAATTGTCTTAGGTCAGTTTCCTTGTATGTCGTTTTAAAAAGATTTGCTGCACTTGCAATATCCGCGAGAACTGTTTTTGCTTCGCTTGTTTCTGTTTCGCCTGCTTTTGCCGCTTGAGTGAATAATGAACTACAAATCATTATTTTATCGTTCTGTTTTAAGTTAGCAGCAACCTCTTTAGTCACACCTGGAGCTTGGCAACGTCCGTCAGACATTACAATTATTCTAACATCGTGAGGAATGCTTGAGGCTTCTGGTGTGTTAAGGAATTGACTTGCTAATTTTTCAGCTTCTGATAAAGCACCACCAATAAAAGTTCCGCCACCGTGTCCATTCATTGGATTGTAATCTCCAAAATCATCAACTTTGGGAAGCTCTGTAATTGGTGTATGCACCTTTGCATTGTTGTCAAACGTGATTACAGCAAATGAAAAATTATTTGCAATTGAACTGTTTTTAAAATAGCCCAAAAATTCTCTGACTGCTCTATTTACACTGTCAGCCAAAGAAATGTTTCCGTCTCCGATATTCGCCATAGAGCCACTTCCGTCTAAAACTAATATTCCAAGTTGATGGAAAGTTCTGCTTTCGGTTACTTCACCGATATCTTCAAATTTTGTCATATTCATTATTTATTTGATTTTAAAGATAAATGAATCGTTGTACTTTGGCAAAAATGGCTCTTTTGGATTTGCGAAGGGTCGGCTTGTGTGTTGAGCAAAATCACAATGTGCAATTTGTGCGGCTGGCTAAAATTATTTTAAAAATGTGTGGTCGGAAAAAATACAGAAGCGTTGTCATTTTGGTCGGCTGTCTGTTGTTTCATTTGTCCCGTTACCTTATATTTATTTCTTTCATTCATTCTTGCTGTGTAGTCTTTTAGGCTTGCAGGCAAATTATATTTAGCTCTACATTTTACCGTCTTATATCTCTAATTACACTGTATAGGTCTGTTTTGATTTATATTAAACATCGCCCCCATACCAATACTCCGCCAGCATACTCACCATCTCCACTCTACCCTTACCAATATACTTCAAAAATGATGATTCTGATTTGTGGCCGGTGGCGGCCATTATTATGGGGGTTGGGATC
>Ga0194116_10006960_pt1 | contig 11846 bp, 9 predicted proteins | sample TA2MahsurfametaG_4_FD_148617 | JGI IMG/M metagenome (GOLD analysis project Ga0194116, IMG submission 148617) | Freshwater microbial communities from Lake Tanganyika, Tanzania - TA2015008 Mahale S9 surface | ecosystem: Environmental > Aquatic > Freshwater > Lake | place: Tanzania: Lake Tanganyika... | reverse complement strand
ATTTGATAACAAAATAATTTTATTTTTAATTTTATAAATTCAAAAAATTAAAGAAACATTGATTATAAAATAATTAAAATAAATAAATTTAATATTTATCAAGTTTTAAGTCCATTTAATAAGTATTTTTTAGTTTTTAAGACGGCTGCCAATCCCCATGCATGAGAAATAATTTTTTTCTTTTACTTGATTATTTTTTCTCTAATTATAAATAAGTTATTTTTACCCTTATTTTTCTGAAGTTAAATGGAAAAAATGAATGATTTAAATTTTAAAAATTATTTTATCAAATTATTTATTTTTCTTTCTTTTAATAATTGTGAAATAAAATACAATTAACTTTTCTGTTATATAAAAAAATAAATTTTTAGAATTAAATTGAGTGGGTATCTTATGTATGAAATTCTATTATAATATGAAATTTTTAAATTAATGCTTAATAAATTCTAATTAGTTTTAATCTGATATAGCATATGAATCCTCACTATCTTCCTTTTGTAATTTCGTATCTTCTTTAATAAGCTTATCATAATCATTAAACCCTTCATAACCTCTAAATCTAAATGGAAGATCTGCTGATTAATCTAAATTAGGAGAGATACAATTATATAAAAATGAATCTTTCATCACATTCTTGAAAATCATGGAGTCATCATACAAAAGTTCATCTATGCAGGAAATTATTAAATCTCAAGAAACTATCCTATTATTGTTTGAAACAAAATAAGAAATTATTTTCTTCTTATCATATATTTCATCGGTTTATTAATAGCCACATCGAGTGGTTATAATTTATAAGTTAATCTACCTGGGATTATGCAAATTGAAGTATCAATCGATTTCAAAATTTTCTTTCCTTCATCTACCTTGTGGGAGATTCCATCGTTCAATATTAGCATTGTAAGCTTTTTTTGAAAAAAGCATATTTCCTTCATCATTTATCAATACATCGTAGCATTTATTCACAGTCAATCCAAGCGTTTTGTTTAAAGGTATCAAATATTAGATTTGCAATTACAGCTGGATGTTTTGTAGTTTATCTTCCACATTGCCTTCCTTTATTTAATATCATCATAGGTGGAAGTTTCTGACCACTCGAAAGTACTCTGAGAAAAATTCTTAAACGACAAGACCATTGTCCTTGGGTTCTAGAGATTAAAATAATAATACCCTATTAAAACTTCCTTAGAACCAATTTTTTTAACTACTATTGAGGAGGTAAATTAAGATATAAAGGCATTTCGTCAAAGTGAGCGATTTCATTCATTGAATATTCAGTTATTTTCTTTTTAATAATATACAATGTACAGCGTTATTTTTAACAATTGAAATATTACCAATTTGGAAATGAAATACAATGAAATTTTGATTTTGAAAATGAATTTGATATTATAATTTCCAAATTTAATTTTTATTCAAAATTGAATATATTGCAATTTCCAATTTGGAAATAGCATTTTAAAAACCATTTCCAAAAAAAATATTTTCGCTTTTTCTCAAAACATCGCTGATAATGTAGAAATCTGCTTATGTTCTAAAAGCTTCTTCTGGAAGCTTTTGGCCTACATGACTTCCTTTTGTCAAACTTAAATTATGCCTTCTTAAAACTTTATAGAACGAGAGCAAATGAGCATTTTTGGAATTTTCTGTTAATTTCTCATCAAATTATTTTAACTTGATAATAATCTACCAATAAGTTAAAGGATTTCTTAAAACGCGATTGAAAAATATCTAGTCAAGTAATTCTGCTTCAAAAAGGGCAGTTTTTAATTTTTTTTCCTTGATGGAGCCAAAAAATTATTTTTTGTTTTTATAATAATAAATTACGAATATTTTTGCTTTATATTTGTAAATTTTCTAAGTTCATCTTCTTTTTTTTGTGATCCAAAATCTAATTGTTGAGCAATCTACTAAATTTTATCCAGATGCTTTATGAATAGAATTTTCCCTGACAAAATCTAAAATTTTTATCTTCTTTAAAACTGTCCTTCAATTGGCCAATCATATAGTTTTTTTTGATTCAAAAATTTAATTTTATAAAATATTACTTTTTATGAGTTCTTTTCAATTCCCCCAGAGAGATTTTCTAAATTTTAATCAAAATAGTGGGAATGACAAAGAAATTTACGGTAATTAATTTATAAAAAATCAATTTATCTATTTTCTGCTAGTTCTATGATCATTAAATATTTTCTTTTTAAATGTAGGATTTTGCTAGATATGACTTAAATCTTTATTAAAGAAAAGGAAAAAAAATTTAAATTTTGTTATTATGAATAATTAGTGAATATTTTAAATATGGATAATGAAACTACTTATTTAAAATTGCCCTCAAATAGCATTGAGAGAATCGTGCTTTATATATATGATATAGTTGAAAGAATAATTCAAACTAGAGACTCAGCTTTTATAATAAATAGTGAGTATCAAAAAAAACAAGGTAAATAAGATATTTCATATTTCTTAATATTTTCTAAATAAATGCTATAAAAACAAATTTTGTCCTAAATTTAGCTTTCCATTTGAATATGTGTAAAATATTTCAAATGTAAATGTATTGTATCTAAAATTTAGTTAAAATTATCTAAAATTAAGGTTGAATTAGAAAATTATTCTAGACTAAAAATTAATCAATGATAGAGAGGTTTAATTTACACAACTAATTTAAAAAAATTATATATTTTACTATCTTTAAAGCTTTCTAAGTTTTTTTAAATATTTAATCATTTGAATTAGATTTGATTGTAAAAATAAAGGAAATAGTCGATATAAACATTATTGATGGTAAAGTCGAAAAATTAAAAGACGATTTTTCTAAAATCTTTAAGATAAAAAATAAATATCCTAATTTACTTTTAAAGATAAATAGGATACTCTTAATTTTTAATGAAGAAAAAATAAAGAAAATTTATGAATTAGTTAAATATATTGCGAATATTGAAACAAGCAAATTAAATACTATTGAATTATTTTCCAAAGTACAAACTTCCAATAATAAAAATTGTTCAAATTTGGAAGAGATGAAAAAAAATGAAAAAAATCAAAGTTGCCAAAACAGAGAGATATCTAACCCAATTAATTATACCAAAATTTCAAATTTAAATGAATATCATCCAAAGTATTATTTTCAAACGAAATCTGATACAGAGAGCCAATATAATTGTGATTCATTTGGAACAAATAAATCCAATTTATATCCTGAAATGATAAATATTAAAAGTATAAAAGAAAAAGAAACTCAACATTGTTCAAATAGAAATGATATTAGTAATTATGATGAATTTCATAAAAATAAAAATATAAATCAGAATAATATAATTTTGGAAAATTGGAATAAAAATAAAAATAAACCGCCATTATTAAATAAAAACAAATTTATTGTCTTAAGTAAAAATACTTTTAAAATATCAAAAGAAAATGAAAAAGAAATAAATAAGAATGAAAAAAAAATTAAACGGATCTCAAACAATACAATAATAGACAAACACAAGAACTCCTACGATGACTTGAAAAATAAAGGTATTTTTTAAAAATTTCAGATATATAAATTTATAAAAATTTAATCGAAAATTTATATTTAAGGCCGAATTTTTTACTTTTTTAAAATATGTTAATACAACAATAAAACCGTATTAAAATTTGTACAGATTATGTTATTTTTTCCCTAAATAACAAAGAGTTAAGTAATTTTTAAATAATATTTAAAAAGATAATCCATTTTTTAAACAATTAATTAATATTGTTAATTTTAATTAAAATTAATTTTAACCAATCATTTTAAATTTTTCATAAAAAATATAAATTTTCTTATTTTTTTCAAAAAATATAGAGACAATTAATGAAATTATTTTGGAAAGTTAATATTGATTGTAGATAAAAAATTTAAAATTTTTAATTTTACTTATATGTGAATTTTTAAAGAATCTGAAATAATAGCATATCCAAATATAAAGTCAATTGGGATCCCAAATTCAAAAGAACAATTTTTTAAAAATAGTAATTCTGATTCTTCAAACTTTATTGAAGCTAAGAATGAAACATTGAATTTTTTAGGGAAAAAATTAAAAAGGAACAAAAAAAATTCAAAGCAAAAAAAAATGCTTTACAATAAATATAAAATTTTAAATGGAAAATCTTCATATGTAAAAATTAAAGATACAAATCAAAATACCCCAATTGAAAAATCAGAATTAAATAATATATCTAATTCTTTCGAAGATATTTTTAGAGATTACGGTGATAAAAATCATAATAAAATTAACAATATACCTTTTTATAAAAAATTAAAAGAGAATGCTTTAAATTTTGAATGTTATAATGAAAATTCAGAAGATTTTATTAATTTTGACAATTTAAGTGCAGGAATTTTTTCAAATAAAGAAATAACTTTTGATGAAAATCACAACTCGATTAATGAGGAAAATAATATAAGAAAATTCGAAGATATTGGATCAAATAAAAATGAAATCGAAGAAAATATAAAAGGATTAGGGGATGATCTTCACAATAAAATAAATAATTTTACCAAAAATTCAACAAGTTCAAAAGAAAATTATATTTCAACTTATAAAAATAAAACCAAAATCGAGGCAACACAAAATAATCTGATAAATGAAAATGATTATTTTCTAGAAAATAAAAATATCAACTTTTTTAAGAATTTTTTTATGAATAAAAATACGAAAAATGATGGTAAAACAATAAATAGTATTGATTACTCCACAACTGTCTCAACTCAATTTACTAAAGAAAAAAATTCTTTTAAAAATTTCAAAGAAGATAAAGAGGAATTAAATATAAAAAAAGAAGAAGATACAAATAATAATGACAATATCAAGGAGTTTGAATTTTTATATAAGAAAAATAAATTTTTATGTAATAATATACCTTCAAATAAACATAATAGTCAAAGAAGTCAATTCAATATTGGATATAAAAATCCTCAAAATATAATTAAGGAAAATTATAATAATCTTGGTTCAAATAACAACAATTCAAATATGAAAGGAAAAATTTTACCGAAATATGATATAAATCTTAAAAATCAGAAAAATGTAGTTTTAACCAATAATTTTGAAAATTCGATTTATAATAACATAATTACAGAAAATAGTTTTAATAAATTTACTATTGAAAATGATTTTGAGAGAAATATTAACAGTGAAGGAGATAGGGATATTCTATCCAATGATATTTTTAAAAATTTACTTGCAACTGCGAAATATTTTAATCTTGACTGACAGTTGATTTTTTTGTATGTATTAATAAAATTAGTTATAAAGTTTTTTGTGGATTTTAAATAGGAAAAATTTTTTAAGATTTTTTATGTTTGATAATATACTTAGTTGCATGAAATATTATGAATAATAAATATTTTAAATAAATCAAAATATTAAAAAGATTATTCAAAAAAGATTTTTCTTTGATAAATAATAAAAAATATATAATTTGAAAAATGTAAATAACAACTATGATTTAGGAAAATATTAAATAATTTATATAATTTGATAAAAGTAAAAATTTTAATAATGCAAAAAAAGTTACTAAAAATTTATATAAAATTTCAAAATTTTTAAAATAGAAATATCTATAAAAATTTTCATCTCTCAAAATCATAAAAATATTTATTTAATTTTAATTATCTATTTCCTTAATTTCATCTCCAGTATTTTGATTATTTTCCTTGTCTACTTTATCTTTAAAATTGTCTTTTGGTTCATATGCAGCTATTTTTCTTGATTTTAAATATGAAATAGGATCTTGTAACTAAATATTTTTAAATATAAAATTTCATTTTTAATAAAATTTATTTAATTTTATACAGTAACAAGCATTGATTGATCAATTTCACAATCACACATAGGACATAATCTATCATTTTTAAGCAATTCTCCCATTTCTGATTTTATGCAAGGGAACTGACAATGTGGGCATGTGATTAACTCATTAAGGGTGATATGTCTTCCACTTCCGATACAAAAAGGAATTATATTCATACAACTCTCACAATTTAAATTATAATCAGGTACTATCTCGCTACAAAAAGGGCATGGACTACTTTGTTGCATGGGTTCTTCTTCTTGTTTATAAGCTTTTCTAGAGATTTTGTCAATCTTAGATCTATATGCATCTTTTATAAAATTTTTAAATTTATCATTCATTAAAACTAATGCATATTGAGAAGCGGATTTATTCAAGCTAACTTCAGCACATTCAATAACAACTGTTGTAAGTATGTTTACTATATCTTTTTCGAACATAGTAATATTATTTGCTACACGTAAAAGATTCCTTGCAGCTTTCATATGTTGTTTTCTAACAATGTATTTTTTTGCAAGTATGTAAGAATGCAAAACACTTAAACGATGATTTAGTTCATTTGCAACAGGCAGATGACGTTCTTTTAATTCCTTATATAAATCCATGAGGAAATGGTGAGCATTTTTATAATTAGATAGTTCTTGTTCCTAAAAAAAATTTATAAGTTTAAAAAAATAAATTATTTTATAATTTTTTATAAAATTATAAGAAAATAATCTTATTTGAAAAACAATTTTTATGAAATTAAAGTTTATAGTGATAAAATATTATCTTTTATTAGTTAATATTTAAAAATTACTTGAGCTGCTAAATTGATGGCTATTTCACAAGCCTGCTTAAAATTTCCTAAAAGCACATAGAGTCTGGTTAAATAATGTGGGCCATTTTCAAAACTTGATGTTAAAAAGTATTCGATCAATTCATTGATCAGAGTATTATCTTTAACATTTCCAACCATTTCTACAGCTTTTTCAAGATATTCATCATTCATTCCTTTGATGTACATCCTCAAAGCCTTTTGATAATTACCTGATTTTTCATAAAAAAGTCCTGATTTTCCAAATAAATTTTTTCCTTCATAATATTGGGCAATTTTTTTAAATTCTTCAATATTTTTATTATCTTTTATGAAAAATTCTGCGTAGGTATCCATCTCATTATAACTTTGTGCTATAGTAAAAGCTTCCTCATATCTTTTGGCTATTAATTTATATTCAATAGTCTCCTTTTTCTTTCCTTTGCTTTCATAGTAATCTGACATCATGAGAGCTGCTGTTTCTGTTTTACATCGAAGCATTAAAATATCTCTAGCCTTTATTGGATTATCGAGATATTTTAAGTTGATTCTTATTACACTTTCCCAATCACCTGCTAATTCATAAGCAGATTCAGCATCTTTATAAAGTTTTTCGGCTTCTTTCATTCTTGCTAATTGTTGTAAAAGTTTTGGAGATTTTATTTTATCTATTAATGCCTCAGCGGATTTGAAATGCTTCATTTGGATAAATATTGTAGCAGCTTTTTCATACATATTAGTTAGCTGATACAAATTCGCTGCTTCCAAAGGAAAATTTAAATTTTCACATAAATTGGCAATTTCCAAAATAAGGTTTTTATCAAGAAGTTCCTGTGCTAAGCTCAATCCTCGAGTTGTATCACCAAGTCGAAAAGCACATCTTGCTATTCCTGCGTAACATTGGGTATTGTGCTCATTTACATCTAATTAGTTATGAGATCATAAATTTATAAATTAAAATTATTAAAATAGTTCTTAAAAGTTAAATTCTAATATTAAAAAATAACTTGAAATATAAACTACCATCTTTATCATATTCCCCATCAGACTCTTCAATGTATTTTGGGACATCAACTATAAGGCTTTTTTCATATAGTTTAAGAGCCTCAGCATACATACCATTAGTTTCATTCTGATAAGCAATCTTTCTTGAAATGAAGGTTTCTTTATAAGGTTTAAAGTCTTTAGCAAGCTTTAGAGCAATATTCCAATCTTGCAAATCTATTCTTAAATCAAGTGCATATTCAGGCTTTGAAGAATCTGTAAACAAATCCTGCGCCTTAGCTTCTTCACCCAAAATGCTTGCAATATGCCCTAAAAGGATTTTTTTTTCATGATCTTCTCTGAGTTTTTCAACAGTTAAAACTAAAGAAGTATTTTTTGCTTTTCGAAAAGATTCTTCAGCAACATCAATGTTTAGGTTTTTTAAACTTTCTTTTCCGAGGCAATCATAATAATCTTCTTGTCTATTTTTAATATAAGCAATAGCCTTCATGCAATTCCAATAACGACCAAGTTGGTAATTTTGCATAAAATATTTTTTGTGACCATCATCTGTATCATTTGAATCTCGCCAATTAAAAATCCAATAGTGGGATAGCAAAAATGTGCCTTTTATTTCTTTAGTATTTTTTGCATAATAATATAAGAAACCATTATTTAAATAGAATGGATAACAGCCACTATCAAGTTTCATACTATAAGGAGAAATTTTATTATTTTGGATTTCCTCAAGATATGCATAATCTTTAATTATATTAACTTTAGGACCTTCAAGACTAGACTCAACAAAGAAATATGTATATATCTTTATTTATTTATTAAATTATTTTAAGTTGTAAATTTCATTTTAAATAATTATTTTATCCAAATTTTAAAAAAAATTATAATTAACCTGATTGGTTCTTGTATAGGCAGCGAAAGTATTTGCATCTTGAGAATCCCATATAATATTAAGAAATTCAAATTCATTATTTATGTTAATTACACTCTCATTTATTGGATTGTAAAGGAAGCCTTTACCTAAGTTATCGATACATAGATATTTTGTCCCATTTTGATTTGGAAATATTTTTTTTATTGGGTTATCAAACCTGAATTCACCAATATTAGCACAATTATCTATTATATTATAGACTTTCACTTTATTATTTGAATCAGAATAAATAATTAAATTTTCTGTGAGACAAATGTATAGAATTTGATCATCTGTATCTTTTAAAGGAAATATTTTTTCTGCAGTCTCCGATTCAATTTTCGAAAAATGAACTCTCCCTTCAGATAATATTGCTAAATAATCCTTATTTAAACATATTAGATTTATTAATGATTGGAATTCTCTTATAATGCCTTCACTAGTAGTTCTATATTCATTTTGAGCTTCTTAATTTTTAAAAAATTTAATTTTCATAATTTATATATATGAAACAATTATTATTTTTCATATTAGATAATAAAAACATTATGATATTTTTTTTTTTAACCATTTCAATATTCAATTATATTATCCTTCTACATAATATTCCTTAATTTAATGACAAAAATAATTTGTAAAAAAAAGTATAGTCCTTTTAAATTACTTAATATCTGCATATTTAAAGTATGGTATGATGAATTTAAATTAAAATTAATTTACTATCTTTAATCTTTAATTCTTCTGTTTTAAATATTTGAATTTTTGTGCCATAATTTGCAATTAAATGATTACTGCTAATACTTAAACTTTTTGGCTCTTCAAATAATTGAATTTGATATAATTTTTGATTTGAATGTTGTTGTATTTCATAAGTACATGCCTCATTTAAGGACCATAGTGTTGAAAAATTATTCTCTATTTATATTTTAAAATCCATTAAATTAATATTATTTTTACTATGTACTGCAAAAACATCATTGACAATAACATTAAAAGCAAAAATCGATCCTAAATATGTACTAATAATCAAAATATGACCAGTGGTACTCCATTGAATTTTTGAAATTCTACCAGCTTGATTTGAAATTTCTATTTTTTCTTCAACAATCTCCGACCATAAGTTTGTATCATAGATTTTTACACTGTTTTCACCAGCAATCGCAATTCTATTTACTTCTTCACATACACATAAATCATCCAAGCCTGTTTTAAATGGCTGCATTGAATGAACTTCATTTTTTATTTCATTCATATGAGTGGAGATAATCGAGATATAACCTTTTGAAAACCCTATTGCTATATAACCATCTCCAAACCATTGATATGTGACAATATTTCCATAATCTGAATCCAACGCTAACTCTATTGGATTGGACTTTTTTTTAATATCATATATTAGAATTGTTCTGTTGTTTAATACTGTCGAAATAGTGGTATAAGAATTTTTATTATCATTTGTTTTTTGCCTTGCCCATTTTATCATTTTTGGATCAGATTTAAGAGTCGCGTTTTGAAGAATAGGCTCTCCTTGTTTGTTTGTAACAGACAAACTACTATTTTCATCCCCAGTTGCTAAATTTCCTTCATCATTCCAATCAGCAGTTGTAACTGCTTTATTATGATTAAAAGACAGAGGATATATTTTATCTGTTTTTTTATTATAATAATAAATCAATCCTATCTGAGTTCCAATTCCTAAAATGGAATGATTTTTACCCCATCTTATACAAGTGGGCTTGTCTTTGTTTGATTTATCAATATCAACTTCTAATACTTTCTTTGTATGAATGTTTATTATAGTTACAATCGAGCAATGCTCCTGAATTAAGGAAATTGTATCTCCTATTTTAAATAATAAAAGATTTTAGAGCTTCAATAAACAGTAAATTTATGATTATATTTCTTTAATTAATATGTATAAAAAATTTATCCCTTATATAAAGAAATCAGAATTACCTTCATAATCAAATTCCATTTGCTTTACACGACCCCCTAATTTTAATGGAAATTCTACTACTTTTTTTCCTAATCTATCAACAATTATTACTACACGAGTATCACCGCAAAAAGCAAGCCATTTACAACCTGGTTGCCAACAATAAATAACATCTCCTTGTCCTAATTTGTCATCTCTATAAGCAAATATCTATATTTATATATCTAATTAAAGTTTTTAAAAAATTTACTTTTAGGAAAATTTTATCTTATATTGATATTAATTATTATCTTTACTTATTTTTATTTTAAAATTTGAATTTCAAAAATGTAATTTAATGGAAGAAATTTGCTATAATTACTTACAAGTTTTTTATTTATCGTGTCCATTTTATTTTTATATTTATTTTCAAAATTTAAAATTCTTTAAATTTAATAATATATCCTACTTTTTCATTTTTACTTAATATTTGTTTGTATTAATAGATTTCCAGATTTTTTAAAAAGAAGAAAATAAAATATCGATTTTTATATTTGTTAAATAATGATTTAATTATTAAACAATCAATAAAAAGATCATATTTTATGGATATTATCATTTATCATATTCAAAATTTAATAAAAAGAGTAGTAATGAAAGTGAGATCTATACACACAGTAATATTCTAATTATATCGAAATTTTATTAAAAATAAATTATTAATCAAAATAATATTCATCCAAAACTTTCAAAAAATCAGATTTTGTTATAAATCCATCTTTATCTATATCAAATTCTTCAATAATTGCTTTCAATTCATTTTCATCTAGATTTTCATTTATTTCTTTAACTGCTTTTTTTAAATTTTTAAGATTAATTTTTCCTTTTTTTTCTTCATCAAATAAATCGAATGCTAATATTGCTTCTTCCCTTGGATCTCTTTCAGAAAATTTTTCCGTCATTAATTGCATAAAATCATCAAATGATAATTTATTTTCATTTCTTTCCATATCGTATTTTTCTAATAAATTTAAAAGTTCTTCCTTTTTTATTTTAAAACCAAAAGCTTTTAATGTTAATTTTATTTCATGATAGTCAATTTTTCCAGTTTTATCCATATCAAATAAATCAAAAGCTTCTCTAAGTAATGTTATTTGATCTTCTGTAAGCATGAATTTTTTTGGCTTTTTATAAAATGAATTATTGCTATTATTTACGAAGTGTGAAGACATTTAATATTTTATCATTATATTACTAAATAATTATATAAAAAAATAATATACTGATATATAAAATTATATATCTTCAGATTCATTTGAAATATTTTTGATAGAAAATAGGTTAAAAAATATAATTAAATAAAAATTAAAAGCAATTATTTCAAGTGGGGATTGGGGATT
>Ga0194116_10006954_pt1 | contig 11857 bp, 6 predicted proteins | sample TA2MahsurfametaG_4_FD_148617 | JGI IMG/M metagenome (GOLD analysis project Ga0194116, IMG submission 148617) | Freshwater microbial communities from Lake Tanganyika, Tanzania - TA2015008 Mahale S9 surface | ecosystem: Environmental > Aquatic > Freshwater > Lake | place: Tanzania: Lake Tanganyika... | reverse complement strand
TGAACGAGACGATACTTCTCCCCCTGAGTTTGAGATTCCTCAACCGCCATTTGCTAGGGAGTGGCCCTCACTGGCGGTAAAGCTAATGCTCTTGCACTCGGTGACATGGAACTTCGATGGTATCGCGTGGGCGACAGGAGATATGCAAGTAGAGCTATTCGGCAGGGAGAACGCGTGGTTTAGGACGCTCTATGATCAGATGCTCCCTAAATTAATTGCTCAAGCCATAACCCCTCATGGAGGGCTGGTGGCTGAGTTGCCGATGCGCAGTCATTGCGAACAACAAGCAGTTTTGGGGGTGTTGCTCAGCGAGGAAGTTAAGACGTCGATACTATTGAGAGGATTCCCCGCTTGGGGGTGACAGTGTTTCAGCGCAACTAGACCGGCACTTCTACGTTCAATTTTTTCTAGGGACGTGTATACAAACTGATCTAATATTCCGCAGCCTAGCGCCTACCGAGTTGCACGGTGGGGATATCTCTAACTTACCTTCGATGGTAGCAGTCCTATTTTTACTGCCAAGACTAAGGAAGTAAGACCACATGCCCTGCCAACGAGTGGCTGAAATCCGCTGAATTATCTCTATCTCATTGAAACAATGTCATTCCCGTCAATCAGCAGTGCTACATTGCCTTTCTGATCCAGTGCCCTGTTTATCTCCTTCTTTAGCTCGGGCCCGCATCTATCAAATCCAAATTGTCTCGAGATCTCGACAATCAACTCTGACTTAGAAATCTGAACGCTGTCCTTCACTATGACTTTTGCGGCCTCGAAAATTTCAGCTGGAGGAATCATATCGGCACGCTTAAGGCTCGCTGAGGTAACGTGCGCACGGTTTCGCACTCTGGGCGCTTGGCCTTGCTTGCTCCAAAAGCCTTCATCAACCTGAAGCCCGCTATTAGATAAGACATCCTTAACCCTACCCTGTATTCTCGATCCCGCCTTTGAGTATCCAAATGAAGAGGCTAATCTTCTTGCGATCTCATACTCGTGAACTGGACCCTCTACGCCAACAATTGCCAGCACTATCGGGGAGAGTTGCGAGTAACTGATCTCGGGGATCTCTTTGGGGCTTTGATGAGACTCCAAATACTCTTGGTAAATTGCGGGCTCAGTGCTTGATTCGTTGGGGCTCAACACAGCAGGAGCTGTCGCTTTCGTAAATATCTCGCCCTCCAGATCAAAGCGGTCGTTAGAGACGGCTTCCTTGTCAGGTTTCGCTTGTTCGAGCTTCTCGCCTTTACTCAGGCTCCTAAGGTCGTCCAACAACCTATTCTCCTGCTCAACTCTTCGGTAGAACCAGTCTGTACTCCAGATTCGGAGGATGCTCCAACCTCTTGCCTCCAAGATGTCTTGCCGCAAACGATCCCTATCCCTTGCGGAGCGTGATGAGTGGTATGAAGCCCCATCACACTCAATCCCACAAAGAAATCGACTCTGATCTGTTGGGTCCAACACTCCGAGGTCGATAAAGAACCCAGCCATTCCGACTTGAGGTTGTACCTTATATCCGTGGCTTGTTAGGAAAATAGCGACAGACTCTTCAAAGTCGCTATCGAAATCCTTACCTGTTTCGGTCGGGAGATCGAAGTAGCCCTTCTCTGCATACTGTAGAAACTCTCTGAACGCAGAAATACCCTTGCTCCCCGGTTGCGCCAAGATGTCCTGTGCCGTAATGGAGCTAAACACCGTTACACGCTCTTTTGCGCGGGAGATCAGTACATTTAGCCTTCGTTCCCCACCAGCGGCACTAAGTGGTCCGAACGACTGATACATTCTCCCCTCGGAGGTGCGTCCATATCCAATAGAGATGAAAATTACATCTCTCTCATCTCCCTGAATACTCTCCAAATTCTTTACGAAGAAAGCCTCATTTGCGACATCCGAGAAAAATGACGCCACTTCAGGATGGCGCTTAAGTTGGACCTCAAGAGAATCGCGGATGGCATCACGTTGACTTACCGAAAACGCTGCAACACCCAGTGACTTATTTGGGTACTCCCTTGCGAAGCTAATCACCGCCTTTGCAACGAGGTCTGCCTCAACAGCGTTGACCCCTCCTCTACTACCTCCTCGCTGGTAAGTGTTCTCTGGAGTTTTCTCGAGTGAAACTCCAAGACCCTTCGAATATGAACCTATTACCGCTGCGGGTGGCAACATCAACTGCCCGTCGTAAAAATTTCGATTGCTTACGGCAATAAGTCCAGGATGTTGGCTTCGATAGTGCCACTTCAACATTGAACGTGTGGGAAGAGCGAGGTCTGCTAGCGACAAGATACTCTCCATGTCACCAACAGAATATTCATCATCGGGCAGATCTTCATCCCCCTCCTCGTCAACAACCCTCGAGAAAAAGTTTGTTGGTGGCAACTGCTGACTGTCTCCTACAACGATAGCCTGATTGCCACGTGCTATCGAGCCGAGGGCATCCTCTGGCTTGACTTGGCTCGCCTCATCAATAACGACCATGTCGAATAGCAAGCGCCCTGGTTCTAAGTACTGAGCAACTGAGAGAGGGCTCATCAGAAAAACAGGTTTTAATTTTTGAACTGCGGCACCTGCCCTCGTCATCAACTTCCGAATCGGAAGGTGATTACGCTTCTTCATTAGCTCTTGGCGTATGAGTCCCATTGCTCCAGCGTCACCACCCGGCCGGGACGCTGCATAACTCGCCCTTACCTCATCTGTGGCGGTACTCTTTCTTCCGGCATCAAGCTCCCTAAACTCCCGAAGAGATGCCCTTAAGCGATGGGCATCAACTTCGGCTAGTTCAGGTCGGACTTTGACATACTCCTTCCAGACCGCCTCGCTTACGTTCGCCGCGACCATGCCGCATAAGCTCGAGAGATCTACACTCTTTTCCGTAATCTGAGCGAGAAGGCTATCACCAAGCAAAGTAGTGATCTCGGATATCTTCCTTCTAGCCGGGGGCCAGCAGTTAACGAGGGCCTGATGCTCTTTGAGCAAGAGCACTTGATTCATGGCAAGGGCATACTCGAGATCGAAGAGTTCGGTCGAGACGCGAGGTGTCGAGTGCGAAGAATAGTTTTCGTCAGCAGACCCCCGATACCAAGAGCGATCGGCGTTTTTACCGCCAAACTTATAGTAGATAACCTCGCGCGCAGCATCCGAAGCCTTGGAAGCCCTGGAATCCGAGGAGTCCCGGCTGCGAATATTTGGTTGCCCGTTGCAGGAAAACTCATCTGGAATTTTCAGTATTCTTCTAACCTCTTGGTAGCCGATTTCTACAGTCTTAAATTTCTGTAACAACTGCAAGAATCGATGCCTAAGATCGCTCAGAGTGATGAGGTTGCAGAACTTCCCATACTGATTTCGAAACAGATCGGACGTTATGAGTCTTAGGAAGCACTCCTGCTCATTAAAATGGCAGAGGAAGTGCCGCAACGTGCTGGTCTCTGTATCCTCACCCTTCCAAAAGGGACCAATGGCATCTTTGAATGATGGGCCCATGCGCTTGACTGTCTCTCGAGCCTGTTTAACCTTTAGTAAAAACCTTAGTTCGTTGCACAAATTGGCAAAGGTTTTCGGCCCAATTCCTTTCGAGAAAAGAGCCCCGGCCTCTCGCCTCACGGACCAGTAGGAGAATGAAAAAATTGAGAAAAAACTAGAACCGAGAAGCTCAAGCCTATAGAGCAGGTTCTCTATATCCAATGATTCCCACACGGGATTGACTGAATTCTCCTTGTATTCCTTGTAAACCCAGATACATGCACGAGCGTCGTCGAACCTACATAGCTCAAGATAGTTGTCAATAAAAAACGCATTAGCAATAAGCTCTTGTGGGGGGTATTCAAGCCCTTCTTCTTCCCAGTTCTCAAGGACGCCTATCCACCATAGAGCCTCAATCAACATTGTCGTCAATGAGTAACCGTTTTCTATAAGTGACTGCACTCTGGTTTCGCCAATAAGCTCCCCGAGAAGTTGATGGCCCGCATCACAAATTTCTCTATCTGAAGCTATAACCTTCTCAAGCAGATCTCCAAGGTAGTCCACTTCATTTGGCAAAAGGAGGTCGTGGTTGCAAACTTCGTACCCCGTTTCTTCCGGGTATTTCATAGCGGTGAGACGAGCAACGAGATCCTTTACCTCGTTCACCAAAATCTCTAACTGTGTTTTCGAATAGGCTCCCGCTGCTGGCACATCCTCATTTAAGGGCCTTATTCCCAGCCGAGAAAACTTGCTCAATGCCCCGAGTAATTCGTAGGGGGTAAATCCCCAAGGCTCCAAGACGTTGTTGAGTTTGTCCGAGTGGTCATTAAGAAACCCCTGCAGTTCATCGAGTCGATCGACATCTCTCATGGAGGGTTTAGACTGAGCCGGATAGTCAAGAGCCACTTTTAGTTGCTCATGGAAGGCCCGCTTGTTTCCCTTCCGACTATGAAGCTCAAGTGTTATGTCGCTCAAACCAACTTTTTCAAGTCTGCGATGAACGACTTCAAGCGCCGCCATCTTCTCAGCCACAAAAAGGACCGACTGGCCGCGGTGCACCGCTGCAGCAATCAGATTCGTAATTGACTGAGACTTCCCAGTGCCGGGTGGACCCTGAATGACCATGCTTCTACCTGTCAGCGCGGTTTGAATCGCTTCAGTCTGAGATGAGTCAGCGTCGAGAACATACGTTAAGTCGCGAGGCTTAAAATGGTCATCGATCCTATCTTCGGGGGGTATAAGAGGCGGATTAGGGTCTGAGTGTTCGCGAACGGAGCAAAGCAATTCCTGAATGATGGGATGATCATTCAGCCCGAAACCAGATGGCCAGCTTTCGGCTGCCAAATCTCTCCACATCATAAACTTGCTAAACGAGAAGAAGCCCAACATGATCTCGTCCTTAAGAACGTCCCACCTTTCCTTTTTCTCTACAACCGCGGCCACTAAGTCAAAGTAGGTCTCTGGCCTCAACTCCCCCTCATCAGGTATCTCCGGCAGAGCTATCCCAAATTGCTCGCTGAGCCACACGGAGAGAGAAATATTTGTCATTAGGTCATCGTCACGCGCCTGTAACTCAAACCCGCCGCCCTTTTTCTGTTGGCGCTTAAGGTCCACAGGCAAGAGAACCAGCGGTGCGTAACGCGGGAGCACCGAATTGTCATCCTCGAACCATCTTAAGAACCCGCAAGCGAGAAAGAGTATGTTGGCCCCGGTTTCCTCTTCGTGCTCCCTAGACTCGTAATAGATAGATAAGAGTCTTTTACTGAGACTCTCCTTTGTAAGCCTCGTCTGAAGCAGCCGGCTACGTCTTGGATCTTCATCGAGCGGTAAATCAAACACATATGAAAAGGAAGAATCCTGATCCGTGTCGTAAAGACTCTTGCCCCCCGGCAGTTGCGACGCGTCACTCTCGGGAATCGGCAGAAAACACATGGATCGCTTCAGCGCGAAGATGGACTCGAAGACTCGGTCAGACGACCCCTCGAAAACCCGAATAGCCTTCGCTCGAGTTGACTCGAGGGGCGTGCTGATAAGCCTATTCCGAAGATTTCGATCAATTAGCCGATCCCGGGCCTTCACTAGTCGTTGCTGAATGATCTGAGCAGAAGCCGACTGGCCCCCCTCACCATCCTCTGAAGAGTCGGCTTTCTCATCCTCCCTCATGAACGTCTCTCCTCATCGGCCGATAGCCGGCCATGTAGTTGGCTACCTTCACTAGTTTAATCAGTGAACCCAAACTCTGTGGATCACCAAATGATCCATTCAATCCCTACCCAGAACGGTACAATCAACCAATACGAGTCGCTTTCAAACCATGGGCCATAAGGTGAAAGTACCCTTTCTGCGTAGCGCTTCCGCCTCCGATCTGTCACTTTTGCTTTAATGCAAAGCGAATGAAGCTAGGCGACCTCGATATCCCCAACAAGGCAATAGTTGCATGGCGCCGCATGCTTATAAGCACCGACGACACAAGACTCTCAGAGTGGGCATCAGACTACAAAAACTTTGTACCCGGTTTCCGCCCAGGGAAGGTTCCGGGTGATGCTGTACGAAATCGGCTAATCACTTTGCTTGAGCAGAATGGCACGATCTCAGAGCATCTTAGGAGCGCGCTTGAGAGATTCGGTCTTACACGCTCAATCATCAACGTCTTCTCAGAAGAAGTAATTTCCGCAGTTGCACCTTCACTAAATGCGTACTACGGTGATCTCGCCTTCGCTGCAATGCTTTTGGATGACAGAGAAGTAATCAGGACGCTTGGTTATGAGAGTCTCTGCGCCTCGGATGATGAAGCTTTTGCGCAAGAGATAAACGACGAACTACGGGAGGCGAGCGGCAGTGCATCAGACATTCGTTCCGCCGCGGCTTGTCGACTTACATCGCAACTAGGGCCATTCATTCGAGACTTCTCCCAGATAATCTTGGACGCAAAGAGTTGCGATAAACAACCTGCCGAAGATGTGCGCTCAAAAGACACTGGGGAAGTTCGACCTCTCAAAGAGAAACTGTCGAAGCTAGAGAGTGAACTAAAACGCTCTAAGTCGCATACCGAAAAACTACAGGCGGAGCTTCTGGCAAAAGAGCAGGAACTGTCAAAGGCTAAGCGGTCTCGTGACACATCAAAGGAGCAGTTCACGCTCACAAATGAGAAATTGGCAGCTCTTGAGTCAACGCTTGAAGCCGAGGTGACAAACGCAGTGAACAAACGGCTAGACGAACGAATTCGCCCGTGGATTCGGCCATTAGTTGTGCTGGACCAGCACAGCGAGTCATTAAGCAAGAGGGATCTCCTAACTGAGGTTGAGTACGTTCTGAAGCGTCAATTAGAAATTGACAAGCAATATGGCACCATGCAGAAACTCGAGGGACAGCTTGCAGAACTGCGGGGCGCGAGGGAACGACTTGTATCCTCATTGACGAGTTCTATGCGACCGCGACGGGAGATTCCCGCACTAATAAATCGTATCGACCTAGAGATAGAGAATGTAGATAAACTCCTTGGTAGAAAAGAGCGGCCCGCGTTCAGCTCCGTGGCCACCGAGCTCTCGCGCGAGATCAGCCTCTCAACCTCCCTAGAGATGCTCTCAGAGATCCGTAATCGAGTCATCAAAGCGAAAGACACTAACGCGCTGCCTTCCACCGAGTCCAAGTCACTCTTCGACCTCATCCACCAGAGGACGGATCAGTTTTACTGTGCCGCGAGTATAGAGAGAGGCCTCTCAGGGGACATTGAGTCACTCGCTGCACTTCCGAAAAACCATTTTATGGCACTAATACTCGATGGGCTGGATTGCAGGCTGATTGTGGACGGGCACAATCTGCTCTTTCGACTTAAGGATCTTTTTCACGAGTTCTACGAAAAGGATGCACCAAAAGCGATTGCCCGAGCAGAGCTCGCAAAGCGGTTAATGACCATGATCGACGAGTTTCAATCGGTGATAGTTGATGCCTGGTTTGATGGCCCAGAGCTCACGAATGAGACCCTCCACGAAAACCTCCGCGTTCACTTCTCTGGGGGCAGCGGCGACAATCGTGCTGATGACTCAATTGTTTCGTTCCTAAGAGCACTAAAACCAAAAGACCTTTTTGTGACTTTTGTTGTTACAGATGATCGGGGCTTAAGAGAGCGCTGCACTGCTGTCGGAGCGAAAGTTCTTGCGTGTGATGAAGTGGCCAATTTGTTGCGAGAATGACCTTCTCGAAGCTTCGGCCTACCTCGTTAACTCGCAAGTCGTCATCAAATTTAAGTTCGCTCTCTCAACACAGCGCCAACAAACTCTCTCGAAAATTCGCATAAAATCAAGCGTCGAATCTGCGGTTTTAAGAAGAAACAATTGAGTATGAGTCTAGCTCGAAATTGTGCTGGCTCAGTAACAACTGGAGGGTGCCGTGACCAAGACAAAGACAAAGAGCCAAAGTGGTTCAGAACCAAGCTCCTCAACCGGCTACCCTTTTGACTATTCCGTTGAGAAACTTAGGAAGAGCTTAGACAAAAACTGGGCCGTAAATTTACAACCCGTTCAGAAGCAAGTTCTCGAGGCCTACATTCGCGGTTTCGCGGTCTTCCTCGATTTTTTGGACAAGGACTTTGTTGGCGAGGTAACTCTTCCGAGGCAAGATTGTCGGAGTCGTCCAATCTTTAGTTATCTGAAGTCTCTCAACTCATGGATAGAGAATTATCTTCGCCCACTTTCACTTGAGCTTAGATCCGCGGAAGCAAAGGAAAGCGGAGTCCCCGAAGGAGCGATACAGCCTTTTGACCAGCAATTCGAACAGCAAGTTGAACAGCTTGAGAAATCATTGCTTGCCGAGGCAGAGAAGGGTTCAATGCCACTTTCGGTTCTCGACGAGGGAACCTCGAGAAAATCAAAACCTCGTGACTCTTCGCCGCCAAACCAAGATGTTGCAAAACTCACCAAGGCCATTGGAAAAATTGAGCGCGATATTGAGAACCTAGCCTCTGACGTTAGGGCCGTGAGAAACGACCTTGCCACAACACACGGAGTGCAGCGAACTGGGTTAGCGGAGTATCGGGAGGAGTTTCTAGCTTTTTCTCGCTCTACAGATCAGGAACTCAGTAAGTTGTCACTCAGGGTAGGCCCCATTGGCGACAGCTTAGCGCTGATTATTGAGTCACTTAAGGGGCAGAAAGATTCTGTTGAGACCCTCTCCGCAAGGCTTGCCGAGATGGAGAAGACGAAGATAGACATCCGAGAGTCCACACAAATTCTGGAACTGAGGCAGGATGTCGAGCGTTTTGTCAGTCAGGACATTCTGAATTCCCTGAGCAAATCAATAATGCCGCTCCTCGCCGCCTTAAAGGAGAAACCGACAAGCGACCTTGGGGACGCGCTGGGTATGCTTGAGGAAAAATGCAAAGCTGTAGGCCTGCTCGGCGTCGAGGACCTCTACAGATGACTTTCCGAAAGAAATCTCTCGGCATTGACTTGGGGACGTTTCACACCGTAGCGGTGCATGCCGACTCAACGAAACTCACTTTCTCGAAGAGGTCGATTCCCTCTGTTGCGGTGGTAATCAAAGACACACCGATCGTCGGCTTTGAGGCACAGCGACTATCGGCAAGCGCGACAAGATTGATCGTGGCGCCGAAATTAAAGCTTCATGATCGTAGCGAGCCGCTTGACTTAATCAAGCCTATCCTGAGGAAGCTTGTCGACGAGTCAATTTCGAATCTCGGCATGAAGGAAGCCTCAGCTGTCTTAACCGTTCCTCCCGCGTGGAGTATCAACGACTGTATTTCAATTAAGGATGCAGTAGAGGCGCTTGGCTTCTCTGTGAGCTTTCTACATGAGCCGGTTGCTCTACTTGCTGCAGCCTATTACATGGCGAGACACTCGCAGGGAGACTATCAACGCTCTGGCCAGTTAGTTAACGCCGAAAGCATACTTGTATGCGACTGGGGTGCAGGAACGGTTGACCTCGCATTTGTGAAGGTCCAACGCAAGGTAGACGGATCTACCGAGTTTGCCGTGCTTGGCGAACGCACTGAAATTGGAGATGGCGGAACTGATCTTGCAAAAGACATTGTCAGCAGAGCTGCGGTCGCCACAGAGAAACCTCGCGTAGATTATTTCGCCTACCAATTGCAGGAGGCATGGCAAGGGAATCAACTGCCGGGGTTTGATGCATCCCTATTCGAGACAAATACAACATCCCGACGACAAGAAGCCGCTGAGCGAATCTCAGCAAGTGTCAGCAAACTACTGTCTGAGCTAGAAGTGCATGACCGCGCGGCAATTTTGACGATCTTATACGGTGGCCCACTTGAGTCGAAGGAACTCTCAGAGTCGTTGACGGCTCGTTTAGTCATCGACGCTCGCCTTTCACGCAATCACATCTTCAATCTAGATTCGACTTTTGTTGAGAGACAGGGGTCATTTGTTCTAGCCAGGCGAGACGCGCTAGTTGCGGCAGGAGCCGCACTATACGGCACAACAGGTGAGGCGATACCTGAATTTGAATACGAAGTCATACTACGCGATTCCTTTGGGTCTAAGAGTTCTTCAGTGAGACTCGTAAGGGATAGAAATCTGAAAGGCATCCAGGTTGTCACACCACCCTTTACAGGTGTCGACTATTTTGTTGACATCGCCCAGCTAACGAGAGGCAACAACGAAACGCGACCGACGTCAATTTCCGGGGAACTTAGGTTGCACGTGCGCGAAGGTGCCGTAGTGATGTACTCAATCGCCGACGCTGGGGTTGGCTTTGTAAAAATTCAAGCGGCCGAGGCAATGGACTTACCATCACCAAAGCTTTTTGACGACTCACGTGTAGAAGAACTTCTAATTCCGGAGAAGTCGACCAGATTTATTCTGAATATATGACAGCAGTGAAGAGTCCAACTATTGATCTGATACAGGTTTTTTGCGCAAATTTTGATTGTGACCTTGATCTTCGCTATCCACCAGGCGTTGTGAGGCGCTCGAGAAAAGGGGTTGTATGGCCTGATTTAAGCGCAACAAATCTTTTTCAAGATTCAGACAGTTACGATAGAAAGGTTCAAATACACCGACTCGAGATTCTTCTTCGAAGAAGTCGCTATAGCCTCGAGGTTTTGAATCTGTTACTCAGCACTCAAGATCCCCTGCCCCACCTAATGCAAGCAGTAAAAACGCACTATTCGTGCACCCCAACCTCTGAAAATTTTCATCCGGAGATGATGGTTTACGCACTGAGGGCTTTAGGGATGCTGCCTCCCGAGATGGATGAATCGTTGGCGATCTCAGATGCGTTGAGTAAGTACGAAAAGTGGCTCGGCTTAGCAACAGCGAAGGCGGCGCTATGACTTTTGAAGTCTCTCCCTCACGCTTTGCCCAAATACTTGGCTTTGAATACCCGGAGAACAAGCCGAAGTTAGCCAATTGGATTGATGGGCTATCCGAGAATGAATGCACTCGGGGCGTCGGTGCGATCGGTAAGCACCTTAGAGACTTTTTGCCAACCGATTTTAAAGCTCCCAGAGATACTGTTTTCTACTCCCTTAACGCGATACAAGCTGAAGCCCGAAGCTTTAGCAGAGACTTCAGTCTGATACTTCCCATCTATCTGTGGTTAGTGGGTCAAAAATCTAGTGGTGAGTCTCTCTATCGGGCTGAGACATTGGAACACTTAAAGCAGGGCAGTGAAAATTTTTCGAAGTTTTCAAGAGCTATTTCAGTTCTGAACGTCATCGGCGACCCTCACAAAGTAGATATTGTTTCATTACTAGAGCGGCGCTTGGACGAGTTGAGCAGTGATGCAATTATTCAGGCAGATTTATCGACGATTGAAAGGTATCTCAGAGAGATCAAAGCTAGCAGAAGGAGAGGTACTACAACCTCATTCTGCGACTCCATGTTTGAACGACTCCTATCAGCAAGAATTTATCCACCTAGCAAGTTTACTGTCCATTCAGTCGAACTCGAGGAAGTTCAAAAACTCTCGCGGGCGATCCTAAGGGACAATTCGTCTGAGATTGAGAGCAGCCTTCTCCGACTACGAACTCTTAATGCCCAGCGTCTTGAATCGCAACGTGATCAGCCTATATGGGGAGAACCTAGACTCCAAGTTGACCCGAGTTGGTGGCGCGAGCAAGAGTAATGTTGGTTTGTTGACAAATCTGTCGGCAACGGGTTAACCGCTTCCAAGCGCGCTTCTCCGAAGCCCCCAAGGCATCACGCTCATAAGCCCAACCAAGCCAATCGGCCCCGCAAAGGCAAGCACCGAGAGTACGTCGGCCCCTTCAATAAGGATGCTCCACGCCACTACTGCCGCGCCGATTGCCAAGAGCCCACACAGGGCACGAACACCGTAGAGAGTCCAAATCAACGCCCCCGAGCGCAGCTTCTTCACAAACCATAAATAGGCCGAGGCGCTGCTTGAGAGCACCAAGACGGCTAGAAAC
>Ga0194116_10006947_pt1 | contig 11861 bp, 12 predicted proteins | sample TA2MahsurfametaG_4_FD_148617 | JGI IMG/M metagenome (GOLD analysis project Ga0194116, IMG submission 148617) | Freshwater microbial communities from Lake Tanganyika, Tanzania - TA2015008 Mahale S9 surface | ecosystem: Environmental > Aquatic > Freshwater > Lake | place: Tanzania: Lake... | reverse complement strand
CAATCCCCAATCCCCAATCCCCAATCCCCAATCCCCAATCCCCAATTAACCGAATATAAATATAAATAAACACAATAAAGATTTTTTATAATTGAACTTTTCTTATATTCATTAATTTATATAGATTATAAATTAAAAATAACTTTTATTTCTTGTTTTTAAAAATTTAAAAATATTTAATTTTCAAATTTATATAATTTCAACTTTTCAAAAATTAAATTTTAATTAAATTTCTAATTAATAAAAATAATAAGAAAGATGAAAAGAATATTATTGTCTCTTATAATAACTTCTATATCCCTACAGATTATAAACAGTAATTATTAATAAATGGATAATTATTTCTCATTATTTATAAGAAATATAAATTTTTTAATATAATCATAGGTGGAATTATTCAAGTTGATAATAAAGAATTCGTTGAATGTGGATATCCAAATCCTCAATCATATTCAGATTGTAGTGTCGCTGATTTAAACAATGAAATGAGATGTTGCTTAATTACAAAAACAGGATTAGGAACTAAATGTCTTTTGTTATCTGGATATTATAGAAATCAATATAAACAGAGCTTAACAAAAAATGGAGAATCATACAGTTGTCCTAATAATACTCATTTTCTTAAATTTTCGGGACTTATTTTCGTCATTTTAGGATTAATTTTTCTATAAATAAATAAATTTCATATTATTTAAAAATCCACAGATATTAGAATAAATAAAATAAAATAAATAATTATTAAGAAGATCTTTATTTTTATTATTGATACAAATATCCAAACTAAAAAAAGAATTATAATAGATTTAAATTTTCTACTCAATTTAATAAACTAAAAATTCTTCTAAGCAATTATTATAATGATTTTCAAATTTAATTTACGAATAATAAATAAAAAAAACCTATTATAATTAGTAATCAGCCTTAAGTTTCAAAAAAATTTAACAATTTCTTTCACATTTTGATCAAGAAAATAATTATTAATTTTAGTGATTTATGAGTATTTTATTTCAAGAAAAGATCGCAATATTATATATAAAGCAATCCAATTAAAGCAAATTAATAGAAAGTGAAAATTTTATAAAATCATAATAATTAAATTTATATTAAGTATTTGGATTTTATATAATTTTTATTATTCTTTTTTCATCCTATTTCAAGATTTTTTTTTCAATCATTCAAATCATCATAATTTTATTTTAATTATTTCACTATGTTATGTATTAATATTTTATTGATAATTATTGTTAAATATTTTTAATAGTTAAAAAAGATTTATTACAAATCTTATAAATAAAACTGAAATAAAATTCCATTTGAATAAATATAAAAAATATTAGTATGTTAATTAATAAAAAAAATTAAAATTTCTGACTGAGTGTATTTTGACTATCATTTTATTATTCATAAAATCATCAATATGTAAATTACTTTAAAAATTAACAAATTAAAAATAAAAATGAAAAAGGTTGAAAATAGTTCTCAAGAGAGGAACAAACAAATAGAATTGAATGATATAAATTTAAGATCCACTACATATCTCTCAGAAAATAATAATAACAATAATAATCAAGACAAAAAAAATAATTGTTCAGAAAAAATTGTGAATTCTAACGATATTATAAAAAACAATAATCTAACAAAGGATAACACCCAAAGAATCAGCCAAGAATTATCAGAAAATAAAAAGAAAATTTTTATCTCAGATGATCACGAAACAAAAAAAAATAACCAAAAAATTACTAATTTTTATTTTCTACATTTAAACAATAATGTTGAAAATAAGCTGATAAAGCATAAAAATAATAGAATTGATACTACTAAATATTCAATTGTAACTTTTCTCCCAAAAGCTTTACTTTTTCAGTTTATGCGTTTAGCAAACATATATTTTCTCATAATTGCGATTATTCAATGCATTCCAGCAGTTTCTCCTTTAACTCCTTCCACTGCTATAGCTCCAATTGCTTTTGTTCTTTGTGTTTCTATAATTAGAGAAGGTTTAGAAGACTATGCTCGCTATTGCTATGATAAAGCAACAAACAATGAAAAGGTTAAAGTCTTTCGCAATGGAAAATGGATTGAAATAACCTCAGAAAAACTTGAAGTAGGTGAAATCATTGCTGTAACTGAGGAAATGACTTTTCCTGCAGATTTAGTTGTATTAGACTCTAGTGCTAAAGAAGGAATATGTTATATTGAAACAGCTACTCTTGATGGGGAAAAAACATTAAAATTTAAAAAGGCTCATCAAAAAATAGCAGGAAAATTTAAATCTTGTTTAGATTTAAAAAAATATATAGCCGAATTTCAAATCAGTGGTAATTGTGAATGTGATAAGCCTTCTGAGAATCTCTTTATTTTGAATGGTAGTTTAAAGATTAATTTTGAAAATTTAGATTTGTTGAAATTAGATAAGAATTTGAATTTTAACGTTAATAAAAATTATTCAAAGATAAGGTATAATAGTAATGAAAACGTTGTGGTTTTGGATAATAGTTTAGAGAAAAATAAAAAACCTTCAAATAATTTCAAAAAGCATGATAATCATAATGAAAATCAACTTCAATTAAACACTGAAATGGAAAATTTAAAAATAAAAAATCAACCTGAGAACGGAATTTCAGAAGAGGCAATTGCAATTAAGAAAATGAAAAGTTTATTATCTACAGATTATCAAATTCCATTAAAAGCCGAAAGTCTTGTATTAGATCCAAAACAGCTTCTTTTGAAAGGAGCAATTCTTAAAAATACTGAATGGATAATAGGCATGGTGGTATATACAGGTCATAATACAAAATTGATGCTGAATTCAAAAAAAGGAAAAGTAAAATATAGCAGTGTGGAAAAACTAATGTCGAAGTTTCTTATATCAATTTTAATTCTTCAATCAATTCTATGTATAATTTGTGCAATTTTATATGGAGTTTTTTATAAAGTAAACGTTGAATATAATCCATTTCTAAATGTTTCTTCAGGATATCTAATAGTAGATAGTATATTAAATTATTTTACTTATCTACTCCTGCTAAATACAATGATTCCCATATCTCTGATAATATCTTTAGAAATGGCAAAAATAGTTCAAGGATACTTTATTACTTTGGATGTTAAATTATATTCGAAAATCAGAAATAAATTTTGTAAAGCAGGTTCAGTTTCTTTAAATGAAGAACTGGGTCAAGTGGATTATATTTTTTCAGATAAAACTGGTACATTAACAAGTAATAAGATGAAGTTTAAATTTTGTGTTGTTGCTGATGTTTGTTATCAATTTCTTAGAAATGATGAATTAGAAAAACTTGATCGATTTAATGAAAATAGTTTAACAAAAAAAGATAAAGAAGAACTTGATACTGAGATAGCATTTAGAGAAAAGAATGAAATCAAGCAAATGCATGAAAACTATCTTTTTGATTTGAGACAAATTTTTAATAACATTGAAAATTCAAGTTATGGAAAATCTAAAAATATTCAGAATTTTTTAGAGAAAAGCTCTTATCCTAATTTCATTTTAAGAACCACAGAAGGATTTCAAAATATGATGGAGCTTGCTTTGGATAATAATCTGAAAATTCAAGAAGAATTTTACAAAGCCTTAGCTCTGAATAATGAATGTGTTGTGAGTAATAAAAAAGGTTTTAATGAGTATTCTGGCTTGAATCCAGATGATATAGAATTAGTAACTGCAAGTAGAATATTAGGTAAAAATTGATTCTTATATATAAGAATCTAATTTAAAATTCTTTAAATTTAAATTTTTTTGAAAATTTTTTTATTTTATTTAACAATAGTAAAAAATCATAAATCAAAATTAATAATTTTTCTTATAATGAGTGAGATCTTATAAATTATTTTATTGAATTAATAGGATGCGAATTAGATAAAAGTGAATCTACTCGTGAGAAAAAACTTCTCCTATATAATGAAATCAAAACATATGAAATCCTAAATGTAATAGAATTCACTTCTGAAAGAAAGAAATCTTCAATTTTTATTAGAGATGGCAAATTTATAAAAATGTATATAAAAGGGGCGGATTCAGAAATGCTTTCAATCATATCACAAAATTCACCTTCCCAATTTACTGAACAAGCAAAAAATTTTGTCAATTTATTCTCGAAACAAGGTTATAGAACATTAATTGTTGGAATGCGGATTTTTGAAGATGAAGAATTTAGAATATTGATGGAAGAGCTCACTAAAGTTCGGCTTTCTGTTTCAGAAAATAAAAATAAACTTCTAAAAGAAATCGAAGAAAAATTCGAAAAAGACGTATATTGCTTAGGAGCAACAATTGTAGAAGATAAATTGCAAGATTTTGTCCCAGAAACTATTAGAGATTTGAGACTTGCAGGAATAAAAATCTGGATGTTAACAGGAGATAAAATCGAAACTGCAGAAAATATAGGAAAAAGCTGTAATTTGATTTCTGAAGAATTGAAAATATTCAAAATAACAAATGAACCCAACTTTCTTTTTAATGATTTTATCAATAAATTTAATGAGTATTTGAGCAAGAATAACGTCACTCTCGATGATTATCAAGCAAATTTAAAATCATATTCTCAAAAACAATTGCCAGAATATTCAATTATGATAGATTTAAAGCAAACTACTGACGACTTAAAGAAAGAAAATTATAAAAAAGCATTTGTTGAAATTAGTAAATATGCGAAAAGTGTTATTTGTTCACGTTGTTCTCCAAATCAAAAATCAGAAGTTGTTAAATTAATAAAAGAAAGTGATAAAAAGATTATTACCCTTTCAATAGGAGATGGAGGAAATGATGTACCAATGATAACTGAAGCACATATAGGTATATTTTCTTTATAAGTCTACTCTATAAATTTATTTTATTGAATAGATAATAAAATATTATCCATTTTATGAGTAACATTAAATAAAATTTTTTTAAAAATAAAATTTAAGGAATTGGAGTATATGGAGAAGAAGGCGTTATGGCAGTTCAATCTAGTGATTTTGCAATAGGAGAATTTAAGTTTCTACGTCGCTTGCTTTTATTTCACGGAAGAACAAATTATGTGAGAATTGCAGAAATGATTCTTTATTTTTTCTATAAAAACTTTGTCTTTACCATAACTCATTTCTATTTCGGATTTTTCAATAATTTTTCAGGCCAAACGATTATAGATGATTGGTTTATTTCCTTATACAATATGATTTTTACAGCCTTTCCTTTGGGAGCTAGAGCTGTCTCAGACCATGATATTCATCCAAAAGATGGAAAGATGGCTTTATTATTTCAACCTTTTTTATATGAAGAAAATAAAAGAAATCCAATTTTTAATTTAAAATCTTTTATTTTAGAGTTAATTAGAGGTATGCTACATGGTCTTGTCAATTTTTTCATTTTATATTTTGTTTTAATCCAAACATCTGTTGATTCAGAAGGGAATATTGCTGATATGTGGTATTTTTCTGTCAATTGCTTTACTAATATAATATTCGTAAGGAATTTTAAAATATTTAATATATTATATAAGCAAAATTTTATTTTTAATCTTAATAATTATCTAGATTGTTTCTTTGAATTTGATTATCAAATCAAAATATTTGACACCAATAAGCATAATAACTATTATTTTCCTTTCTTGGGTAATATATTTTGGTTTTGTTTTTTGGGTTCATTTTTCAAATATGTTTAATTCGAATTCAACTATGTTTGTTGCCTTTTCTTCAAGCAGCTTGTATTTAACATGGCTTCTAATAATAACTATAACTGCTACAATTGACTATTGCTTTTATTCTGCTCATTTTAATTTTTTACAAAGTACTCTCAATATTTTAATCAAAGAAAGAAAACAAAATGGAAAAATTAACACTTATATTCAATTACCTAAATTTCTGGATCCATATCTTAATAAATTAAAACAATTCGAGAAGTAAATTATTTATTATTCTAATTTCTCTATTAGATTTTTTCATTTTTTTTTCCTTTTAATCAAAATTTTCTATTTTTTAAAAAAAAGAAAATAAACATCAAATATTCTATTTTGATTAAAGATTATATCAATATTAATTTTATTTTTAATTAGAGAAAAAATTGAGATGATAGCCAGTCCAATATTGAACAAAAATAGTAAAAACTTTGATTCTGCTACTAAAGAAGCTGAATTCCGAAACCCAGATGTTAAGAAGATTGAAATTCAAACTGAAAGTCAAATAAATACAGTAAGAATTGGTTCTATTCATTTAAAAGGTAATGAAAATCCAGATAGTGATGAGGGAGAATTTAATAAAAAAATTAAATAATTATCTTTGTTGAATATTTTTTATTTTTTATATATCAATAACTTGCTAATTAAAATTATTTAATATAATAATTAACTTATTAATAATTTATTAATTTATAAAATTAAGGTTGTAATTACTTTAAATTTTATTAAAATATTTATATATGAAATTAGAATAATTAACTAACTAATTTAATAATATTTATTGAATTGTTTTTAAGAATCGAAAAATTAATTTATAATAGAAGAAAATGATTTAATTTAAAATATATGAAACTTTAATCTTTTGGGACCTTAAATTTTTTGCTAATTGAATGTCAAACGAGAATTTATGCAAAATAAACATTAATTACTATTAATCAATAAATAGGTAGACTTAAGTTAAACCCAATAAAAATTAAATTTTATATATTTATTTTATTTTACAACTTTTTCCTTTAAACATTTAAAAAATTCAATAATTAAATTTCGTAAATTTAAATTGCTTATTTTATATTTAATTAAAAAATAAAATATATCTATGAAAATTTGAAATTCAAAATCAAATTTAAAAAGTATAAAAAATAAAATACATTCAAATGGCTAATTTTTCAACTTATAAATAATTCTTTCATTGTATATTTTCACAGCAATGATAAATATTTCTAAAACAGATACTAAATTTATATATAATACATAAATATTATTTAAAATTTAATTTACCATTTATATAAAAGCAATGGATATTCAAGCTAATTCTCAAAAAGATTTAAATTTATTCAAAAAAATTATTGTGAAAAAAGACGGATTGACATACGAAATTTCAGCTGATAGAAAAATAAGTGATCTTTTAAATCTAATTTTACCTTTAAATATACAGAAAGAAAGCTTTAATGAAAATTCTACATCGGGTTTGAAAAGCAATAAACAAAATTTCGTTTTTCAAATAAGCCAAAACAATGATATAAAAATAAAATCAGTCTTCAAAGAAGAATACTTAAGTGGAAAATCTGAATTGGAAGAATTAAAGCATCCTTTTTTTTCAAATAATTCGAATCCTAAGTTAAATTCAAGCGCAAAACTTATAAAAATTACAGATGAAATGAATATTGATGATTATTTTACAAACAATGTCACAAAAGCTTGCTTTAAAATTCATGATTGCGGAAATAGTGAAAATACAAAGATTGATGATATAAAGGAAATAAAAAAAGATTCAAATGAGGCATCAATTAAAGAGATTTCAAATTCAATTTTAAAGACTAAATTATTAAATGAAAAAAATAAGCAAACTCTCTCTTTTGAAAATACAGATAAAATTTTAGTATTTTCTCCACATCCAGATGACGAAATTCTAGGAGCTTGTGGATTAATTTACAAGTGCTTTACTGAATCATATAATATTAAAGTTGTTTATATGACTTCAGGAAAAGGAGGAGGACAAGCTGAAACGAGAAAAAATGAAGCAATAGCAGGAATAAACAAATTAGGTGGAAGTGAAAATAATATGATTTTTACTAATATGCCTTTTTATGAAAAAAAAGATAGAGAAATAACCGAAGATGATATTATTCACGCAACAAAAATAATTGAAGAAGAGAAGCCAACAAGTATTTTTATTTGCAGTGATATTTTTGATCCCAATGGTACTCATAGATAATGCTATGATATTTTGCTTGATTTATATAAATCTAAAAAATTCCCAGATATTAAATTTTATTTTTACTACTCAGTTTGGTATTGGCCTAAAGAGGATGAATATTCTCATATTCTTCCTTATAAATATGAGACTTATAAGATGAAGATTTATGCGATGCTTGAACATAAATCTCAACTTGCAAATAAATTCATGGAAGGGGATCCAAGGCCTTTTTATCAAAGAGCAACTACTAGAGATGGACATTATGGTCAAATACATTATAGTGATTTTTGTGAAGTGTATTATTTAATAAATACTCACAATTCTTAAAAATTTAGAAATATTGATATTTTTTATAAATACAGTAATAGATAAATTCGATATTAGTTAAATTGAAGATTTTATTAAAGATTGTTTTTTCAAAAAAAAAAGATGTATTTAAATGCTCTATTTCTTAACTTAAAAAAACATCTAATTTTCTTTAATTAAAATAAATTTCTCCATCGAATTATAACAATAAAAATAATTATAAATTTTCTCAAAAATATTTTTAATTTTTTAGGAATATCAAGTCTAATTAAACATTCCAAATGCTTTATAATATGCAAGATTATTATTTTTTGTTAATTTTCTTTAATAATATGTATGAATCTTAATTTTGTGATTTTCGAAATATAATTGTTATTTTATTTTTCCTTTCTTGTTGAGTTTTATTTGTGAAAACCTATTTAATTATTCGATTTTGCATATAAAGTATTGATATGTTATTTAACATAATTTTTAACTTGTAATTTTTAAATTATTCAATCTTAAAATCTTTTTATTCTCCAAATGCTTTTTTGTGTTTTAAATAAAGATTAAAGCTGTTGTTTAATAAGCATAATTTATAAAGAATTAATAAAGAATAAAATAAAAAAATTTTCATTAAATTAAAAATTAAAAATGATAAATTTAAAAAAAGCTTTTGTTTCTAAACCAGTTCAAAATTTTTCCAAAAAAGGATATAAAATGACTCAATTACATTTTTATAATGAAAATCATTCGGCAACTCCAAATGGATTGAAAGTTTGTATTTTTGGTGGTACTTCAAACTTAGGACCAAATATCGCTGCACATTTAGTAACGAAAGGATCTCCTTGTCTCATGGTACATAGAAACGCTTTAGATGTAATCAGTCCCCTAGGAAATGATTTAACATTAATAAAATCTAATCCTTATAGATCATGGAGTCCCTTTATTTTGAACTATAATTTGATTCCAGATGTAAAGAAATGTTTATTTATAAAAATAAAAAATATATTTTAATTTTTATTGGAAATATTATCCTCTTTCTTCAATCTATTTTCAAATCACAATTTATTAAATAAAATCCCAGGCTTTAGGAAATATGAGAATTTGGTCCGAATTAGGTATGAGATATTTCCAATTGGTTCATGATTTGACAAATCCATATGATGTTGAGGTAGCAATAAAAGATTGTGATATAGTTATTAATTTGATTGGTCAAAAACCAGTAAATAGAAAAGATGAATACTATGAAGAACCAAATATTATCGTAGCAAGAGAAATCGCCAAAATGTGCGCTAAAAAGAAAGATAATAATGTTAAAAGGTAAAAATAGTTATTGATAAATATTTTTTATTTCACAAAAATAAATAAAATTTAAATTGATAAATAGGTTAATCCATTTTTCTGCATGTGGTGCAAGTCCTGATGCAATAAGTACGAGATTAAGGACTAAATGGCAAGGAGAACAAGAAGTATTAAAATATTTCCCTGAAGCAACAATAATGAGACCAACAACAATAGTGTCAAATTCAAATCAAAATAACTTTTTAGGACAGTAATTAAAAATTATTAATTAATTTTAAAATCCTGTCTCATTCTAATAATAATTAATTTAAAAGCAAATATCAAAAAATTTAAAAATTTTTAATCATTTTTTTTTAATAAATTTGTATATTCGGTTAATTTAGACTTTTAATCGTAAAATAATTTATCTTTAATAAAAAGCTATTTGCATTGCTGGAATAATAATAATGGAACTGTTTTGCTTTTAGATGAAGGTAAAGCGAAAAGAGCTCCTGTTACAGACCATGATGTATGCTTAGCTGTATTAAATGCTTTATCTATTGAAAGCTCAAAAGGTCAAATTTATGAATTAGGAGCTACTCAATCTTACACTTTAAGAGAATTATATGAATATTTTGGAAATGCAATGTCTCATAGGCCAAAATATATTTCATATTCATTTGAAGATTTTATGAAATTGCATTTAGGACCCAATTCAAATTTCGAAAAATCTATTAATTGGCTTGTTGCAAGACCCGATTATTTATCTGAATTAAGACATGATATAGTAGCAAAAAAAAGAGAAGGAATTAAAACCTTCGAAGATTTATTTATCAGTCCTGTAGCTCCTCATCATTTCATTCTCGATTTAAGTAACTGGATGTTAGAAAAACTGGTTACAGATAAAGTAATAAAAATTTTAAATTTTTATTTTGAATTTTTAATAATGCAATAAATAAATAAAACTTTAACAAAAAAAAGTTTATTTGAAAATAGATAATTAATCCATTTCTATTAATACTCTAAATTTCATTTTTTGAATTAAAAACTTAAAACAAATACTTTGAATTATTTATAATCTATCAATTTTTTTAGGAGCAAGTACGTGATCATGATGAACTGGATGCTGATTGGGATGGTCACCCTATGTAAATTTAAACTTTAAAAGGCCAATTTTCCATAATATTATCTTGATAAATTCAAAATAAATTGAGCTATAAAATAAAAAAATTTTATTAATTGAATATTGTGAAATCAATAACTAATCTTTTGAGATACTTGTATTATTTGATATTTATAGAAATTAAAGATCAATTTTAATTTCTTTTAAAAATTTTCAAAAATCTAATTATATAATAAAATCAGTAATAAAAAATTTTCAAAATTTACGAACAAAAAAAATTGATTTTTAATAGATTAAGACTCTTGGTTTAATCTATTAAAATAAAAACACAATTAACCCTTTTAAAAACTGTAAAAGTCTATATATATCCGATTAATCTATAAAGTGAAATTTTTGTAACTTATTTTTAAGTTCTATCTAAATTTAAAGAAAAATTCTTAATTTATTAATTCTTTTTTCTATTGATTATTCTGAATTCATTTTCTAATATTTATTTATTCAAATAACTTATAATTTCTTTTTAATTATATCTTAATGATGTCCATGAGATGAATGACTATTTTGTTTTTCTAAAAAGATATAAGGATCATGATAATCTCTAACATAATCTTTTGAATTATCTTCAGTATAAGAATCTTGATAATTCTTATAGTAATAATTATCAAGGTTAACTTGATTTTTATTCAAATAACCGACTAAATCTATATGATGATGTTGGTATTTAGTAACAGGATCAACATAGTATTGGATTGGTGTATAAGGAGAAAATTTATTGTAATCCAATTCTTCAGTTTTTTTGGGATACACAGATCTAAATTTTTAATTATTAATTATTTCGATTTTCTTTTAAAATAAATATTTTTAAGAGATCTTTTTTAATGGAAATATTAAAATTTGATGTAGATTTATTAACAAATTTTCATTATTTTCAAATATTCTTTAAGATAAATAAATTTCTCTATTACAAGTTATTTTGGATTTCTTTTTCTTTGTTGGCTTCAATTTCAGCTAGCTTGTTTATTTTTCTTTGTCTAAAGTATAAATATAATCCAGCAACAACAGCAATATCACCAAGCATACCAACATAAGCCAATTTGTTTACTGGTCCAGTATATTTTCTTCTAAATCCTCCGAAATTCATTAGATATTATATATTTATTTAATTTTTAATTTTATTTTTTCAAATATAAATTTGTTTAATGTAAATTTTAAGAAGATAAAAAAATTTTAAATTATAGCCAAAAGTAACTTTTTGTAATTAGTTATTAATTTATAAACAATTATTGGGGATTGG